>Ga0315289_10002284_pt1 | contig 29490 bp, 20 predicted proteins | sample YL17G11_40_MG_FD_203452 | JGI IMG/M metagenome (GOLD analysis project Ga0315289, IMG submission 203452) | Sediment microbial communities from Yellowstone Lake, YNP, Wyoming, USA - YL17G11_40 | ecosystem: Environmental > Aquatic > Freshwater > Lake > Sediment | place: USA: Wyoming | collected... | reverse complement strand
TCCGGGGGGGGGGGCGGGGCGCGCGGGGGGTCTCGCACGGCCGGCGGCGGGCGCGCGTTCTGTGGGGCGCGGCCGCGCGCTGGGCCGGGCGCGGGGCGGCGCGCGGGGGCGCGCACACGCACGAGGAGGGGACGCACCGAGGGCCCGCGGCGCGCGCTCGCGCGCGCGAGCCCCTGCTTGCCCGCCGCCGCCCGCGCCCCCCCCACCTGCTTGGAGGCGGCGTGCGCGAGTGGCGGCCCGTGGCGCGGTGTGGCCCGCCCCCGCCCGCCCCCCACCTCGCCGCCCCAACGCCGCGCGCTTTTCCCTCTGGCGAGCGCGGACCGGGGGGGCGGGCGGGGGCGGAGGGGCGGCGACCGCCGCCGCCGCGGGGGGAGGGTGCGGCGCGCCTTCCGAGCGCGCGGCGCGAAGGGGCGGCCGTGGGGCGGGGTGGACGCGCGCGGCGCGCGCCGCGCCCCCGCCCCCCTGCCTCGCCCAGCCTTGCCCGTGCTCCTTCGCCCGCCCTCCTCCATCCGTCCTCGTGTGTGTGTGTGTGCCCGTCCCGTCGTCCGCCCGTTCCAAGGCCGAGCCGGCTTCGATGCCGGCCGAGCCGCGCTCTGCGCGCCGTCTGCTCCCTCTGCCGCCGTCGCCGTCGCCGCGCACGCAGTCGCGCGCCCCCGCCCCACCCTCCACCTCCTCCCTTCACGCAACAGATCCGCAAGGCGGGCTACACGGAGCCCACCCCCATTCAAGCCCAGGCGTGGCCCGTCGCGCTGCGCGGCGCCGACCTCATCGCCATCGCCAAAACCGGGTCCGGCAAGACGTGCGGCTTCCTGCTGCCCGGCTTCATGCACTGCGCGGCGACGCGCAAAGACCCGCGCGCGGGGCCGACGATGTGCGTGCTCGCGCCGACGCGCGAGCTCGCGGTGCAGATCAAGGAAGAGGCCGACAAATTCGGTCGCTCCGGCGGTTTCCGCAACACGTGCGCGTACGGCGGCGCGCCCAAGGGGCCCCAGCTGCGCGACCTGCGCAACGGGGTGCACCTGGTCATCGCGACCCCCGGCCGCCTCAACGATTTCCTCGAGGGCGGCCAAGCCCGCCTCGCCCAAACCTCGTACCTCGTCCTGGACGAAGCCGACCGCATGCTCGACATGGGGTTTGAGCCCCAAATTCAGCGCATCGTGCGCCAGATCCCGGCGTCGCGGCAGACGCTCTTCTTCTCCGCGACGTGGCCGCGCGAGGTCAAGTCGATTGCCGCCCAGTTTGTGTCGCCCGACGCGGTGTGCGTGTTTGTGGGCGAGGTAGGAGACAGGATGGGGGAGAGAGGTGGGACGAGAGGGAAGAGACGCGCCGGCTCGCCCGGCACCGACACCCTCCCGTCCCTCCTCTCTACTCTCGCAGGTCGCCGACCGCTTGGTTGCCAACAAGTCCATCACGCAGCACATCGACGTCATGCAAAACTCGTACGAGAAGCAGGCGCGGCTGCGCACCATTCTCACGTCCAAACCGCCGGGCACGCGCATGATCATCTTCTGCTCCACCAAGCGCATGTGCGACCAGCTCGCCATGGGGCTCGGCCGCGAGTTCCGGGCTGCCGCCATCCACGGCGACAAGCGGCAGCAGGAGCGCGACTGGGTGCTCGCGTCGTTCAAATCGGGGCAGTGCCCGATCATGATTGCGACCGACGTCGCGGCGCGCGGCCTGGACGTGCCCAACGTGGGCGCCGTCATCAACTACGACTTCCCCAACGGCGTGGAGGACTACGTGCACCGCATCGGGCGCACGGGGCGCGCGGGCGCGACAGGCGAGTCGTACTGCTTCTTCACGCCCGGCGACGCCAAATACGCCGGGCCCCTCATCCGCCTGCTGCGGGAGGCCGGCCAGGACGTGCCGCCCGCGCTCGAGCAGGCGGCGACGTATGGGGGTGGTGGGGGCGGCGGTGGCGGCCGCTTCCGCGGCGGCGGCGGCGGCGGCGGCCGCGGCGGCGGCGGCGGCAACCGCTGGGGCGGTGGCGGTGGTGGTGGTTTCGGTGGTGGCGGCGGCGGCGGTTTCGGTGGCGGCGGCGGCTTTGGCGGCGGCGCGCCCGGGGGCGGCTACGGCGGCCCTCCCGGCGGCGGCTACGGGCCGCCACCCTCGTACGGGCCGCCGCCGGGCAAGTGGTGATGTGGAGAGAGGGAAGAGGGGCGGGCACACACACACACACACGAGTGACAAAAAAGGACGAGCGGATCTGGCGGATCACACACACCCCTCCCCTCTTCTCACAACCGGTCCTCGCCCGCCGCCCATTTCTCGTAGTCGCCCGCCAGTTGCGCCAGGAACCGCGGCACAGCGACGTCGAGCACGCGCTGTGCGAGCGCCGACGCCGCGCGCTCGACGACCGCCGTCGGCAGCGCAAACCAGCGCGGCACCTCGATACGCACCTCTATCGTGATGTCGGACGACAGGTGCAGGATAGTGGGAGGAGTGGCGGTCGAGGCCGAGGCGCGCGAGGCCGGCCGAGGCGGAGCGTTGTCGTCTCCGCCGCCGCCGCCTCGTCCGCGCTCGTCCCCGCCAACCTCCCCCCACCGCACCCGGTTCGTCATCGTCACGTCAAACCGCTCGCTCGCCCGCACCGCGGCGGCGGAGCCCTCCAGGCGGGCTTCAAGGAGGGACACGGTGGGGCCTCGGCCGCCCGCCGCGACGTGCACGACGACGACGGGGTCAACGCGCGCGCCGAGAAAGGTCACGCCGTCGACGTAGCAGACAAAGGTGTCGTCCGCCACGCGCTCGATGCGCCGGGCGTCGAGGACCGAGTATTGGGAGACGGGGAGCGCCATGTAGTCGGCTGGAAGGCGGTGCCGCGTCGGGGTCGGGCGCCGCGCCTTTCGCGCCCGTCGCGCCCTTTCCCCGCCTCCCACGCCTTCTCCTCCCAACTCTCTCACCTAGCGGCCGCACCCCGGGCGGCACGGGGCGCGTCGCCACCTTGGCCGCGCGCAGCGTCACCACCCGCCCCGACGCCGCGTCCAGCGGGCGCCGCCCGCCCGTCGGCGATGGCGCGGCGTCGGAGGTGGACGCGCGCGCGGGAGTGGGGCGGTGCGTGGCGCGGGGTGCTGTCTGCGGCGGGCCGCGGGCGGCGGTTGGGGGGCGCATTGGGGGCGCGCTGGGGCGCGAAGCGCGGCCGGCGGGAGGCGGGCGCCACACGCCGACGGTCGCGGGCGGGCGGCGAGGAGAGAGTGCGCGAGAGGCGGGCGGCGCCGGCCCGACCCCGCTCCTCCTCTCTCCTCTCTCTCTCCTCTCTCGACGGGGGCGCGACAGGGGGCGCAACTTGCACGGTCCAAAGATGCGGCACCCACTGGACAGCGTGCAACGGTTCGCAGCGCCGCAGGAGGCGGGGCGCGTGTGGGGGGGTGACGGGTCGAGGCCGGCAAGGGGTGCGGCGGGCGCCCTGGCCGCCGCCGAGCGGTGCATGGAAAGGTGTGTCATTGGTGTGGTGACGGGATCGCCAACTTGGGCGGCGGCGGCGGCGACGCCGGCCACCCGCTCCAGGCCCGCCCTTCGCCCTCGCAGGCCAGCGTGTCGGCCGTCGGCAGCGGCTGCGTCGCGGGCCACGCCAGCGTGGCGGATGACCCGCCGTCCAGGCCGGCGGGCGTGGCGGGCGCCGAGAGCGTGGCGGGCGCCGAGAGCGTGGCGAGCAGGGCGGGCGGAGGAGGGGCGCCGAGCGCGAGCGATCCCAGCGCGGCCTCCAGCGAGCGGGAGGGAGCGTCGGACGAGAACGGGGCGTCGGCGGCGTGTGCGGCAGGCGAAAAGGGCGCGTCGGGCGTGGCCAGGGTCTCTGGCGCCGCAAACGGCGCGTCGGCCGCCACGCTCTCGCCACCCCCCGCCCCCGGAACGCCGCCCTCGCTCGCGCCCAGTTCGGCCAGCACGACATTGGCCATGAGCGTCGGCGGCGGCCGCAGGGGCGCGCGCGGCGGCGCAAACGCCGCGGCGAGCGCGGCCGCAGTCGGCCGCCCGCTGCGCACCGCGAGCGCGGCGGCAGGGGCCATCCCGACGCTCACCGGCGCGCCCACCGCGTCCAACGCGTCCAGGATGGCCGGCGGCAGGGTGGCGCCGGCGGCGCAGGCGGCGGAGACGACGGCCCAGCCGTGAGCCGGCGCGCGCGCCGCGGCGAGCGCCGCGACGGACGCCGCCGCCAGAGCGGTCGCCGCCGCTAGAGCTGTCGGCCGCCCCGCGTCGGCCGCCGTCCGCAACGCGGCCGCGGCAGCGTCGGCCAGGGCGTCGTGCGCGCCGCGGTCGGCCAGCCCGGCGACGAGCGCCGCCCCCGCGCCACCGCCCGCCGCGTCGGCCGCCGCCGCCCACGCCCACGCGTCGAGCACGACGTCGGGGCCGCCCGGGGAGGACGCGGCGGCGGAGACAAAGCCGGCAAAGGCGGCGGGGGACGGGGCGGCGCGCGCCGCGACGGCGCCGCGCAGCACCGCACCGGCCGCCGCGCCGTCGCCGCACGCGAAAGCAGCCCGCGCGGCGGCCGCGTGGGACACGGGGTCGGGCGCCAGGTCGCCGCCGATGGCGGCCATGGCGCGGAGGAGGCCGAGGGCGCGCGCGAGGCGGGGGACCGGCCGCGCGCGCGCGTAGGCTCCTGGGGAGGAGTGAGGGGGGGGGGGGGTGAGGACAAGGCATCGCCGCGCGCGCACGACACCCCTCCTCCTCCTCCTCCCTCCCCCACCGAGCAGCGCGTTGCAGCAGACACGGTTGGGGGTCACGCCGCCGACACCGACCCCCGGCCCGAGCGGCTCCTCCCCCGAGTCCGGCGGGCGCGCCGCGTCGTCCACCGTGGCGGCCGCTTCCAGCAGGGCGCCGAGGAGGGAGGCGACGCCGGGGGCGGCTGGCGGCGCGGCGGCTGGGGCGAGCGGCGGCGCCCCTCCCCCCGCGCGCGGCGGCGGCGGCGGCGGCGGCGGCGGGCGCGCGGCGAACGCGGGGCGGTCGCCATCTGGCGGGTGCTTCATCAGGGCGCGCCCGAGCTGGGTGGGCGGGGCGGCGGCGGAACGGGGCGGCGAGGGCGGCGAGGGCGCGAGCGACGCCGGCGACGGCGGCGCGGAGACCCCCGGCGACGCCGCCGGCGCCCACTGCACGCCCGGCACAAACTCGCGCACGCCTCCCGGCGTGCCCGGCGACAGAGGGGCGGTGGAAGGCGGCGTCGAGGGCGCGGTGGGCGGCCCTCGCCCGGCGCCGCCGCCACCCCCCCCCCACCCCCCTCCCGCCCTGCACATCCGCAGGAACAGCTCCTCCGCCGCCCGCCACCGCCCCCCTCGCTCCAGGGCGGCGACCAGGGAGCAGCAAGAGACGACGTCAGGGGCGACGCGGGCGGACGGCATGGACGAGAACACAGCGAGCGCTTCGCGCGCGCGGCGGCCGCGCGCGAGCGCCGAGATGAGCGCCGAGTACGTTATGGCGTCGGGGGACAGCCCTGCATCCGTCATGGTGGCAAACAGCTCGAGCGCGGTCTCCCACGCGCCGCAGCGGTCGCACGCGGTGATCGCGGCGTTGGCCGCCGCGACGTCGGCCGCGACGCCGAGCCGGGGGAGGGCCAGGAAGATTTCCAGGCCTTTGCGGGGGTCGCCCGCGCGCGCGCACTGGGCCATGAGCTTGGTGAGGCCTGAGGGAGAGGGAGGGAGAGGGGGGGAAGGGTGGAGGCGGCGCGGCGGGCGAGTGTTTGCCCGCCGCCAGCCTCTCGACGGTGAGCCGCCTCCCTAAACCGGGATGATGGTCCATCCCACGATCTCTGGCGAGCGTCGGGGCGGGCGCAGCCGCCGGCGCCGGCTCCGTCTGCCGCCGCGCGCCCCGGCGCCCCCGTTTCCGCGGCGGCCGCCCCACCACCCGCCCCCTCCCACACCCGGCAGACGCGGCTTGAATGTGGCGCTCAACAGGCAGTCGGCCACCTCGCCTGGGGGACGAGGGGAGGAGGGTTGAGGCGCGGCCCCGCGCGCGCACGGGCCGCCGGCCCACCCGCCGCCCGCGCCCTCGCTCCCGGCGCCGGCGCGTGTGGGCACGCATCTCACCTTCTCGCGCGTTGGCCAGGGTGGCCGACAGGCTGCAAGGGGGGGAGGGGTGGGCGTGGGCGCGACCCGGGACCCGCGCGCGGGCGGCGGGCGGCGGCTCCCGCTCCGCCGGACGCCTCCTCTCGTAGGCGATCACCTACGCATGTCCCAAGGGGTCGCGTGCATCGCGGGCGGGCGTCGCGAGGCGCGCGCGGGGGCGCGGAGTGCGGCAGCGGCTCGGCGCGCGCGCGTCGGCTACTCCGCGCCGCCGTCCCCGCGCCCCCGCCGCCTCCATGGAGCAGCCGCCGCCTCCCTGGGCCCCCTCACCCCCGCCGCCGGCCGCGCCGCCCGCCCGCCCCCCCCCGGCCCTCGTCCGCGCGCCGTCGTGCCTCCCCCTCGCCCGCGCGGGCGGCGGCGCCGCCCTGCTGCTGCAACCGTCCCTGTCGGCGTCCATGAGCTGGATGCGTGAGTGGGTTGGGGAGGGGGAGGGAGGAGAAGAGGGGGAGGGGGGCCGCGCCGCGCCCCGCGCCGCGCGCGGCGCCCCTCCCACCCTCCCACCGGCAGCTGGCCTGCCCTACTTCCCCTCGCGCGACCTGGACGACCAATTCTACGACCAATTCTTTCCGGCGTCGCCCACCCGCGCCGGCGGCGGCCGCCCCGGCGACGCCCCCGCCCCCGCTCCCCCCCTCTTCCACGCCCCCTCCCTCCTCGCCGGCGGCGGCCGCCTGCCGTCCATGGGTGCCCTGACCGCGGGTGACATGGTGGCGGCGGCCGAGGAGGGCGAGGGCGGGCGCAGCGGGCCGCGCGCGCGCCGCGCGTGGCGCCCCGCGCCGCCGCCGGCGCCGCGCGTGCCCTCCCATCCCCCTCCCCCCATCAACAAGAAGAAGAAGAATAAGAAGGAGCGGGCGCCGCCCGGCGAGGCCGGCGGCGCGCCGGCCAAGGCCCCCCCCACGTCGGCGTTCCGTGGCGTGACGCTGCACGCGCGCTCGCGCCGCATGGAGGCGCACGTCTGGGTGTCGGCTTATGGTATGTGGGAGGGGTGGGGGGCGGGGGGCGGAGGGCGGGTGTGCGGCGAGAGAGGGGTCGGCGCGACCCCAACCCCGTCCACCCCCCGTCCCCCTCCCTCCCCGCCAGGCAAGCAGCTCTTTGTCGGCTCCTGGACTACCGAGATCGCGGCCGCCATGGCGTTCGACCTGGTCCTGCTCAAGACGCGCGCGCGCGGCGGCGGCCGCCCGCGCGCGACCAACCTGCCGGAGGAGTCGTACGCGCACCTCCTCCCCGCCCTCGCGCACGCCGACCTGGACGGACTCGTGCTGCTCCTGCGGGCGCAGGCGTCCGCCAACGCGGCGAGGCCGACGCTGGAGTGAGAGAGGGGGGAGACGGGGGGGCGCGCGCGCGACGCTCATACACTCGACCCCCGCCCCGCCGCCCGCGTTACCCGCCGTACGTCGACCCCTCCGGCGGCTGCGGCAACCGGCGCGCCCCCGGGGCCGCCATCTCCGCGCGCAGCTCGGTGAGAAGGGATTCGAGCGTGCACGACCGCCGCCAGGACCGCAGCACCCGGAACGTGGCCGCGTCGACGGAGCCGTCGGGCGCGACGCAGGGCATGTTGACGCGGGTGATGAAGCGGACGGTGGGCGGCTGGAGGGGACGAGGAGAGGGGGGACGAGGGGGCGGCGTGGGCGCGGTGCAAGGCCGCGCTCCCCGCCCGACCCTCTCCCTCTCCCCGCACACACGCACCGTGTCCGGGTATTCGGGGCCGCACTCGATGTGCAGGGTGTAGATGCGGCAGTCGTGCGTGGTCTGGAGAGGGGAGGGACGAGGCGCGGGTCGGCGGGGCCGCGCCGCGAACACCGAACACGCCGCCCCCCGCCCTCCACCCCCTCCATCCTCCTACATGGGGCGGCCCGATTATGGTCCCCGTCCAGTGCGTCATGAGCAGGTCGCCCCCGTCGCCGAGGCCGTAGGAGACGGTGCCGTCCCCGATGCCCTTTTCCCCCTTGTCCAGCTCCTCCAGCAGCCGAAAATTGCGCGGGACTGTGGGGAGGGGTGGGAGGGGTGGATGGTGGGTTGGGCGCGGCCGCGGCGCGGGGTGCGCGCGATGCGGCGCGCGCCACGCCCGCGGGCGGCGCGCGGGACCGCGCGGGCGGGCGGGGGCGCACCCACGACATCCGCGCCGGCGTTCATGGCGGCGGCGGGAGGCGCGGGCCCCGGCAGGCGGAGTGAGAGAGAGAGAGAGAGCGCGGAGAGCGCTGAGAGACGGGCGCTGGAAGCCGCCGCCGCGTTCGCCGCCAGCACCACGCCACGAGGCGCGAGAGGAGGAGAAGACGCACTGTTCCACACACACAGAACCGGCGCCGGCGGCCGCCACCCGCCGCGCGCTCGGCCACCCTGCCCATTCTTCTCACTGAGAGTTGGGCCCCTTCTTCTTGCCAAAGCCGACGGCCACGTTGACGAAGCGGCGGTTGAACTTGATGCGCTTCATGGCGCGGCCCTGCAAGGAAGAGGAGAAGAGGGGAGACGGGGTGAGGGGAGGGGCGAGAGCGCGGCCTGCCTCCCAGCCCGCCCCCGCCCACCTCCCTCCTCCACCCCCCCCACTCTACCGACCTTGGGGTTTTTCTTCTTGTCCTGCTTGGCCACCTTGGGCGTCTGGCCGCGCACCTTGCCCGCGCGCGCGAGGGAGCCGTGGACCTTGCCTGGAGAGATAGGGGAGGGGGCGGAGGGTGCGTGAGCGTGGCGTACGAGATGCCTCTCGCGTGCGACGCGGCGCGGGGAGGCGGGCGGCAGCGGGCGGCGGCGGCGCGGGCCGCGGCGCGGCGGCGGCCGTGCGATCGGCGACGCGCGCCCGGGGGGGGGGGGCGCCGGCGACCGCCCGCCGCCCGGCCGGCCGCGCTCGAGGCGTGCGCCACTGGTGAGGAGGCGCGCGAGGGCCAGGAGGCGGGGGGGCGGGCGAGAGGGATCGCGCCGCCGGCCGGCCCGCGGGCGCGCCAGGCGCGGCCGCGGTCCCCTGCCGCCACACGAGAGCACGCGCACGCGCTTATTGCACTCACCCATGCTGGTTGGCGGGGTGGCGACGGGCGGGCGGGGGCGAGAGAGTGGGCCGCATACGCCGCACGGCACCCCCTCACTCCGCCGCCGGCCATGGCTGCAGCGCGCCGCCTGGCGTCCGCCGCCCTGGCGGCCGCCGGCCGCCTGCTGGCCGCGCCGAGCGTCACGGCGGCGCTCGCGCCGCGGTGCGCGCCGCGCGCGGCCGCCCCCGCGGCGGCGGCCGCCCGCTCCTTTGCCGCGTCCGCCCTGCCGCCTGCCGAAGGCATGTCGATGGAGCCATCGACCATCACGGTGCCCACGGTCGACGCGTCCACCGGCGCGGTCGTCGGCACGGCGGCGTTGCCGGCCGACGTCTTTGGCGCCCCCGTCCGCCCCGATATCCTGCACCGCGTCGTCATCTGGCAGCAGGCCAAAGCGCGGGCGGGGACGGGGGCCGCGAAAAACAGGGCGGCTGTCCGCGGCGGCGGCCGCAAACCGTGGAAGCAAAAAGGGACTGGGCGCGCGCGCGCGGGGTCGATCCGGTCGCCCCTGTGGGTCGGCGGCGGCAAAGCGCACCCGCCCGTGCCGCGGTCGTTCGAGACGGGGTGCAACAAGCGTGTGCGGAGGCTCGCGCTCGCCGGGGCGCTGTCGGCGCGCGCGGCGGAAGGGCGGCTGCTCGTGGTCGAAGGCGGCGACCTGGGCGCCGACGGCAAGACGGTGAACAAGAGGTCGGGTGGAGAGAGGGCGGCGGCGGCCGTGCGGCGCGCCGACGCCGACCACCCTCTTGTCGCTCTCTGCAGCAAACCCTGCTCGCCGCCCTCGAGGCCATGCTCCCCCCCGGCGCCCGCCCCTCGTTCCTGCTGGCCGATGCCGACCCCGCTGCCGGCGCGACCGAGGGCGGCGACGCGCGCGCCGTCCGCACGCCGCTCGCGCGCGCGGCCGCCGCGCTCCCCCTCGTCGACGCCCTGCCGCCCGCCGGCCTGACCCCGCTCGCCGTGCTGCGCCGGGACTGGATCGTCATGTCGCGGGCCGCGGTCGACGGCGCGGTGGCGCGCCTGCGGCGGCCGATCAATCGCTAGAGAGAGAGAAAAGAGAGGGGGAGGAGGGAGCGCATTTGGTTTCCTTTGGGGGCGCGGCGTCGCCCGCCCGTGTCGCGCGCACCACGCGGCAACAGCGTCGCAGCGGCCCGCCCTTGCACGCGCGCGCGCCGGCGCCTAGCGTCGCACCCCACCCACCACCCCCTGCTTCCCTCTCTCCGCCCCCTCTCTCCTCACGGCGCCAGCCCAAAGTGGGAGGCGTACAGGGGCGCAAACTGGAACTCGGCCACCACCTGCCTCCCCGCAAACCAGCGCCCGTGGAGCGCGGCCTTGGCGGCCGCCGCGGCCGCCGCGCCGGCCAGCCGCACATAGACATACCCCCGACTCGCGGGGTCGACGTGCACGTGGTCGACGGCTCCAAACCGCGCGCACTCGTCGCCGACGTCGGCGCGAATGTCGTCGGGCCAGGCGGGGTCGGCCTCCGCCGCCGGGTCGAACATGTTTTTCAAGAGGAGGCAGCGCGTCGCCACGGGGGACGCCGGCCCCAGCACGCCCTGTTCCAGGGCCAGGGACGCCGCGACCGCGCCCAGGGCGACGGTGGACGCGGGTGGGGGCGGGGGCGGGGCGACCGCGGCGGCCGCCCCGCCGCCGAGGCGCGCCATGAGCGCCGCGCGCGTGTCGGCCGTCATCCTGAGGCCGCCGCCCGTCTCTTCGGACGCCAGCGAGGTCAGCTCGGACGCGGGGGCGGCGGGCAGGGGAGGGGGAGGCGGCAGGCTGGCCGGCGGGGGCGGCACCCCGCCCCCCCGCCCACTCCCTTGCCCGGGCGCCGCCTTGACCTGCAGCGCGGTGCCCGCCACCTCCACGCCGTCCATGGCCGCCATGGCGCGCGCGGCGGACGCGGGGTCCGCGAAGACGACCCAGCCGAAACCAGACGACCGGCCGCGCTCGTCGGCGGCGAGCGAGGACGAGACGACGGCGCCAAACGAGTCGAAGATGTCGCGCACGTCATCGGACGTGATGGACGCGTGCAGGCCGCCGACGTAGAGGCGGGCGGGGCCGGAGAGGGGGAGTTCGGGCGGGGGGGGTGGGGGGAGCGGGCCGACCGCCGCCGCGGCCGAGGCGGCCGCCGCTGCCGCCGCCGGGTCGCCGCCCGTCAGGCTCGCCGCGGCCGCCGCGAGAACCGGGTTGTTCTTCTGGGCCGCCTCCCACGCCAAGTTCTTCTCGGCTTCGGACGCCTTGACCGAGACGGCGCGGCCGAGGAGCGGCGTGCCCGCGAGCGCGAGCGCGGTCGCGACCGACGCGCGGTTCCGAAACTCTACGTACGCACAGCCCTTGCTCCTGCGCGTGCCGCGGTCGAAGATGATGCGCACGTCCTCGATGGCGCCAGCTTTGGCGAAAAATTGAAAGACGGCGCGCTCGTCGGCCTGGGAGAAAAGAGACGAAACAAGGGGGTCGCCGCAGAGCTCTCGAGAAGGCTTTTTCCGCCGCCGCCACCACCCCTCCCCCTTCTCACCTTGAGCGGCATGTTGTAGACAAACACGGTGCGGACGTCGCGGTCGAGGGCGGCGAGCTCGCGTTCCGCCGCGCGCGCGGCGCGCACCTCGGGCGGCGTCGGCTCCCGGCGGCGGCTGAAAGAGGGTGGGTGGAGGGGTGCGGTGCGTTGGCGATGGGCGCCGGGCGCCGGGCGCGCGCCAGTGGCCCAGGGACCGGAGCACCACGAAACGAACGCCCCAACCTCGCCCTGTTTCCTCACCCGACGTCCTGCTCCCGCGACCGCCCGCCGCGGTCGCTCGATCGCGGCCGGCGCTTTCGCTCGCGCGACCGCGAGCGCGACGACCGGCGCGAGCGGCCGCCGTCGGAGCGCGGGGGAGGGGGTGGGGGCGGGGGTGGGGGCGGGCCGGCGCCATCGCCCATGGCGCGCTCGAGCTCGGCATACCTGGAGGTGTGAGAGGGGGAAAAGGTGAGGGCGGCGCCCGACGCCGCGGCAATCGCACGCCGCCCACGCCGGCGACGCCGCGGGCGCCGCGGGCGCGCCGTCGGCCGACCGCGGGCCACGCACTCGTCAAAGTCGGCCGCCATGGCGGCGGCGGCTGGGGCGGAGGGGCTGGCGGCCGCGCGGAGAGTGGCGCCCAGCGCGGCAGCGCAATCTCGCTCTCACATTCCCCAAGCCGCAGCGCTCGCCCACCGCCGCGCTTGCACCATGGTGCGTCAAGACGCGGCCCCGAGCGGGCAGAGGGCTGCTGGCGGCCGCCGCAGCCTCCGCGGGCCCACGAGCGCGGGCGGCGGCCGGCGGGCGGGCCGGGCTGCCTGCGGCCGCGGGCGGCCTGCCGCCGCCACCGTGCGCGCGGCGCGATCGCGGCGCGCGGTCCCGGGAGCCGCGCCGCCTTGCGCGGCCGCCGGGACCGCGCCGCGATTGGCGGCCGGCGCGCCGCGCCGCCGTCCGGGCCGTGCGGCGGCCGGCGCCGGCTGCCGCGGCCGCCAGACTGCGCGATGGATGGCCGCCGCCCGTTGCCGGGCGGCGCGGGGCGCAGGCGCGGCCCGCGGGCGGCGATCGCCGCGCGGCGGGCCGCCGCCGGCGCGCCGCCGCTGGCGCCCGCCGCGCGCGCCCGGCTCCCGGCGCGCGCCGTCGCGTGCCGTCCCGCGCGCATCGCCCGGGCGGCGGGCGCCGCACCGCGCGCCCACGACCCGCCCCGCCGCGCCGCGTGCCGACCCCCCGCCCTCCCTCCCCCCCCCCCCCCGCAGACGCTCGCCTACGACGTCGACCTCCTGCACCCCCCCGCCGCCCTGGAGGCGCGCAAGCACAAGCTGAAGCGCCTGGTCCAATCCCCCAACTCGTTCTTCATGGACGTCAAGTGCCAAGGCTGCTTCCAGATCACCACCGTGTTCTCCAACTCGCAGACCGTCGTCGTGTGCCCGTCCTGCTCGGCCGTGCTGTGCACGCCGACGGGCGGCAAGGCGCGGCTCACGGAAGGGTGCTCGTTCCGGCGCAAGGGCGACTGAGGGGGTGCCCTGCTTTTCCCTGTTTCTGTGTCCTCCCGCCGGGTGGCGGGGCTCTGCGCACCTTGGGGGGGGGTGGGGGTGGGGGGGTGGAGGGCGCGTGCCGCCGTGTAGCGCGCCCCCGTCTCGGTGGGAAAAAGATGGAGGGGAAAGGGTGGCCGCCTCTCCTTCTCTCGCCCGCGCCACCCCGGGGCGGTTGCCAGGCGGTGAGTGTGTCTCCTCGGGGCCGGCGCGGATCGGGCGCGCAGCGCTGGGCGGCCACGTTCGAGCGCCACGCTCACACACTCCCCGCGCTCTCTCTCTCCCCACCCGCGCCGCCGCCGCCGCCCACCCCGCGCGCGCCAGCCGCGATGACGGTGCGCGCCCGCTCGAGACGCGCCCGTGGGCGCGCGCCCGCCGCGCCGCGCGCGGCGCGCGGCGCCGACCCCGATCCGCCCCTCCCCCCCGCAGACCGAGGCCGTGGCGGCCGCCACCGACCAGCTGGACGAGCTGACGGGTGCGTGGAGAGGAGAGGTGGTGTGTGCGCGGCGGCGCGCCGCGCGACGGCCGCCGCGCCCATCGACGCCGCCCTCCCTCCCTCCCCTCCCCTCCCCAGTCGGCGACGAGCTCAACCTGGCCGGCCTGAAGAAGAAGAAAAAGAGCAAGTCCAAGGCCGACCGTGCGCCCGGCGACGCCGGCGCCGACGACGACGCCGCGCTCTTCGCGCCGCTCGACCCCGCCAAGCGCAAGAAGCGGCGCCACGGGCCGCCCCGCCAGGACGACGACTTTGGCGACGCCGCGGCGGCGGACGGGGCCGGGGCGGGGCCCGGGTCGGCGGCCGCGGCGGGCGCGGCGTGGACCGGGACCGACCGCGACTACGCGTACGCCGAGCTCCTCGACCGCGTCTTCGGCATCCTGCGCGCCAACAACCCCGAGCTGACGGGAGAGAAGCGGCGCACGCTGCTCAAGCCGCCGCAGGTGGCGCGCGAGGGGACCAAGAAGACGGTGTTCACCAATTTCGCAGACCTCTGCCGCGCGATGAACCGCCCCACGGAGCACGTGCAAGCGTTCCTGCTGGCCGAGCTCGGGACGTCGGGCAACACGGACGCGCAGGCGCGGCTGATCGTCAAGGGTCGGTTTTTGCCCAAGGCTTTCGAGGGCGTGCTGCGCCGCTACGTCAACGAGTACGTCCTCTGCTCCTCCTGCAAGTCGGCCGACTCGCTGCTCGACCGCGACTCGTCGACGCGCGTGACCAGCTTGCGGTGCCAGCAGTGCGGCGCGAGCCGCACGGTCGCGGCGATCAAGGCGGGCTTTGTCGCGCGCACCACGCGCCGGCCCAAGGTCGGGTGATGAGTGAGAGGAGGGAGGGGGGTGGGTGGGGTGGGGGTGGCGTGCGGGTGCCTGCTTCTGTCAACGCGGGGGCCGTCGCGCTCTCGCCTCCTCCCGCCGCCCTCTCTCCCCCTTCGCCTGGGCTCGCGCGGTTGCACGCCCCCTCCCACCGGCCCCCACCACCATCCCCACCCCCGTCACGCCGCCGCCCCACCCCCCGCCGCGGCAACCCGCGCCGCCTTTTGCGAGTGCGACGGGGCAAAGGCCAGCGGCGCCACCAGCAGCACCACCACGCCGCAGCACGCGGCCAGCGCAGTAAAATAGGCGTCCCAGCCGGCGCCCTGGACGAGGGCGGCGAGGGGGACGCCGGCCGACGCGGCGCCGAGGTACGAGACCCAACCCAGGAAACCCTGCGCCGCCGACACCGCGCGCCGGGGGACAGCCTCGGCGCCGAGGAGCCCGATCAGCATCTGGGGGCCGTACAGGGAGAAGCCGACGGCGGCGACGAGGAGCCACAGGGTGGCTGGCGCCGCGGTCGGCGCGGCGGCGCGAAACGCGGCGATGGCGGCCGCTGTGAGCATCGAGTACGCGATCACGACCCGGATGCGCAGCCCTGTGTTGCCGGCGGGGGAGCCGGCGGCCGCGTTGCGGCGCAGGAGGGCGTCGGAGAGCGCGCCAGAGGACAGGGAGCCGAGCAGGCCACCGAGCTCCAGGCCGGAGACCGCGACCGCGGGCGCGGCGGAGCCGGCCTCCTTGAGATAGAAGACAAACCAAGAGGTGACGCCCTGCGAAGAGGAGGGAAGGAATCGGCTTTGTTTGCTTCCGGCATCGGCCCCCTCCTTCCTCCCTCCCCGCCCTCTCCCCACCTGGCGGACGACGTACACGAAAAAATAGGCCAGCGCCAGCAGCCAGATGGCGGGCGAGGTCAGGACGTCGTCGACGAGGGACTTCATCATGCCGGGTTTCTGTGCTTCATCTGCCTTCGTCTCTTCGACCGCCGCGGCGACCTTGCCCACCCCGCCTTCCGCCGCCGCCACCGGCGGAAAACCCTGGCTCTCCGGGCTCTCCTTCATGAACAGAGCGACGATGAGGGAGACGGCGAGCGCGACGGCGGCGGGCGCAAAGAGGCCCGCGCGCCACCCGTACGCCGCGGCGGCCGACCCCGCCAGAATGGGGGCCGCAAACCCGCCCACGTTGTTGGACGCGGTCCAGAACCCCCAAAAGGTGCCGCGCAGGGATTCGGGGTACCAGGCAGTGAGGATACGCGCGCACGCGGGCGCGCCGAGGCCTTGGAGGAGGCCGTTGACGCCCCAGAAGAGCATGAGCAGGGGGAACGCGGAAGAAGCGCCGACGGCCGCGTTGGCGGCGGCGGTGAGGGCCAAACCGCCGGCGAGGAGGAGGGTGGGGTGCGTGCGCGCGCCGAGGACGCCCGACGCGAATTTGGAGACGCCGTAACACACGGGGAGGACGGACGTGAGCGCCCCCACGTTGGCCAGGGTGAGGCCGAGGGACGCGTCCTCCAGCATGAAGGGGGCGGTGAAGGCGAGCGAGTTGCGGGTGAGGTAGAAGGCGCCGTAGCCTGGGGAGGAGGGAAAGGGGTGGGACCCTTGCCTCAACCCCACGCTCTCTCTCTCGCCTCCATCCATCCTCCTTACCGGCAAACATGGCCCCAAACGTGGCCCAGCGCGCGCGCTCGAACTTGGCGGTCGCCTTGGCGTCGCCGGGCGGCGGCGACGACGACGGCGCCGCCGACGCGGCCGAGCCGGCCGCCACGCGGCGCGTCTGCAGCGGCGGCGGCGCGCGCCGAGGAAGAGGCGTGGCGCGGGCGTGCCTAGGGAGAAGAGGAGGGTGGAAGCGCGTCGGTGGGGGCCTCTTCTAGGGCGAACAGGCGGCAGCGCTCACGGCGGCAGCCGCCGGGGGGACCGTCAACGCCCGCCGCGCCGTCCCGCCCGATCAAGCGGCCCGGCGAACTCGCGCCACCCCTGGCCGCCCCGAAAACCCCTCACTCACCGCCAGCGCGCGGGCGCCCGCGCGCGCGCGATGGGACCGCGGCGCGCGGCCGGCGCGAGCGCCGGGCGCGCGGGCGCGGCACTGTGCGCGGCCGCGTGCATTGGGGCGAAGAGGGGGATGGAGAGGAAGGGAGGGCGGTGCAGAGTGGGGACGGGCATGTCGCGCGCACACGGAAACCCGGCCACACTCGACCATGCAGGGCGACGAGCTGAAGGCCGAGGGCGGTGCCTGCTGGCCGCCGGTCGCCCCGCTGGGCGGGGCCACGCCGCCGGCGGGCGAGCCGGCGCCCGCGGAGCGCGCGTCGGCGCCCGCTGAGCGCGCGTCGCCGCCGTCGTCCGTGTCGGCCGCCACGCCCGACACGCACGGTGAGTGGCGCTGCGCCCTCGTCGGCCGCATCCTGTGGCAAGGGCGGCTCACGGTGACCCGGCAGCGGTTGGAGTTCGCCTCCACCCTCCCCCTCTTCGGCGCGACCAAGGAGCGCTCCATCCCCTGGGGCGCCGTGCGCTCGATCCGGGCGGCGCGCCACGTGGGGCTGCCGACAGCGATCGACGTCACGCACGACGACGGTGACGGCCGCGAGGCGACCGACCGGTTTGCGTCGTTTTTTGTGGGGGGCGGGCCGAGAGGGTCGAGCGCCTGCAACGACGCCGCGCGTCCACACTCCCGGCGGCGCGCCGCCCGCCCCTCGCGATGGCCGACGCCCCCTCTCCTGCCCTGCCCACCACGTCGGCCGCGTCCGGCGCGGCTGCGGCCGCGGGCGGCGCGATGGCGACGGCGGATTCCGCGCCACCCGGCGGCGACCGCCCCACCGACGCCCAGATCATCGAGCAGGAGAACGCGATTCGGTAGGAGAGGAGAGCAGGGAGGACAAGGGGCAGTTTGGCCCACCATCGCCGCCCGACCCCGACCCTTCCTCCTCCCCTCCCAGCGCCGCGGAAGCCGAGCGGCGCGCCCTGGTCGGCCCCATGGAGCCTCTGACTGCGCTCGTCGCGGAATACGGGGACGCCCCCGCCTTTGCCGGCAAGGTCGCTGCGCTCTCCCCGCGCTACTCGGCCTTTCGCCGCACGCGCGGCGACGGCAACTGCTTCTACCGCGCGCTCTGGTTTGGCCTGGCCGAGGCGCTGGTGGCGCGCGGGGAAGCGCCGGCGAGGAACGCGGTCGTCACGCGCTTGCGCCAGTCCCGTTCCAAATTGATCGCCGCCGGCATCCAGGACCTCGTCTTTGAAGACGCGCTCGACCTCCTGGCCGACATGCTCAACGCGATCGCCGTCCCCGGCGACCCGCTGACGCTCGCAGCCCTGGAGGGCAACGCGCGCGACGACGTGCCGAGCAACATGATAGTCATGTTCCTGCGCCTCCTCACGTCGGCCGAAATGAAGACGCGCGCCGACTTCTTCGCCCCCTTTGTCCTGGATGACGAACCGACCGTCGCCGCGTTTTGCGCGCGGCGCGTGGAGCCGATGGGGGAGGAGGCCGACCACGCGCACGCGGTCGCGCTGGCCGACGCGCTCGGCGTCGCGGCGCGCGTGGTGTACTTGGATCTGTCGCCGGGCGAGACGGCGAACGTGATCGATTTCGACCCGGCCGGCGGCGTCGTCGGCGCGGCGACCGGCGCCGCGCCGCCGCGCGTCACCCTGCTCTACCGCCCCGGGCACTACGACATCGTGTACGAAGCCGAGGGTCCCGCGGTCGTGGCGGCGGGGTTGGACACGGGGAGTGGAGCGGGTGGTGGGTGAGGGTGGCCGCGCGCGCGGTTGTGTGTCTGTCCCCTCGCCGCCGCAGACTCTCGCACGCCACCCCTCCCCACCTCCCCACCTCACTCATCCTCCGGCGCCTCCCCGCTCACGGTCACCCCCTTGCCGCTCGCGCGCGGCGCTTTCTTCCCCTTGCGCCCCACGCGCGCCTCGCGCAGCGGCGCGTCCCGCACCTTGTACACGCGCATGAGCCAGTGCTGGGACGTAAACACTTCTTCGAAATATGTGAGCGAGACGTCCATCTGCCCGATTTCCGTGTTGCGCACCCGATCATAACCCCGCCGCCCAAACGCGGCTTCCGACGCGTCCGCAAAGCCGTAGTACGACAGCTTGTACATGAGCGAGTTGAGCATGGTCTTGGTGGCGGCGCCGTCGATCGAGTAGCCGTTGTCGCCGATGTAATCAGACTCTTTAATGTCGGGGAAGACCCCCCCGCCGATGCGCACCATCCACAGAAACTTGTTGACGTCGTCAGAGGGGTACCCGATGTACCCTCCAAACACGACAAACACGTAGCCGACGTCCAGGGACCGATAGATCTGCCACGCCTTTTTCTCGGGCGACGCCATCGCGCGGCCGACCGTCGCGATGTGCGTGTTGTTCCACGTGTTGTTGTCCACGATGACCGCCCGGTCGGCCATGGCGGTCGTTTGGTACCCATAATCCCACCAGGACGCGACTTTGGCGTCGGCGGGGGTGTTGTGGCGGAGCCACGCGTAGGCCTCGCGGAAATCGTCAAACACGTGCACGCTGCCGTCCGCGCCGCGCGTCTGCATGACGATCGAGGGGGATGAGTACATCTCGGCGGCGACGTAGACAGAGTGAAAGGCGTAGGCGGCGAGCATGGCGAAGAGGGCGATGGAGGCCGTGATGGCGACGTCGATGGGGAGGCCCTTGCGGGCGCCGCCGGGGGCCAGCCAGCCGGCGAAGAAGCCGCCGGTGGAGGCGCCGCGGGACGAGGCCTTGGAGGACGCCTTGCGGGCCGCGGCGGCGCGGGAAGAAGAGGTGGGCGGGGCCGCCACCGTCGCCGACACCGGCCGCGCGGCCGTGCTCCCACTCCCGCCACCGCTCGCCCGCGCCGCCGCCCACCCCTTGATCGACCCGGTCAGCGTCGTCAGCGCGTCCGACGCGCCGATGGCGCCCAGGCAGCAGGCGGCGGGCGCGAGGACGAGCATGAGCCGAATCATGACCCCCGAGAAATAGGCCGACGTCACGCCGTACAGCACCAGGAACAGCGCGGCGTCGTCCAGGGGGCGGAAGCAGGCGATGAGGCCGGCGGGCGCGAGGAGGGCGGCCAGGTGGAGGTCCGTAAAGTAGTTTGCCCACACCGTCGGCTGGTGCTCGGAGACGGACGCAATGATGGGGATGTACTTGGAGGCGTAGCTGAGAGGGACGGGGGGGGGGGGGGTGGGCGGGAGGCGGGCGGGGAACGGGGCGCGCGCCTCGCCACCGCCGCGTCCGCGCGCGCTCACGTGGGGTCGAGCAACGACAGGCTGCGGCCCGTCCACCCGAAGGTGGGCGACGCGGCGACGTACGCGATTAAAGCCACGAGCGCGGCGGCGCCACCCACCGCAGCCGCCGTGAGCGCGATGCGCAGCGCTTGCGCCGCGGCGCGGGGCGGCAGCAACGCCCTCGCCGCGCGCGCCCCCAGCGCCGCGTGCAGCACGCCAAACGCGAGGAACGCGCCGAAATGCTCCGACATGAGAACCGCGTTGAAGCCGACGACGGGGATGGAGGCGGCTTCCAGGGTGCCGATGACGATGAGGGGCGCGTACGCGACGTACAGGCGCGGAGTCAACCGCCCCGTGACCACGCAGGCGAGGCAGTGGATGGGGAGCAGGTTGATGATGAACGTGTAGCCGCCCCAGGAGGCGACCATGTAGAGGTACGAGAGCGAGAGCGCGGTGGCCCACGCCAGGGACCCCGTTTTCAGGGTTTTGACGTAGAGCCAGAACACGGTCACCAGCGCAAAGATGGCCACCCCTTCATTGTCAAAGGAGCCGGCGACCGACCGGGACACGTACGACGGCACGACCGACACGAGCGCGGCCGCGACGAGGCCCGCGCCGCGGCCCTTGACCTCGCGCACGAGCGCAAACGTCGAGAGCGCGGTGAGCGCGGAGAAGAGGGGCGCGGTGAACACGCACACCTCTTGCACAGCGACGGGGAGGTTAAGGGCGTGCAGGGCGCGGTACATGAAGCCGGCGGTCCAGATGAGGCCCTGAGGCGAGGGGGAACGGGGAGGGGGTGTTGGCGACGCCGCCTGCTCCCCCCGACCACCCACCCGCCAATGCGGGCGCGCGTGTGGGGTCGCCGGCCCTCGTTCCAGCCATCGCGGGGCGCCGATCGCGGCCCCGCCGCCGCCGCGCGCGGCACCCATTCGCTTCCCCCTCTTCCTCTCGCACCGGGTAGAACGTGCCGCCCACCACACGCCCCAGCGGGTACCACGTCTTGTCGTCAAACCAGTCCCACAGGCGGTAGACGTCGGTGTCGGCGAAGAACTTGGTGACGCCTGAAAAGGGAGGGGGGGTGAGGGGCGTGCGAGCGCGCCAGGCGCGCGCCCGGTCCCCGCGCTGACGCGCCCGACCCGCCAGAGCCCTGCCGTGGGGAGACCCAGATCGGCGCGCCCCCGCCCGCGCTTCCCGCCCGCCCGCGCGCCGCATTGGGCGCCGATCCCCCGCGCCTCACCGCCACTCCACCTCCCACACTCACGAGCATTGAAGTAGGGGTCGAATTCGTGGATGACCGACTCATACTTGAGCACGGAGAAGAGGCGGGCCGACACCGCAAGCACCGCCGCGGCGGCGAGCGCGGCAGCGGCCGCGATGGACGCGGCGGCCGCCGACTTGGATTGGGGGGGCATCAGGAGGGAGGGGAGCGCGCGCGGGGATGGACGCGCGGCGCGCGGGAGTGAAGGGTCGAGGAAGAGTCGCGCGGCCTGACCGCAACTCCTCCCCACTCTCTCTGTCTCGCTCTCGCTCTCTCGCTCGCAAATTGCAGGGCGGCCGTCGTGTGCCGCGCGCCAACTCAAGGGGAAACAACGGGGGTCAACTGGGGGTGGTTACGGGGGCAAGCAACCGCGGCGCGCGCGCGCCGGCGCCCAGGCCGGCCCGCGCACGCCGCGGTGAGAAGGTGGGGAGGGGTTTGCGATTCTGGGGGTTGATGCCGCGAGGTGGCCGTCGAAAGAGGGTGGAAAATGGGGTCGCGGCGCGGCGTCAGCGCCTGCCTCCGTCGCCGCTGACCGCGGCCGACGCGGTGGCCACCGGCGCCGCCGCCGGCGCGCCCGCGCCCGCCACCGCGTCGGCCGCCGGCGCCGGCGCCGGCGCGCCGGCTTTCCAGGCGGCAGCCGCGGCGGCAACCTCGGCCGGCGGCGGCTTGCCGCCGCGCGCGAGCGCGGCCTTGGGCGTTCCGTCGTCCACCATCCACCCCCGCAACCGCTCCGCCGCCCTCCCGTCGATGCCCACCGCGGACGATTGCAGCGGGTCGGACACGCCGTAGGTGGCGGCCCACGCCTTGGGCCACCCGGACGAGGCCGACGGGTCGACGCGCGACGCGACGGCCCACACGGACTGCACCGTGGACGCCACGCCGACGAGGCGGCGCTCCAGGGGGGCGGAAGCGGGAGACGAGAGCCACAAAGGCCCCCCGGAGTCGCCGCCGGCGACGGCGCAGCCGGTGAAGAGGACCGAGCCGGCGTCGCCCGCGCCGGCGCGCGGCGCGCCGGCTGGGGCGCCCGCCAAGCCCCCGCCCCCGCCCGCTTTGGCCTTGCGCGCGCCCAAGCGCCTCGCGGTCGCCAGCGCGTCGGTGGGCAGCAGCACGCACGTGGAGAGCGACGCAACGCGCACGCCCGCCGCGTCGAGCGCGCCGTAGCCAGCCAGCGTCAGGTTGGTCCCTCCCGCCAGCCCGGACGACCCCGGCGCGGGCCCGAGCGCGAAGAAGCCGAGGGCGTCGCCGAGGGGGGGGCCGGCGAGCTCGAGGAGGGCATAGTCGGACCCAAGCACGTCGTCGCACGCCGACACGGTCGCCGCCTTGTCCGTCGACACGCCCAGGTCAGAGGAGAGGTCCTCGAGGCACCCTTGCGCGGCCGGCAGGGCGCGCAGGGACGCGACGCGGGCGGGGGCGGCGGCCCCCTCGCCAGGGGCACACCCCGCCGCCGCCGCGGGGAAGAACACCAGCGTCGCCGGGTCGCGCGCTTTGCGCCCTGTGGCATTGAACACGCAGTGGTGCGCGGTGAGCGCGTGCCGCGGGCCGACGAGCGCGGCGCCGCAGGTGCGGTCGGGCGGCGGCGCGCGCGGTGCGCCGCCGTCGGCGGGCGCGCCCGCGGCCGCCGCGGCGGCCGCCGCGGCGGGCGACCGGTACGCGCGCAGGGAGCCGATCGCGGAGAAGGGGAAGAGGGCGGCGTCCGCGGCGGGGAGGCGGACGTGGCGGCCCCAGAGCGGGGGGTCGTCGAGGCCGGCGCCCGCCGTCAGCGCCTTTTCCGCGTCGCGCGCCGCCGCCTGCGGGGGGACGCCCGCCGCCAGAGCGCACCCAGTCGGCGCGGGCGCGGGCGGGCGGGCGCCGCCGACGGAGGAGGACGCGGCGGCCGACGCGCCCGGCACGCGCGCGTCGCGCCGCGCGCGGTCGGCCGCGTCGAGCGCGGCGAGCGTCGGCTCCTTGCCGGAGCGGCGTTTTGGGGCGATTTTGGGTTCATTCGACGCCCCGTCATCGGGCTTGGCGCCGCCGAGGAGCGGGGGCCGGGGGTTGGCGACGGCCTGCCCCGGCGCGGGCCCCGCGGCGGCGAGGTCCGCCGCGCTCACCCCGTCCTCCGCCATCCACGCCCGCAACCGGTCCGCCACTGCCCCCGTCACCGCGGTCGCCATGCCTTGGGCGGCCGGCTCGGTGAGCGCGAGCGTGGAGGCGACGTCGGCGAGCGCGGCGCCGGCGGCCGCCGCGTCGAGCGCGACGTACGCGTGCCAGTAGTCGAGCGACGACGCCTGCACGCCCACGACGGTGCGGGTGGACACGCCTTTGAGGGGCGTCGCCCAGAGCGGCGCGCCGCGGGTCGCGGGGTACATGGCGCAGCCGAGCGCGAGCGCGGGCGGCGCGCCGCGCGCGGCGCCGACGGCCGCAACGGCGTCCAGGAGGGGACAGTTTGAATAAGCGGGTTGCGCGCGCCCCACGTCGGGCGCGCCGTACGCGACCCGGGTCAGGTTGGCGCCGCGGGGCGGGACGGTGAAGGACGAGGGGGGGAGGGCGAGGAAGCCGGGCGACGCGCCCGCGGGCGGCGCCGCGAGCGTCAACAGCGCCACGTTCCAGTCGAGGGCCGACCCGGCCTTGGCCGCGCCCGCGTCGGGCGCGGCGTCCCCCCGGCCGTCGGCCGAGGCGGCGACCGAGGCGGCGTCCCACGCCGCCCACTCGTCCGGCACGCGCGCGCGCACGACACGCGCGCCGCCGCCGCGCGAACAGTCGCCGTACAGGCCGGGCACGACCTCGGCGTCCCCCCACGCCGCCGCCAACGACGTGTTGGTGGACGGCGTCCACACGAGGTCGTAGTGCGGGCGGGAGACGCACGACGCGGCGGTGAGCGCGTGGCGCGGCGAGACCATGGCGGCCGTGCACGCGAGCCGCGGCTCGCCGGGGGGGGCGGCGGGCGCGGGGGCGCCGGCCGATGCGCCGGGTCCGCGCGCCGTCTCGGCGTACGCAAACAGGGCCCCGACCGCAGAGTAGGGGTAGCGCGCGGGGTCGGCGAGCGCGTGGTTCTTGCCCGCCGCGGCGAAGCCCGCGCCACCGCCGCCCACGCCGTGCTCGGCGAGGGAAGCCTCGTCCAGGTTGCCGTACAGCATGTCCCACACGCCGGCCTGTGGAAGGGAGGGAGGGAGGAGGGTGGGCGGGCGCTCCAGCAGCGCCAGCGCCGCGCCGCGCAACGACCGGTCGCCGAGCCGGACGCGGCGCTATCCTCTCGCGCCGCCACCGCGATGCCACTCTCCACCACCCACCTGCTGCGCCCATTTCTGGGTGACCTCGCTCCCGCACACGTCCGCCCCGATGCGGGTGGCGGCCGCGGGCGCGGGCGCGGGGGCGTCGGCGGCGACTGAGGGGGGGTGGGGAAACGGTGTCGGCGGCGGCGCGAGCGCGGTCTCACCCTGGCGCCGCATGCAGCCGAGCCGCCAATGCGGGGATGGCGGCGCGAGCGGGCGCGGCCGCCGGCGGCGCGGCGCGGGCGCCGCGGGCGCCGCGGATTGGCGGGAGCTGCCCCGCCGCGCCCTCACCCGGCGCCGCCGCCGCCAGCGCCGCCAGCGCGACCAGCCACCAGAGTGGCGCCATGGTTCCCCGGGCGGGCGGAGAGGCCGAGGCACTGAGGGTGTGTGCGGGGAGAGGAGCGCGCGCCGGCCGCGCCTTCGCCTCTGCGCCTCTGCACGGCCGACCCCGCCTCCCCTCCTCCCTCCCCCAACTTCACCCCAGCCCCTGCGACACCTGCGTGCCCAGCCCCCGGAACGCGAGGCCAATGGTCTTGGCGTCGACGACGCCGCCCGCAAACTGTTGCGGCGTGAAATCTTTGATGGCCCACACCAAACCCACGGCCGCCGCCGGCGCAACGGCCGTAATCGCCATCCCGACCTTGCACGCGATGTGCGTGAGAACGCCTTGCCCGGTCGCCGCGTAGACGAGGAGCAGGGCGGGCGGCACCGCCGCGGTGGCCGCCCACAGAATGGAGATGAGCAGCGGCGTGAGCGCCGACGCGCCGGCCACCAGCTGCCACACGCCGACCGCGACCGTGATGGCGAGCACGCCAAAGAAGAGGGCGTGCAGCCAGACGTCGCCCACGATCGAGGCGGCGAGGCGGCCGCCGCCCTTTGCCGTTGCTTTGAAGGTGACGCGGGAGAAGCAGAAGAAGATGCGGGCGAGGAGCATGCGCCACGCAGCTTTGACGTACTAGAGGAAAGGGGAAGGAGGCGGGAGGAGGGTGGGTAAGAGAGAAAGAGGGTGGCGCGCGCGGCCGCGCCACCCCTCTCCTTTTTTCTCTTACCGCCCACCACAGAATCTGGTTGGCCACGTTGGCAAACCACAGCGCCTCCAGGTGCCTCGGCGTGCGCACATAGTATTGAATGGCGGTCGTGGCGGCGGCGTAGAGGGTGAGCGCGAGCGCAAACTCGCGCGAAATGACGGCCGGAAAAATGCCGACCCACACCGTGAGAAGGGGCACCACCGTGTAAAACGGTGTCGTCACCGCCCCCACAAAGTAACACCACACGCCGGAGCAGTACATGAGGCGGTCGAAGAGCGGGAGGCCGCGTTGGAGCAGGGGGTTGTGGCGCGGGTTGAAGACGATTTGAAAGTGGCCCTTGGTCCACCGGGACCGCTGTTGAAAGCAGTTGCGCACCTGGTCGGGGGCTTCGCCCACGGCGAGGTACTCCTGGACGTAGCTAGGAAGCAGGAGGGAGGGAGGGGAGGGGTTGGGGTCGGGGCGGCGTCGCGGAAGCGGCCCGCCAGCCTCCCTCTCTCATCATTCTCGCACCGGCAGTGCCATTTATTTTTTTTAAGCTCCATGCCGAGCGCGAAGTCTTCCGTTAAAGTGTACTCTGGGGTCCACCCCGCGTCCTGAAACGCGCGCGCGCGAACAAGAAAATTAGTCCCTGTGCACGAAATGAAGCCCAGGGCATCATATCCGGGTTGGGCATACTCCCAGAAATGGATGTTGCTAATAGGAGGTGGGGGTGGGGGTGGTTAAGGGGGTTAAAAGGTGGGTCGCGGGCGCCGCGACCCCCTCTCTCCTCTCTCCCTCCTCTCCTCGTCTCCTCTTTCTCACGAATGGTTGAAGATGTCGGCGTGCAGGTCCACATTGTGAAAGCATTGCGGCGACAGCACCATCGCCACGTCGTCGCCGCCGTCGAAGAGTGGGAGCGTGCGCGCGAAAAAGCGCGAGGTGGCGACCTGGTCCGCGTCAAACACGCACACGAGCTCGTTCCCGGGCACAGTGACCCCGTCGGGGTAGAGCTGGCGGCACACGTTGTTCAGGTTGGCGGACTTGCCGTTCATTTCCCCTTTCGCGCGCGTCCGCCCCGACACGTACACAAACCCCGCCCCCGCGGCCGCCACCCACGCCCGCTTGGCTTTGTCCTTGCCGTCGTCGCACAGGTAGACGGTGCGCTTCACGCCGGCGGGGAGGGGGGCGGCGGCCGCGGCGGTGAGCGTGCGCGCGACGATGTCCAGGGATTCTTTGTAGCACGGCACCAGGACGCGCACGTGGTACGGGAGCTTAACAGCGGGCATGCCGGGGGTGGGGTGCGTCGCGTCGATGGTGTAGTCCTCGTGCACGGGGATGAAAAGAAGATTGAGAGCATACACGGCGACCGTCGTCGCGCCCGCGCACTCGACCACGAGCAGGGCCAACCCGTACCCCAGAACGCTCCCTAGACCCGCAAGAGTCTTTGCCACGCGGACGTAGAGGTAGAATGACAGAGCGGCGGCCCAGAGGGCGAATAGGAGCCAACCGAAAGGGTCGGCGCGGCGTTGGCGGGTGAAGCGGTAGCCGAGGGCGCCGACGGGCGCGGTGGCGAGTGAGAGGGGGGGCGTTTTGGACGTAGCGGTCGACGAGGGCGGCGCGGCGGCGAGCGGGGCGACCGCGGCGGCGCCGGCGGTCGGCGCGCGCGCGCCGTCCGCCCCCGCTTCGGCGTTGGCCGAGTCGAACGCGGGCGCGGGGTGGGCGCCCGCGCCGCCGTCAACGGAGGCGCGGCCGTCGCCGCCGCCGGTGAGGGACGAGGGGCGGCGGGGGGTGGCGAGCGCGGGGGGGGGGGCGGGCAGGGAGGAGGCTGAAGGGAGAGGGATGGAGGGGCGTCGGCCGGCCTTTCGACGCTCCCCGGTCGCCCGGGCGCCGGGGCGCCCGCGGGCGGCGGCCTGCGAAGCGGCCGGCAGCCGCGCGCGCGCCCCCTCCCTCTTCGCCTCCCGCGCCCCCCGAAACGCACGCTGGGGCGCCCCCGCCCAGCCCGCCCCCTGCTCGGCAGTCGCGCGCGCCGCGTCAGAGTTCAGGGACGGGTATGGGGCGCGGCCCTGGTCTGCCACGCCTGAGGCGCGCGGCGCACGGCCTTCGGTCGGCATCGCGCTCACGCTAAAACAAAAATCGCGCTGCCGTCCCTGAATCGACGCCGACCTGTGGGAAGCGGGAGAGGGGTCGGGGGAGGGGCCTGGGCGCGGCGTCCGTTTTTTCGGCATTCGCGCGCGCGCCTCGGCGCCCCGCGCGCCCGGCGGGCGGGCGCCGCCCTCGCCGGGGTGGCCGCACCTGGGGCCAGGCCGGCGGGGAGGCGGGCGGGGGTGTGTGGGAGGAGGAGGAGAGCGGCGCGGCGTCGGCGCGCGGCCAGCGCCGCCCCGTCCTGCGGCTCCCCGTTGCATCGCTCCCACGCACGCCACGCACGCACGCCGCGCAACCTCGCCACACTCTCTTCACAACCCGATCAGGGAGCACGCCCGCAGCCGGCGCTCGGCCTCGTCGTCCACGTCGGCCGACGCGTCCGAGTCCGGCGGCGGCGTCGGCGGCAGCGCGCCCGCCGCGGCCGCGTCGACCGCCTTTTCTTTCTTGGGCAGCGGCTTCATCAGCTCGTCGATGAGGGCGGCGTCGGGGTTGATCGACCGGAAGAGGGCGTACCGAAACGCGCCCGACCGGGAGACGAGTTTGCACGCGAGCGCGTCGATCGCGGACGACGCGAGGCACGTCTGCATGTAGGCCTCGATGAGGTCGTCCAGGCCGATGCCGAGGGCTTGGAAGTCGCGCGAATCCATCATGAGGAGGCGCTCGGACTGGGTGGAAAACGAGCCGTCGGCGTTTTTGACGCTCAGATTCGTTCCCAACACGTCCCACGACGGCACCGCGGGATCCAGCTTGGCTGGCAACGGGCGCCGCGCGCGCCTGGCGTAGACGGCGACCGGGAAGAAGCCGCCAGCGTCCGACCCGTCGGGCGCCGGCGGCGCGCACCCGACCATCACGCGCAGGTCGAACGCGTGGATGTGGCCTTTCGAGTTGGGCACCGTGCCCACATGGAACAGCTGGGCGCCGGCGGCGGGGCGGGACGACCAGCCCGAGTTGCCGATGAGGGCCTGCACGATGAACGCGTCGTAGTGGTGGTCGAGCGCCATGAACGCCTCGAGCTCGGCCACCGTCGTCAGCGTCCACACTCCCTGACCCGCGTTGGCGTAGGGCACCTTGACGACGGCGCGGCCGCCGAGGCGGTCGACGCAGAGCGGCACTTCGCCGAGCGGGACGTTCCACAGCGTGTCGGGCGTCTTGATGGCCAGCCCCGTCCCCGCCAGCGTCGTCGCGTTGTGCACGTCGTACGCTTTCGCGGCCGCCATCTTGTTGCGGCCGCCGGCGAGGCACGCGAGGACGGGGTTGAAGAGGAGGGTGGCGGTGACGGGCGGGATGCGCGTCCAGGGGCGCTGGGTGACGTAACGCAGCGCGGCGCGGACGGGCGTCCAAATCTCTTCGGTGATGGGGGCGGCAGAGGCGGACGCGGACCGCGCGCGCGCGAGCGGCGACGCGACGCCGGCCGCCGCGTCGGCCGACCCGTCCGAGTCGGCCTCCTCAGCGCACGCCGCGCCGTCGACCCGCACGTGCAGCACGCCGGCGTCGTCAAACCGCGCCCGCGGGGCGGGGTCGTCCGCGTGGCACGGGACGAGGAGCACGCACTCGCGCGCGAGGTCGGCGAGCGTCGCGGCGTACCCCGACGCCTCCATCTGGTTTTTGTCGTACAGCACCGCCAGCCGCCCCGTGGGCAGCGTGCCCGCGGCCGCGCGCGCGGCGAGGGTGGGCATGAACGCGCGGGCGAGGAGGGCGCGGTACCCGCCCTGCCCTTCTGGTTCGCCGAGCGGCGGCATCGATTTCTGGCCAGACGGGCATGAATTTGTCTCCACCACGATGCACTGCCGCCGCCCGGTGGAGGAGGCCGTCACAAAGACGTCGGCGCCGGCCCAGCGAAAGTGGTCGGACGGGCGGGCCAGCGCCGCCGCGACGGCGTCCGGCGCCGCCTCCGGGTGCAGGTGGCAGTACCGCTGCGCCACACGCACGTTGCCCAGGGTGAGGAAGGAGGCGGCCACGGGGTGGATGTGGGCGTTGAGGACGCGGGGGTAGAAGTGGGCGCCGGGGTTGAAGCTGGGGAGAAGAGAAGAGGGGGGTGGGGTGGGGGCCGGCTCGCGGGCGTGTGCGGCCTCCCGCCTCGGCCCCGGCGATTGGGGCGGGGGCGGGCGAGGGTGTGCGGGGCCTGCCCCGGCTTCCGCGCCGCACGTGGAAGCCGTGCGCGCGGTGACGGCTTCGCTTTCGCTGCCCCCCGCGCGCGGGGTACCCTCCCGCCCCAATTCCCCCCCCTCCCTCTTCTCCCACCTTCCGGGCGGCACCTCCAC
>Ga0315289_10002283_pt1 | contig 29495 bp, 27 predicted proteins | sample YL17G11_40_MG_FD_203452 | JGI IMG/M metagenome (GOLD analysis project Ga0315289, IMG submission 203452) | Sediment microbial communities from Yellowstone Lake, YNP, Wyoming, USA - YL17G11_40 | ecosystem: Environmental > Aquatic > Freshwater > Lake > Sediment | place: USA: Wyoming | collected... | reverse complement strand
AAAACTCGCAGCGGCCTTTCCCGCATGCCGGGAGAGGCCACATTTTTTGTTCCGGCAAATCCAGTCGCGCGAATCGCCGACAATAGCCCAGCCTCCGGCTCGCGATTTATCGGAGTTCAAGGCTGGCTAAAGCGTCAACCAAATGTAAAAGTCCCGTGACGGACGGCAGAACGGTTCTTTCGTCCCTGGCGGGACTTGGATGTTTGTGGGCAACGAATCCCAGCGCTAAAGCGCTGGGCTATTGTCAAAAATCCAATCGCGCGAATTTCTGTGATACGGAGAACGATTCTCCTTCTCCCGCTTGTCGCGCCGTAGCGTAGCGAAGGCGGATGGGAGAAGGCCGGGGTGAGGGAGGGCGTGAACACCAATCAAGAAATCCGACGGGGCGGTAGGGGTTAAGGGAAGCGGGTGGCGACAAAGATTCCGCTCATCACGGGGCGGGGCGGCGGGCGGTGGCGGGGGATTTGAACGCTGTCGCACGACGCGGTTTCATTGATAGGAAAAGTAGTCGTTCGCCAATTCTTCCGCGAGCACGCGAGGGAGCGAATTCAATGAGATAGTTTGAAACACCGTGCTCCTCGTGCCATTCAGACACGCTCCGAGAACTGAAAACGCCTCATGCTTTTGCTCGCGATTCAGGCGGTGAGTTTCAGCGAAAGATGAGTAGAGCATGGCGACGCGAAACCAAAGCTTGATCTCCTGTTTAGCATGAAGGTCTTGTCTAAAGCCGTCTTCCCAATGCTCAAGCGTTTGGAAATGCACGTCGCTGAGAGCACGTTGGATAAAAACAATCTTCTCCTTGAGTTCGCCGGAAAGTAGAGGATGCCAATTCTGCCTCTTGGCATCGGAGATTTGAGAAGCGTCTGCCCAGTAAATCTCGTCGCTACCGCTGAGTCGAATGCGAATCATGCCCGGAGCAAGTTCGGCAGCGGGAATTGTTATGACAGTTTTAGTTTTGAAATCGTAAACCTTGACGAATTCTTTGTTTGGCTCGCTCACAGCGAAAATCAGTCAAGAATAAGTGTGGTCATTTTCAATGATGGCTGCCCATTCAAGAACTCTGTCGTATGTGATTAGCTCGAATCCGTCCGTCTGGAGAAGCCCAGCCTTTCGGGTCATCAAGGTGTCGTCCAAATGTTGTCGGCGGCCCATCACAACATGAAAGTGAAACAAGTGCATAGACCTAGGGTCATCAAAACGCCAGCCCACTGAGTCGGTCAGTTCTCGTCCGTTATGCCAAAGTAAATCCTTTGCTTGTGCTGCACGAGCGAGTTGCGAAATCAAGTAAGCTTCCTTGCTTGGTTGTTCGACGAAAAGTTTCCAACGGCGAATTTGACCAGCCGCATGATTCAACCTTGGGCTGTAATCTCCCGATTCGTTGAACGGCGACAATGACGGCGGTTCTAATTCAACAAAATGAACATTCCAGCCTCCTGAAAATCCACAAAGCACCACCAAGTCAGCCTCAAATTCATCACCGAGAGAAAAGTGAGAAACAATATACCCATTGTTGTGTCCCGTCTCGAACAAGCGCAATATAACCCAAGGGTTGGCTTCGAGTTGTCGGTGAACTTCTCTTTCGCCAGTTGATGATTCAATGGCTTTTTTCAACTCCTGGCATTTTGCCCCGAGAGACATGATTATTTCTTCCTCTGCACCTTCGCCGCGACTTTCAGGCGCAGCGCGTCCTCGGTGTAATCGAACACAACAAAGAAACCTTTCTCGCAATCTTCGCGCACCATCATGGTCTCAAAGGAATCAATGAATTCGCTACGTGAGCTTGATTCCCGATACCAAGTACTCATAAAGCTCTTTTTTCGACGTGCGCTTTCGCAGTGTGCGAACGGCCACATCATCGAAACCTACCCCTCGAAACATCGCAGCAAATATCTGTTTGACTGGTAACAGCACATCGTAGAATTTTGAATTGCCCACGATGTAATTCACTTGCCCGCCATGTTTCACAACTTTGTGGATTGCTCGGATATGCTGCCACATATCGTGAAAGTATTTATCAACGTATGTTGCCAAGACTTCGCTGTGTGAACGAATATTGCAAATGATTTTTTCAAAATTTCCAAACGGAATTACTTTTGATCCGTTGCGACACCATTTCTGAAGATTGCTTGTCGCACAACCCCAAGTTCCACCAATTGCTTCCCAATCGAGTTCTCCGGCTTGCCGTCCGTTCGTGAGAAAACCAAGCCAATACATATACGGCCGCAGTTCGCGGATATAGCTCATGCGATTCGGATAAGGGGGCGACGTGATAATGCAATCGTAATAATTGTGATGTAGCTTTTCGTCGAGCCGCCGCGCGTCAACGAGCGAAACACAGGCTTCCGCTTTCATCGGCAAACGCGCTGCATCCAAAACGTCCTTCGATGCACGCCGCCAATTTGCAACGAAATCTGATTTTTTGTCGTGAAACAAACATGGATCGGGCGGTGCTTTGAACGACATGGATTGGTGACCGAAGCTCACATTCGCCGCTTCAATCATGACGCGACAGAAGACAATTTTTGATAAATTCGTGACCGCAATTTCATCACTAGCCGCACGGATGCCAGCCATTGCGTGGCCGAGCAGTCTCAAAGTTTCGGCATCCCACCACTTTTCTATTTGGTGAATCGCTGGAAGCCATTTCTGATCATCGCCCGAGATAGTCTTGGAAAGAATTGTCGAAGACATGTTGGCAAACTGCTCCAACTCTGCCATAGAGTAGTTCGCGCATTTCGTCTGTGCCAGCCAGACCAGAAACGGATTGATGTCAATTGTGTCCGCCCGAATGCCGCGTTCTGCACATACGAGAGCGGTAGTGCCCGTCCCACAGAATGGATCGAGAACGACTCCATCAGAAAGCTCCAATTCGTCAAGAAGATCGCCAACGAGATGCACCGAGTAAGCGGGCGTGAGTCGCAACCAACCATAACGAGTGTGTTTCAGGTTTGCTCTTTGAGTGAGACGCTCTGTGAATCCGAGTCGAGGTTGCTCAATGACTGTGCTCATCGCTTATGTTGAAAGAAGTGTTTTAAGAACGTTCTCCACTTCGCTCTTGATGCGCGGTGAGTGGCGAGTAAAGAAATCTGCTAAATCGTAACCGATTATCTCACGACAAAAAGAGTAAGCGCTGGCGGTCGTCGAACCGGAAAGAGTGCCGGTCAAGAGAACCCAAAGATTTTCCCGATAACGTTGCGCAACGTCGCCATCAATTTGCGTCGAGAACAACAGCAAAACCGGAACGTATAAATTCGCATACGCTTTGGAAGCGTTTGCGATGTCTGCATTCTGGCGTTTGGAGTCTTTACTTTTGTAGCCTTGGCGCGTCTCGAAAACGATTCCCTTGATATTTTTCAGCGTGTCGTCAGGCAATCGAATTTGCGTGGCGACTTCAGCAAGCCATTTTTGGATTTTTCCGCGAGCCTCCGCGTTTTTTACATCGCCGAGCGCGATTCTTCCGTCCAGCGTCAACGTGCGTTGCTTTCCCCGAGCACCGTCAATTTTATAACTCCAAATCGCCTGTTCGCGGTTAAGACCAAGATGGTCTTGCAACATCTGGTAAAAGACCCACTGTCCACCAATTCCAATTTGCCGATAAATGGACGTCATCCCGCCCGCAGCTTTGTGTGCCGCATACATCAGCGGCGAATCAATCCCGAACCAATGGTAAAACGGATCGGCACTGTATAATGCGGTAAACTGTTCCAGCGAGAATCCCTCTTTCCGTCCTTTTCCAAACTTGGGTTTATATTCGAGACATTTGCGAAGAGCGGTTTGAATCAGCAGAAAATAACGCTCGTCCCTTGAAAGAGTTGAAGGTAGTGGCGGTGGCGGGCCTGACATTCTCTTCAAGAATGTCCGGCTCAGACGTAATTTCGTATTCGTCGCTCAAGGGTTTTATTGATTCAAGTGCATTGGCTTTTAGCAGATTTGCATAACCGGCACGAGAGCGTTTTGAAAATTATTTTCGCCGAAAATCTGGTCGAGCATGACTTTGAGGTAGTGGGGGGCGTGCCAGTCGCAATGGTAGTAGAAGCTGCCGGTCTTTTTGAGGACGCGGGCCAGTTCCACGCAACGCGGGCGCATTTAGTCGAGGTAGGCTTGGGTGCTGGCGTGGCGGTCTTCGAAAGCGCGTTTTCTCGCGGGTCTCGCCCCAGAAGACTTCGTAGTTGCGGTTGGAGTTGAACGGCGGGCCTTCGCCGCGACGGAGTGGCTTCGTCCACGCAGGCGGGTCAATGTAGATGAGGTCCACGCAGGCGTCGAGCAGGCGGCGGAGTTGTTCGAGGCAGTCGCCGCAGTAAATGACGCGCGTGTCCACGAGGGCGGAAGGACGGGCGCGTGATTCGGAGGGCGGAGTTCCACGACGCCTTGATTTCGGCTCGGAAGGAGCGAGGCTCGCGGAGCTTGCCCCTCCGACAGAAACGGAAGGTTTCTTCGCCATGCACAAAAGGCTAAACAAGGAAAACGCGCAGATCAAGGTGATTGGCAGCTTGATTGACGAAGTCATTTCCGCTCAGACTAAAAGGAGCAAGCGAAATTCAAGCATGACAAAGAAAAACAGTCCCGGCGATGTCCATAGGCCAGCCACCCCCATGTGTCCACGAAGATGGGTTGCGGGGACTTCACCGGGTCTCCCGTTGCCCGTAAAGTTCCCGCTCGATCTCTTCAGCCGACATCGGCGTGCCGGACAACCCGCCGGCCACCGAGAGCAACGACGGCTCCTCACCGGCGCCCCGCCACGTCAGAAACGTGAGATAATCCATCACTTGCCGGAGCGTAGGCTCGGGCAGGCTGTCGAGTTTCTCGATAATCGTTTCTTTCAACGCGTTCATGTGCTCATACCATACCATGCTGCCGCGCCCCCGGAAACCAGAAAATGCGCACTTTGCCCGCCAACGGGCGCATCTTGACACTACCCCCGTTTGGAGTTCCGCCCCGCTACAGCGAGGCGGTTAGCGCCGGGAGCAGCGTTTTGCCGCCTAAAGGCGGAACTCCGAACGGGCTTTGCTCCCGCTCGGAGCGAGACTTGGGGGCAGTGGCGAGTTGCGCCCCCCCACCAGTTCATCGCCGCTGCGGACGCCACTCAGCAGCGGCGGTTGGGGGCGAGTCGGACATCGGCGAAGAGCAGTTTCAGTCGCGGAGGTGATCAATCACCCGCGCCAAACCCAAGGCCGCCAGTACCGCCAGCACCAGCGCGCCAGCCCACAACAAAACCGGCGACACTGTGAAACTGCTGGTGCGCACGGATGGGACCACCGACATGCCCGGCCCGAGGGCTCGTCCGCTGTCTGGCGGGGTGTCGAAGAGGATCTTGACAGGGACGCGCTGCACGACCTTCACGAAGTTGCCGACGGCGTTTTCCGGCGGCAGCAAACTGAAACGCGCGCCGCTGCCCGCCTGGATGCTGTCCACGTGACCGGCGAGTTTTTGGTCCGGATAGGCGTCCACGCGGATTTCCACCAGTTGGCCGGGGTGCACGTGGGTGAGTTGAGTCTCTTTGAAATTGGCGATCACCCACACTTCGTTCGGGACGAGCGCCAGGAGCCATTGGCCCACCTGCACGTATTCGCCGGGTTGCACGGCCTTGCGCGTGACCTTGCCGTCCACGGGCGCGACGACGCGGGTGTGGGACAGGTCCAACTCGCCGCTCGTGGCATCGGCGCGCGCTTGGCTGATCTGGGCCGCCGCCATGTCCAGCGCGGCGGCCACTGCGTTCAGTTGCGCCCGGGCTTCGGTCACTTTTGACTCCGAACTGGCCGCGTTTTCCCGGTCCGCGTCAGCGGTAGCTTGGGCAGAAATCGCCGTGGCGCGGGCGAGATCAAACCCCTGCGTCGAGACGATCCCCTGTTTGAACAGCATCTCGTCGCGTTTGAAATCGGCTTCGGCGCGCACGGCGTTGGCCCGCGAAGCAGCCGCTTGGGCCTCGGCCTGTTTGGCAGCGGCCTGGGCGGTGGCGACCTTCACGCTCATCAACTCGAAGCCGGCAAGCGTCGTCTTGCGATTGCCTTCGGCGAGTTGCAGCGCGGCCCGTTTCTTGGCCAGCGCGGCTTCGTAGTCGCGCGCGTCAATGTCCACCAGCGGGTCGCCCTTTTTCACCATCTGGTTGTCGCTCACATGCACCGCCGAGACCAGGCCGGCGACCTTCGGCGCCATGCCGACGATGTTTGCCTCGATGAAAGCGTCGTCGCTGGATTCGTGCGTGAACGCATCAACGAGATAGCGCAGGCCGATGAAAAAAAGCACCGCCAACACAACGCTGCCGACGATGAGGAGCGCCAGGCGTTTTCTGCCGGGGCGCGGCTGGGTTGAGGGAGCGGCGGTTTGTGACGATGGTTCTAACCGTTCTTGGATGTCCATATTATCCCTTTCAAAAGCCTCACGCGGTTCCGGTGGCGGTGACGGCCTGATTCGCCACTGGGCGACGGCGCAAAGTCCGCGCCACCCATCCCTGAAACGATTCGAGGTAGAGGTAGATCACCGGCGTGATGTAAAGCGTGAGCAGTTGCGACACGACCAGGCCGCCCACGACCGCGAGACCCAGCGGGCGACGCGATTCGCCGCCAGCGCCAAAGCCCAGCGCGATCGGCAGCGTGCCCATCAGCGCGGACATGGTGGTCATCATGATCGGACGAAACCGCAGGAGGCAGCCCTGGTAAATCGCTTCCGCCGGTGGTTTCCCTTGCCGCTGCGCGCCGAGCGCGAAGTCAATCATCATGATGGCGTTTTTCTTGACGATGCCGACCAGCATGATGAGGCCGACGAACGAGTAGATGTTCAGATCCACGTGGAACAGCAGCAGCGTCAGCAGCGCGCCGAAGCCCGCCGAAGGCAACCCGGACAGAATCGTGATCGGATGAATGAAGCTCTCGTAAAGAATTCCGAGAATGATGTAGATGACCAGAATGGACATGATGAGCAGGATGCCGAGACCTTTGAGCGACGATTGGAAGACCTGCGCCGAACCTTGAAAGCTGGCGCTGATCGTCGCGGGCAAATGCAGGTCGGCTTGCAGCCTTTGCACCTGCTCCACCGCCGTGCCGAGCGAGACCCCCGGCGCCAGATTGAACGAGATGGTGACGGACGGCAACTGGCCGACGTGCGAAATGACCATGGGTCCAATTCCGCGTGTCAGTTTCGCCACGGCGTTGAGCGGCACGAGCTTGCCCGTGGAGGAGTGGATGTAGAGCAGGGACAGCGCCGCCGGGTCTCTTTGAAACTGCGGCTCCACTTCCATGACGACCCAGTATTCGTTGATGTCCGTGTAAATCGTGGAGACTTGGCGCTGGCCGTAGGCGTCATACAGCGCGTTTTCGATCTGGTCCGCCGTCACGCCCAGCGCGGAGGCTTTGTCGCGGTCAATCTCCACGGTGATTTGCGGATTGGCGATGAGCATGTCGCTCGTCACATCCTGAAAGCCGCGCAGCTCCGCCATCTTGCCCATCAGAATCGGCGCCCAACGGTAAAGCTCTTCCGTGTCGGTGTCCTGGAGGCTGAATTGGTAGAAAGCCTTGCTCTGCATGCCCCCCATGGGAATGACCGGCGGATTCTGTAAGATGGTTTTTATGCCGGGCACGCTGGCCAGCTTGGGACGCAATTCCTGGATGACCTGGTCCGCGCTCAAGCGGCGTTCCGACCGCGGTTTCAGGCGCATGAAGATACGGCCGGCGTTGCCGCTGGCGCTGGGGCCGCCCGCGCCGACGGAGGACATGAAGGCGGCGACGTTCGTGTCCGCCGCAACGATTCTGGCCACGGCCATTTGATGCTCGCGCATCGCGTCGAAGGAGATGCCCTGCGCGGCTTCCGTGTTGCCGCGAATCTGGCCGGTGTCTTCGCTGGGGAAGAAGCCTTTCGGAATGACGACGAACAAGTAAGCCGTCGCGACCAGCACCACCAGGGACACGGCGAGCGTCGTCCGGCGATGGCGCATCACTGCTTGCAGGGTGCGATCATAGGTCTGGTGCATCCCCACGAAAAAGCGTTCCGACGCGGCGTAGAGGCGGCCGCGCTTTCGGCCATGCGACGAACGCACGAACCGGCTGCACAGCATGGGCGTCAGCGTCAGCGAAACGAACCCGGAAACGAGCACGGCAACCGCGATGGTCACGGCAAATTCGTGCAACAGCCGGCCCAGCAGGCCGCCCATGAACAGTACCGGGATAAACACCGCGGCCAGCGACAGCGTCATCGAAATGATGGTGAAGCCGATTTCCCTTGAACCGTTCAGCGCAGCCTGCATCGCCGGTTCGCCGTTCTCCATGTGGCGCACGATGTTTTCTAGCATCACGATCGCGTCGTCCACGACGAACCCGACCGACAAGGTGAGCGCCATGAGCGAGAGATTGTCCACGCTGTAACCGAGCAGATACATCGCGGCGAACGTGCCGATGACTGACATGGGCAGCGCCAGACTGGGGATCACCGTGGCGGAAAGGTTGCGCAGGAAGAGGAAAATCACCAGCACCACCAGGCAAACCGCCAGCCCCAGCGTGAACTGCACGTCGGCCACCGACTTGCGAATGGACTCCGACCGGTCGTACAGAATGCCAATGTCCACCGACGCGGGAAGCCGCGCGCGGAACTGCGGCAGGAGCTCCCGAATCGCATCAACGACCTCGACGGTATTCGCGCCCGGCTGGCGCTGGATGAAGAGCACGATGGCCCGCGTGTTGTTGAACCAGCTTGCCACTTTGTCGTTCTGCACGCTGTCCAGAACGCGCCCCAGTTCCTCCAAACGTACTGGATTGCCGTTGCGATACGCGACGATCAACGGGCGATAATCCGCTGCTTTCTCGAGCTGTCCGCTGGCCAGAACCGTGAACGCCTGGTGATGGCCGTAAAGCGTGCCGGTCGGCAGATTCACGTTGCCCGACTGGATCGCCTGCTCCACGTCGTCAATGCCGATGCCGTAGGCCGCGAGCTTGTTCGGATCCACCTGCACCCGCACCGCGTATTGTTGCGAGCCGAAGACCCCGACTTGCGCGACGCCGTTGACCATCGAAATGCGCTGCGCCATGTACGTCTCGGCATAGTCGTCCACCGTCGAGAGCGGCAGCGTGGGCGAAGACATCGCGAGGAAAAGGACCGGCGAGTCGGCGGGATTGACTTTGCTGTAGGTCGGCGGCGAGGGCATGTTCGGCGGCAACTGGCGCGCGGCTTTCGCAATGGCCGCCTGCACGTCCTGCGCCGCCGCATCAATGTTGCGGCTCAACGTGAACTGGATGGTGATTTGCGAGAGGCCCAGCGCGCTGACGGAGGACATCGAATCAATGCCCGCAATGGTGGAAAGTTGTTTTTCCAGCGGCGTCGCCACCGCTGAAGCCATCGTCTCAGGACTGGCGCCGGGCAAACTCGCGGACACCTGGATCGTCGGGTAATCCACGCTGGGCAGATCGCTGACCGGCAAAAAGCGATAGCTGATGACGCCGAACAACAGAATGCCCGACATGACGAGCGTCGTCATGACGGGGCGCCGAATGAATAACTCAGGAACGGTCATGGCGCGTTGGTGGCGGACGTCTGTGCCAAGGCAGACTTGATGTTGACTTTGCTGCCGGGCACGAGGCGCAGTTGGCCGTCGGTGACGACAGTTTCGCCGGCCTTGATGCCGCTTTGCACTACAGTCTCGCCCGGCAGCGCGACGCCCAGCGTCACCGGGCGCATCTCGACGGTCTGGTCAGTCTTCACGACGAAAATGAACTCGCCGTTTTGGCCCGTTTGCACGGCTTGCGAAGGCACGACGACCGCGTTGGGTTCTTCCGAGAGCGTCAACGCCACGTCCACGAACTGGCCCGGCCACAACGCCTCGCCGGTATTCGGGAAAGTGGCCTTGAGTTGAATGGTGCCGGTGGTTGTGTCAACGGCGTTGTCAATGAACGTCAATTCGCCGCGCGGCGCCGCGTTGGTTTCGCCGGGGATGGCGACTTCCACCTTCAGCGTCCCCTCGCGCATGCGCTGCCGGATGCGCGACAGGTACTGCTCCGGGACGGCAAAGGCGATGTAGATGGGGCGAAGCTGGTTGATTTGCAGCAGCACCGTATCGTCCGCTTTGACGTCGTTGCCCAGTTGGACCAGCAGGCTTCCCGTTCGCCCGTCGAGGGGCGAACGGATGGCGCTGAATTCCACGTTCAGGGCCGCGTTGGTGACGGCCGCCTGGTCCGCCAACACCGTTCCTTTGGCCATGTCGAGCGTGGCGCGCGCAGTGTCAAACTCGTTCTGCGAAATGAGGCGGGCCTCGAACAGTTTCTTCTCCCGGTCAAACTCCACTTGCGCGTTCTCCAGTTGCGCCTGATCGCGAGCGAGGTTGGCCCGCGCCTGCTCCAGCGCCGCTTGCAGGGGCCGCGGATCAATCGTGAACAGCAAGTCGCCCCGCCTGACCTCTTGACCTTCCTGGAAATGCACCTCAGTCACGTGCCCGGTGACGCGTGACTTCACGGCTACCATATTGATCGGCTGGACGTTCCCGATGGCGCCGATTTGCACCGGAATGGTTTTCTCCACCGCCTGCGTCGCCAACACCGGCACGGGCGCACCGGCGCCGGGGCCGGGTTTGCCGGATTTGGCGTCGCCCGCCGGTTTGCGCGAGCAACCGCCGACCACGAACGCCATCACCAAAAGCGCCGGCACTGAACCGCGAATCCACTCACGGAACGAGCGCGAGCTGGCGGTTCGCTCGCCGGCATCGCCGTCGCTTGGCTGTTTTGCATCTCTCATTTGCGGCGCATCCGTGCATACGCGCCAAAGTGGGGCAGGCCTCCGGCCTGCCGCCAACCCGAATACTTCACACGCCGATTGGATCGCTGACAGACTGTAGGCGCCGACGTAAGGAGGCGTACCGTTGCGGGGCAACTGCGCCTCCGCCTCCTTACGTCGGCGGCTACGAAGTTTGCATCGTCCCAGCCAAAATGATGCATGTGTCAAGTTGCGCCTCCTTATTTGTGTGTCCATGGATTTGCATGGTTGATGTGAGAACTTCCCGTCATGCGCGAACATCCCCGCCGAGCAGTTTCGCAAACCGCCGGAGGAATTCACGCCGCTCGCTCTGAAACGCCGGGTCGAACGGCGACCGGCCCGTCACCAGCCGGGTCACCTGCGGGAACGCCAGCGGATACGTCGTCAGGGCCATCACTGACAGTAGCAAATGCCGGGTGTCGAGGTCAGCCTTGAGCAAACCGCGCGCTTGCCGGCGGCGGACGCGCTCGATGGCGTTTTTCGCCCCAGCGCGCCGGCGCGCTGCAAGCACCAGTTTCTTCTCCCCGGCCTGAAGCGCCTCCCATTCCAGCAAGCGAATCCAGTCCAGGTCGTTGCAGGCCGCATCGAACCAGTAGGCCAAGGCCTCGGAAGGGTCGTCCGGCGCTACGGCCAGCAGGGCATCGCGTTGCGCCAGTTTGTGTCGCAGCACCGCGCTGAACAGGCCGTGTTTGTCGCCGAAATAGTGGTAAAGCATCCGCTTGTTGATCCCGGCGCGGCGGGCGATGGCGTCCACGCGCGCCCCGGCCAGGCCCTTGGCGGAAAATTCCTTCAGCGACGCGGCCAGGATGCGCTGCTGCGTCCGCTGCGGGTCGCGCGAGGCAACTGTTGCCTGCGGCCTGTGTGTCGCCTTTTGCATGGACAAATGACTTGCGGGAAAATAGCCCAGACCAAGTAACTGTCAAGTTACTTACGCCTGGGCGCGAGGGCGTCACGCTCAGTCGCGCCCGCTCAAGGCGCTGACGGAGCAGCGCCTTCTAGCTCGGAAAATTCACACGCTGTAGCCGCAAACTTTACCACGTTTTACGTGGTGAAGTTTGCGCCTAGCCGGGCGAAGGCTCCCGGAAATCGTGGCGGACGTGAATCGCAGTTTGCGGGGCTGGTATCAGTATTTCCAGCACAGCAAAGCGAACACGTTTGCGACGGTGGACGGCTACGTGAGACGGCGACTGCGGAGCCTGCTGCAATGGCGCAAAGATGGACGAGGGTATGGGAAGGGAGCGGCGCATCAACGCTGGCCGAATGAATGGTTTGCCCGCCGTGGGCTGCTGTCCTTGGCAGCGGAACACGAGTGGACGCGGACAATCGTATGTTTACGAACCCACTGACTGGAGAGCCGGATGCGGGAGACCCGCCCGTCCGGTTCGGAGGGAGGGGCAAGGTCAATCCCTTGTCCCTACCCTATCAATCCCCGGAGTGCGCGATTCCACTCCGTTTGAAACACTTCACCGGTTCGTCAAGGAAAAGCAGCCTGTGAAAATCGCTTGCTTTGGCTTCCGCTGCTTCTACTTTCCAACGCCATGCCAACGTTGCCGACTTCCGACCCGGGCGGACAACCCGCCGCTCCTCTTTCCAAAGCGGTCGCGCCTCTGCGCGAGCAATCCGATTGCTTTCCGCGGCGGCACATCGGCCCGCGGCCCGAGCAGCAGGTCCAGATGCTGCAACTGCTTGGCTATCCAAATCTCGACGCGTTGATCAACGACGCGGTGCCACCAGACATCCGGCTGAAGTCTTCGCTGCAAATCCCCGAAGGCCGCACCGAGTTTCAGGCCTTGGCCGATCTCCGGGCGCTCGCGGCACAGAATCAAGTCTTCAGGTCCTACATTGGCATGGGTTACTACGACTGCATCACGCCGGCTGTCATTCAGCGCAATGTGCTGGAAAATCCCGGTTGGTACACGCCTTACACGCCGTACCAGGCTGAAATTTCCCAAGGCCGGCTCGAAGCGCTGCTGAATTTCCAAACAATGGTCAGCGATTTGACGGGCCTCGAAGTCGCCAACGCATCGCTGCTCGACGAAGCCTCCGCTGCCGCCGAAGCCATGACCATGTGTCACAGCCTGCGCGAGGGTAGAACTGGTTTCGTTCGGTGGGGCGAGGCTACTGACGAGCCGCAGACCACCAAGAATCCAGGCCTTTTCGGCTCGCGAGTACGCTCGCCCCACCAGCCAGAGACTGATGAAACCAGTTCTAGGAACGTCTTCTTCGTTTCGAGCGGATGCCATCCGCAAACAATTGACGTGGTACGGACGCGCGCTAAAGCGCTCGGCATCGAAATCGTCGTGGGCGAACATAACAGTTTTCAATTTGATGAAAAAGTTTTCGGCGCGCTAGTGCAGTATCCCGACACCTTTGGCGCAATTCACGACCACGTCGGATTTGTTGAGCAAGCGCACGCGGCCGGAGCATTGGTCGTGGTCGCGGCGGATTTGCTCGCACTCACGCTGCTGCGTCCGCCCGGCGAATTCGGCGCCGACATTGCCGTTGGCAGCGCACAACGCTTTGGCGTGCCGCTGGGCTACGGCGGCCCGCACGCGGCGTTCTTCGCCACGCGCGAGACTTTCAAACGCCACATGCCTGGCCGCATCGTGGGCGTCTCGAAGGACGCCCGCGGGTTTCCGGCTTTGCGCCTGGCGTTGCAGACCCGCGAACAGCACATCCGACGCGAAAAGGCCACCAGCAACATCTGCACCGCGCAGGCGTTGCTCGCCAGCATGGCGGCGATGTACGCCGTTTACCACGGGCCGGAGGGTTTGCGGAAAATCGCGCAGCGCATCCACGCCTTGACACGAGTGTTGGCGGCAGGATTGGAGAGGCTTGGCTGCAACGTGCTGCCGGCATCTTGCCGGCAGAACAAAACGGAAGACGTTGAAATCTGCCAGCAAGATGCTGGCAGCACGCTCTTCTTTGACACGCTCACCATCGGCCTCGGTGACAAGCGCGCCGCAGACATCGTCAAAATCGCCGAGGCGCATCGGATGAACTTCCGAGTGATTGGCGACCGCACGCTCGGCATTTCGCTTGATGAAACCACGAGCGAAAGCGACGTGGCTGAAATCTGGCAGGCGTTTAACGGTGACCAAACTCCCGATTTCACCGTTGCCGACTTGGCTGCTCTGAATCGGCAATCGCCAATCGTCAATCGTCAATCTGCCTTCCTAACGCATCCGGTTTTCAATCGCTACCACAGCGAGATGGAAATGATGCGCTACATCAAGCGGCTGGAGTCGCGCGACCTGTCGCTCACGGCTTCGATGATCCCGCTCGGCTCATGCACAATGAAACTCAACGCCGCCGCGGAGATGTTGCCGCTCACCTGGCCTGAGTTCAGTCGCATCCATCCATTCGCGCCGCTGAACCAGACCCGCGGCTACCAGATTCTCTTCCAGCAACTCGAATACTGGCTCGCCGAAATCACCGGGTTTGCCGCTGTCTCGCTCCAGCCCAACGCCGGCGCGCAGGGCGAATTCGCCGGGTTGCTCATCATTCGCGCTTACTACGAGACTCGAGGCGAGGGGCATCGCAACGTCTGCCTGATTCCGACTTCCGCGCACGGCACCAATCCCGCCAGCGCCGTGATGGCCGGATTGAAAGTCGTGGCCGTCGCGTGCGACGCGCAGGGCAACGTGGACGTGGCGGACCTGCGTGCGAAGGCCGAGGCGCACCGGAACGAGTTGGCGGCGCTGATGGTGACGTATCCGTCCACGCACGGGGTCTTCGAGCCTGGCATCCGCGAGATCTGCCGGATCATCCACGACAACGGCGGGCAGGTCTATATGGACGGAGCGAACATGAATGCGCAAGTCGGCCTGTGCCGACCCGCGGACATGGGCGCGGACGTTTGCCATCTGAACCTGCACAAGACGTTTGCCATTCCGCACGGCGGCGGCGGCCCGGGCGTTGGACCAATCGGCGTCGCGGAACATCTGGTCAAATTTCTGCCCGGCCATCCGGTGGTTGGAGTTCACGCTTTAGCGTGTTCCGGTGGCGGCGGCAACCTGAAGGTTGAACTCCAACGCGTCGGCGCGGTTGCCGCAACGCCGTGGGGCAGCGCCAGCATCCTGACCATCTCGTGGATTTACATCGCGGCGATGGGCGGCCCCGGACTGTCCGAAGCGAGCAAGGTCGCCATCCTCAACGCCAATTACATCGCCCGCCGCCTCGAAAAGTTTTTCCCTACGCTTTACAAAGGTCGCAACGGCCTCGTCGCGCACGAGTGCATTCTCGATCTGCGCCAGTTCAAGAGCGTCACCGCCGAGGACGTGGCCAAGCGGTTGATGGATTACGGATTTCATGCTCCGACGCTTTCGTGGCCGGTGGCAGGAACGCTCATGGTCGAGCCGACCGAAAGCGAATCGAAATACGAACTGGACCGTTTCTGCGACGCGATGATTTCCATTCACGCGGAAATGACCGCCGTGGAAACCGGCGCGGCGGACGCGAAAGACAATCTGCTCAAGAACGCCCCGCACACGGCGGATCAGATCGCCAGCGACAATTGGAATCGTCCCTACACGCGCGAAGCGGCGGCGTTCCCGGCGAAGAGCCTGCACGACTACAAATTCTGGCCGCCCGTGGGCCGCGTGGACAATGTCTTCGGCGACCGCAACCCGGTCTGCTCGTGCGCGGGGATGGAGAATTAGTCTTAACGCAAAGAACGTAGCGCAGGCGTCTCGCCTGCCGGACCGGGCGACCCACCCGATGTAAAACACTTCAAATGCCTTTCATCAGGTTTCCAATGCTTGTCTCAAGAGCGTCTGCAATGGCCTGAATCGTGAACAATGTCGGATTTTCCACGCCGCGCTCGATGCCGCTCAAGAAAGCCCGGTCAATGTCGGCTTTGGCGGCGAGGGCTTCTTGAGATAACTCTTGCTCCCCCCGCAGCTTCCGAACACGTTGACCGAACTGTTTCGCAATGTCATGGCGCACTCACCGGACTTTAACCAGTAGCCGCAACTCTTAAGTTGCGACATTTCTTGCATATCCACGCAAGCTGAAGCTTGCGGCTACAGCTTGTGAAACAATCGTTCTACCTCGCAACGACTTTCACTCCTTCGTTGTCGGCGGTCAGAATTCTGACCTCCGATCCCGGCAACTGGCGTCGCATGGCTCTGGCCACAGCGGCGGGATTCCTGAGCGTGATGCAGACCACGACCGGTCCAGACCCGCTCAGCCAACCGCCAATGCCACCGGCTTTTTCGCCGGCTTTGATGATGCGGTTGAGCTGCGGGATCAGTTGCTCGCGGTAGGGTTGATGCACGCGGTCTTCGAGCAGCCCGCGCAACGCCTCGTAGCTGCCGGCCGCGAAGGCGGCGCTGATGAGCGCGGCGCGATTCAGGTTGTGCAACGTGTCGGCGCGGCTGAAGGTAGGCGGCACCAGTCGCCGCGCCTTAACCGTGCTAATTTCGAAGCGCGGAATCAGCGTGACGAACTTCAGGCGGGGGCTGACAGCAAAACGCATGCAACGCACGCCGCTGTTGACGAATCCCGCGGCTGTGAACCCGCCAAAGGCCGCCGGCGCCGAGTTGTCCGGGTGATGCTCCAACTCCGTGGCCAACTCCATGAGACGGTGGCGGTTGAGGCCGGCGCGGGTCAGCTCGTTGAGCGCGGCGATGATTCCCAGCCGCAGCGTCACGCTCGAGCCCAGCCCGCGCGACATGGGCACGTCATTTCTGACGCGCACGACCAGGCCGAAGGGTTTTTGGCGGGCGCGCTTGAAAAAAAGTTTCGCGGCCTCGGCCGCCATCGCGGTGGCGGCGTTGCGATCGCCCGGCTCGACCGGCGACACGACGGTCACCGCCTTGCCGTCGGCCGGCGCCACACGGACGCGGTTATAGAGCTTGAGCGCCACGCCCAAAGTGTCGAAACCTGGGCCAAGGTTCGACGTGCTCGCCGGCACACGGACGGTGATCGAATGGTACTTCATTGTTTCAATTGAAAATCGGAAATCGGCAATTGGCAATTCTTTCAGTCTTCCGCTTTGAAATCCCGCGCCATCAAATCGCGAACAGCTTGCCGGACGTCCTTGCCCTCATAAAGCATGGCGTAAACCTCGTTGATGATCGGGGTGCTGACATTGTGTTTCTTCGCCAGTTGATGCGCGGACCGCGCGGTGGGATAGCCTTCCGCCACCGCCACCATGCTCGCCAAGATGTCCGCAACTTTCTCACCTTTCCCCAACCGTTCCCCAAATCCGCGGTTCCGGCTCAACCGCGAGAAGCACGTGACCATCAGGTCGCCGAGACCGCTCAGTCCCGTGAACGTCTCGGCCTGCGCGCCGCAGGCCACGCCCAGCCGCCGGATTTCAGAGATCGCGCGTGTCACCAGCGCGGCCTTCGTGTTATCGCCGAAACCCATCCCGTCACCCACGCCAGCGCCGATGGCGATCACGTTTTTCAAGGCGCCGCCCAACTCCACGCCCACCAGATCGGCGCTCGTGTAAACACGGAATGTGGGCCAATGAAAAAGCTTCTGCACTGCGCTCGCGGTGGCGGGATCGTGGCTGGCCGCGACAATCGCCGTCGGGATGCCCCGCGCCACTTCCAGCGCGAAAGATGGTCCGGACATCGCCGCCACTCGCGCGCGCGGCGCGTTGGCTTCGAGGATTCCGGACATGGTCCGGCCGGTTTCGTATTCGATCCCCTTGGTGACACTGACAACGCTGCCGGTAAAACCAGACAGGCACTTGGTCGCGTCGCGAAACGCCTTCGACACAATGGCGACAACGACGCATTCAGCCCCGTCCACGGCCTTGCTTGCGTCCGGCTGCAACTTCAAATTCGCCGGCAATTCGATGCCGGGCAGAAACCGCTCGTTGCGTCCAATCTGCCGAATCTGCGCCAGCGTTTCCGGAAAGTAATCCCAAAGCGTGACCTCGTGTCCGCCTTGCGCCAGCATGCGGGCCAGCGCCGTTCCCCACGCCCCAGCTCCGAGAACGGTGATTTTCATTTCGCCACCTCCGGGACCGGTTGTTTGTCGCCCATGCGCTTTTCCGTGCCGTTGAGCAAACGCCCGATGTTGCTTTTGTGCTTCCAGATCACGAGCAGCGCGAGCGCCGTCGTAACGAGCCGCAAAGTCAGGCGATTCGGCATGAGCCAGACGGTTGCGGGCAGCGCGATCGCCGCCGCGATGGAAGCCACCGAAACATAACGGCTGATCGCGAAAACCACCGCCCAAGTTCCCAAAGCGATGCCAGCCGCCAGCGGCGCCAGGGCGAAATAAACCCCGGCGCTGGTCGCGACGCCCTTGCCGCCCCTGAAGCGCAGCCAGCAGGTGAAATTGTGACCGAGCACCGCGCCGACACCGGCGACGATCTGGTAAAGCTCCTCGTCCGCTGCGATTCCGAAAAGCTTCAGCACAGCGTCGCAAGCCCAGGCGCACGCCGCGTAACCCTTGAGTCCGTCCACGGCGAGCACGAAGATTCCCGCCGGTTTTCCGAGAATCCGGAGCGCGTTGGTGGCGCCGACGTTGCCGCTGCCCGCGGCGCGAAGATCAATCCCTTTTGCCCTGCCGACCAAGTACCCCGTGGGGATTGATCCGAGCAAATAGGCCACCACTGCAACCGCAATGCACGCGGCAAAATTCACGCGGCCAATCTAGGCGAACGGTTTTCGCGGCGGCAAGAGCATTCGGAGCACGCAACTTTGGGCTTTAGACTTTGGGCTTTGGACTTTATACCAGCGCCATGTCATCCACCGTCAGAGTGGCTGTGGTCGGGACTGGCTCGCTTGGCAAAGAGCACGCCCGGATTTACAGCGAACTGGCCGCTGCCGGACTCGTTCACTTTGTCGGCGTCTTCGACGCAAGCGCCGACACCGCCCGTAAGATCGCAGCCAGGCATGGTGTGAAAGCTTTCAGCTCAGTGAATGAAGCTTCCGCCACCTGTGACGCCGTCAGCATCGTCACGCCGACCGTCACGCATTTCGATCTCGCCAAATCGCTTTTGCAGCAAGGCAAACACGTGCTCGTCGAAAAACCGATGACCGACAACACCGCGCAAGCCGCCGAGCTTGTCCAACTCGCCCAGCAGAAAAATTGTGTCCTGCAGGTCGGACATGTCGAACGCTTCAACCCCGTTTTCAAGTATCTCGAAACCGTCGCCACCGAGCCGCGCTTCATCGAAACGCACCGGCTCTCGCCGTATCCCGCGCGCAGCACGGACATCGGCGTGGTGCTCGATTTGATGATTCACGATCTCGATGTCGTGCTCGCGTTCGTGAAATCGCCGGTGACGAGCGTGGACGCCGTGGGCGTTCCCGTTTTGAGCAAGTCCGAGGACATTGCCAACGCGCGACTGCGCTTCGCCAACGGCTGCGTCGCCAACCTCACCGCCAGCCGTGTCAGCCCGGAGCGGATGCGCAAGATTCGCGTGTTCAGCGGCGGCGCGACGCCGAGTTACATCTCGCTCGATTACCGCGCGCAGGAAGGCTTCATCTACCGCATCGCCCGAGAAGGCGAGGAAGCAAGTTCGCTGATCAAAAAACTCCTGGCGTCGAAGGACTCGACCGTTGTCAGCGAATTTGGTGGAAAACGAATTGTCCGCGAACCCGTGCCCATTGCGAAGGAAGAACCGCTCAAGCTGGAGTTACAACACTTCGCCGAATGCGTGCGCGAGAAACAAACACCCGTCGTCAGCGGCGAATCGGCCAAGCGGGCACTCGATTTGGCGTTTGAAATCACGCGGCAGATTCAAAACAGCAGATTTTAACGCAAGGGCGCAAAGGCGCAAAGATGCACACATTCTCGCTGTCTTTCTTTGCGTCTTTGCGACTGGGCGTTGAAATAAAAACGTGAAACCAAAGCAGTTCATGCTCATCGCCGGCGAGGCCAGCGGCCAGGACGGGCCTGCGCAGTCTTGACCAGCCACGCGAATGACCTAGATTGAAGCAGCTATGACAAAGACCGTCACCCTCAAGCTTCCCCCGCGCGTTTACAAGAAAGCCGCCGCAATGGCCGCCCGCAAGGAAGTCAGTCTCGACGAGTTGTTCAAGCGGTGGTTGGATCAAATCGAAAAATCTGATCAGCAGGCACAACTGCGCGCGGAGTTCACACGGATTGGCGCGGACGCCGCGGCGAGCGACGTGCGGTTCGCCGAGGCCGCACAAGCCGAAGTGGTAAACCGCCATGAATCATCCTAACCCGCGTCGCGGCCAGATTTGGTGGGTGGACTGGTCGCCGGGACGCGGTTCGGAGCAAGCCGGTCGTCGCCCGGCACTCGTCATTCAAACCGACGCCGCGAACACTAATCCCCGCTACCCGAACACAATCGTTCTCACTGTTAGCACCAAAGGTTTTCCCGTCACGGCGCACGTGGAAATTCTGCCCAGTCCGAGGAACGGGCTGCACGAGAAAAGCTATGTCAAGTGCGAGCAGGTCTTGACGGTCAGCAAAGAACGGCTGGAGAAGGTTATCGGTGACCTCTCTCCGGCCGATATGGCGCGGGTCGAAAATGCGCTGAGGCAAGTCCTGGTGTTGTAGCTTGGGTCAGAAACTTCCCTGCCGGCATCCCACGTGAAACGACCGTCCTTCATGCTCATCGCCGGCGAAGCCAGCGGCGACCTGCTCGCGGCGGAACTGGTCACGGCGCTGCGCGACAAAGTGCTGGAGGTCGAATCCGCGCCAACCGACGATGTGCAACCACTCCGCACGGCGCTCACGCCGCGGTTTTTCGGCGCGGGCGGACCGCGCATGGCAGCGGCGGGCGTTGAGTTGGCGTTCGACCTGACGCAGCACTCGGTCATCGGGATTTCCGATGTGCTGAAGAATGTTTTGAAATTCCGGCGGCTGTTCAATCAACTCCTGAAACTGGCGATTGAGCGCAAGCCGGACGCCATCATCGGCGTGGATTACGGCGGGTTCAATCTGCGCTTCGGCCACGCCATCAGGCAATACGTCCGCAAAAATTCTGGAACGTTTCAGAATTGGAATCCGAAGATCATCCAATTCGTTTCGCCGCAGGTGTGGGCCTCGCGTCCGGGCCGGGCGAACCTGCTGACGGCGGATTACGATTTGCTCCTGAGCATCTTCCCATTTGAAAAGGAATGGTATGCGCAGCGCGTGCCGACGTTGCGCGTGGAATTTGTCGGGCATCCGATGGTCGGCAGATTTACGATTTACGATTTACGATTTACGAGCGGGCAGGCAAAGGACGCGTCAATCGTAAATCGTAAATCGCAAATTCTCCTGCTGCCCGGCAGCCGGACGGATGAATTGCGTCGCCACTTGCCGGTAATGCTCGGGGCGCTAAACCTTGTTCAGGCGAAGCTGCCGGACTGCCGCGCCAAAATGGTGCTGCCGACTGACGCGCTTGTCCAGCAGGCGAAGTCGCTGCGCGTGCCGACCGATGTGCAGTTGCAGGCAGGCGGATTGCCGGAGGCGCTGGCGCAAGCGGACATCGCAATCGCGAAGTCCGGCACAGTCACTTTGGAATGCGCCTACTTCGGCGTCCCGACGGTGGTTCTCTACAAAACCTCGTGGCCCACCTACTTGACTGCCAGAACAATGGTCAACGTGAAACATGTCGCCATGCCCAACCTGCTCGCGAACGAGGAGATTTTTCCCGAATTTGTCCAACACGCAGCGACGCCCGAGAACATCGCTCGTGCCGCACTGGAACTGCTTCGCGACGAGACACAGCGGGAAACGGTCAAGGCCAAACTATCCAAAGTCGTTGCCTCACTCGGCAGCCCCGGCGCAAGCCAACGCGCGGCTGAAGCGATTGTTGGTTTGCTGGGCTAATTGCGCTTGGGGATTTTTGCCCCATACCGTTTGGAGACCTCATGCAGCGACATCGTGGGCGCGTCGGATTCTTCCGACTTGGCCGCGCGCAAATCGCGCAGGTCTTCGTAGTCGAGCAGAAGTTCCTTCACGGCTTGGAACTCCTCGTAGGGCAGTACCGCAAACTCCGGCTGTCCGTTCTTCTCCAAGATTTCTGGATGCAGTTCGATCATGCTTGCCTCATCGGTATGCGTCACTCCTTCTTCGCGGCCTTCACGTCAATGTGCAATTCCTTCAACTGGCGCGCCGACACCGTGCTCGGCGAATCAGTCATCAAGCACGTGCCTTTGGCCGTCTTGGGGAAGGCGATGACGTCGCGGATGGTCGGCGTGCCGCAGAGAATCGCGACCAAACGGTCGAATCCGAGCGCGATGCCCCCGTGCGGCGGCGCGCCGTAGCGGAACGCCTCCAGCATGTAGCCGAACCGCAGCTTCGCCTCCGCCGGTGGGATTTGCAGGATGTCCTCAAAGATCATCTTCTGCACCTCGGGCTGGTGGACGCGGATGCTGCCGCCGCCCAACTCGACACCGTTCACCACGATGTCGTAATGTTGGCCGCGCACTTTCTTCGGGTCGGTCTTGAGCAGCGGGACGTCCTCGGTCACCGGCGCCGTGAACGGATGGTGGCTCGAATACCAGCGGTTGTTCTCTTTGTCGAAGCTGAGCAGCGGAAAATCAACGACCCAGACGAAATCAAAACGGCTCGAGTCAATCGTAAGCTTGCCCTGCGCCTTGAGCACGTAGGCGGCGTAGAGCCGGACCTTGCCGAGCAATTCACACGCGTTGTGCCACTGGTCGGCGGCGAAGAGAATCAAGTCCCCCTCCGCGATGGCGAGCTTGGTCTGGAGCATGGCCTTCTCGGCGTCGGTGAAGAACTTCACGATGGGCGACTTCCACTCGCCGTTCTCGACCTTGATGTAGGCGAGGCCTTTCATGCCGAAACTTTTGGCCATTTCGGTCATGGTTTCGATCTGGCCCTGCGTCGCGCCGGCGAAGCCTTTGGCGTTGAGCACCTTCACCACGCCGCCGCCGGCGACCGCGCCGCTGAAGACGCGGAAGCCGCTGCCGCGAAAATCCTCGGTGAGGTCCACAAGTTCCATGGCAAATCGCGTGTCCGGCTTGTCGCTGCCAAAACGGTTCATCACCTCAACGAACGTGAACCGTGGGAATGGCACTGCGATGTCCACATTCAGCGCTGCTGCCCAGAGACGCTTCAGCAGACCTTCGACGAGCGTGTAGATGTCCTCGCGCTCGATGAAGCTCATCTCGAGGTCAATCTGGGTGAACTCCGGCTGGCGGTCGGCCCGCAGGTCCTCGTCGCGGTAGCAGCGGGCGAGTTGGAAATACTTCTCCACGCCGGCGACCATGAGGATTTGCTTGAACTGCTGCGGCGATTGCGGCAGCGCGTAAAAGAGGCCCGGGCTGTTGCGGCACGGCACGATGAACTCACGCGCGCCCTCCGGCGTGGACTTGAACAGGGTTGGCGTTTCAACGTCGAGGAAACCCTGCTCGTCCATGTAAGCGCGGGTGGCGGCGGCGATTTTGTGGCGCAGGCGGAGGTTGCGGGCCATCTCGGGCCGGCGCAGGTCGAGGTAACGGTATTTCAGGCGCAACTCCTCGTTCACCTTGCTGGCCGCCTCGGGATCGTCCACCGGGAACGGCAGCACGTCGGCCATGTTCAGCACGTCCAGCTTCTGCGCCAGCACTTCGACTTCGCCGGTGGCGATCTTGGGGTTGTCCGTTCCGGGCGGGCGCCGGCGGACTTTGCCGGTGACGCTGATGACGCACTCGCCGCGCAACGCAGCAGCTTGATCGAAAATTTCGCGCGGTAAATTGGACGGGTCGAAGACGGATTGCGTGCGGCCCTCGCGGTCGCGGACATCAATGAAAATGACGCCGCCGAGGTCACGGCGCGAGTGGACCCAGCCGCTCAAGGTGACGGTCTGGCCGACGTGCGCCAGGCGCAACTCGTTGCAATGATGCGTGCGTTTCATGAAATCTTTTTGCTGGAGTTCAAGCTTCAGCTTGTCCGGAACCATCTCATACGATGAACAAGCTAAAGCTTGGACCCAACCGCCACAAAGCGAGGGCGCATGGTGGCGGGGATTTGGCCGGATTTCAAAGGTTTTTTGACACCGGGCAGACGGGCGGTGGATCCGGACACAGCCGCTATCTCAAGCGTGGCCAGCCGTTTGGTGTCCACGCTTCAGCGTGTTCGCGTCAAACCGGCTGAAGCCGGGACACCGAACGCAGGTCACTTGCTAATGCCGCGCTCGCTGGTGCGGACAAATTGAATTAGATGCTGAATTTCCGGTAGGGGCGACAATTCCGCTTCAATGCGCGCCAGCGCGTTGGGGATGGTCAGTCCTTCACGAAACAAAATCTTGAATGCCTGACGCACCGCGGCTTGGGCTTGTTCCGAAACGCCCTGCCGTTCCATGCCGACTTTGTTGACGGTGCGCGTTTCGGCAGGGTTGCCGTCCGCCAGCATGTAAGGCGGCACGTCCTGCACGACTTTCGAGCAGCCGCCGATAATCGCCATCCTGCCGATGCGACAAAACTGATGCACGGCCGCCAACCCGCCGATCACGGCGTAGTCCTCGACCGTGACGTGACCCGCCAGCGTGGCGACGTTGGACATGACGATGTGGTCGCCCAGTGTCACGTTGTGGGCGATGTGGCAGTAGGCGAGGATGTGATTGTCGGAGCCAACGACGGTCGTTTCGCCATCGCCGGTGGCGCTGTGGATGGTGACGTATTCGCGAAACGTGTTGTTGTCGCCGATCCGGGTTCGGGTGATGCCGCCACTCCATTTCAAGTCCTGGGTCTTCAGACCGATGCTGGCGAACGGGAAGATTTCATTTCCCTGCCCCAGCACCGTGTGCCCATCAATCACCACGTGCGAATACAAGCGGCAGCGCGCGCCCAAGATGACATCCTCGCCGATGACGCAATACGGTCCGACCTCGCAATCCGCGCCGATTTGAGCTTTCGGATGAATGATCGCGGAAGGATGAACCATGCTATTGGGGATTGCGAATTGCGAATTGCGGATTGCCTCGTGAGCGCGCGGTGTTGAGAGAAGCGACAACCAAAGCCAAGATTTCGTTGGCTTCTCTCATTAAATCAACAAGTCGTGATGCTTTCACTTTGTGCGATTCAATCAGTAACTCCATCCAATAGAGAGACTCATCACATTCTTCCTCGACATTGCCCAATTTGGAAATGAAATCCGCGCGCGATTTCGCACGACAGGCAGCCCGGTAATTTGCGCCCACCGACGTTCCACTCCGAACCAATTGGCTCGCGATGGCATGGGTGGAACGAGAATTTGGCAAGTAATCCACCAAGCGGATGACTCGTATCGCAAAGGCTTTGGTTCGTTTCTTGAACTCGTCTGCATTCATAGCGGTCGGAGTTGTTTCGATTCCAAAATCTGCAATCCCCAATCGCCAATCCGAAATCGCCTCAGGCGTCCTGCAGCATGAACGTCACTTCGGCTTCGCTGACGACTTCACCCCCGACCAGACACGTGCCCTTGGCCCTGCCGATTTTGCCGCGCGCCTTGGTCAACTCGACGTCAATCACCAGCACATCGCCGGGCACGACTGGCTTGCGCCACTTCACATCCTCGGCGGACATGAAGTAAGCGAGCTTGCCGGCATTTTCGACCTTCTTGAGCATGAGAATGCCGGCCACCTGGGCAATGGCCTCCAACTGCAACACGCCGGGCATGACTGGATGTCCGGGGAAGTGCCCCTGGAAATACGCTTCGTTCGCCGTGACGTTTTTGACGGCGACGATCTTGTTGCCCTCAATCTTCATCACCTTGTCCACCATCAAAAACGGGTAACGATGCGGCAGCAATTTCATCACCTGCTGCACGTCCATGACCGGCACACCGGCCGCCTCGTCTTTGGCGGCAGGCGCTTCGGCGATGGGCCGCGAAGGCGCGGGGAGTGGCGGAGGCGCAAAACTCTGGGCGGCGGCGAGCGGTTTGCGCATCTGCGCACTGATCAGGCGGACCAACTCGCAGTTCGCCGCGTGGCTCGGCTTGACAGCGACCAAATGACCGCGCAACGGCCGGCCCAACAGCGCCAAGTCGCCGATGATGTCGAGGATTTTGTGCCGGACAAATTCCTCCGGATAGCGCAGCGGTTCGTTGGTGAGCACGGCATCGTCGCGAATCACCACCGCGTTTTCCAAACTGCCGCCCTTGATCAGACCGTTCTTGATCAGGAACTCGATTTCCTCGAAGAAGCAAAAAGTCCGCGCGGGCGCGATTTCGCGTTCCCAACTTTTCGGCGTCACCTCCAGGCTGTAAAACTGCGTGAAGCGTCCTTGCCTGTCCGCGCTGGTGCAGGAAATCTTGAAACCGTCGTCGGGGAACAAGGTCATGACCGTGTCGCCGGTCTCCAGTTTGATCGGCGCGGTGACGGCGTAAGGTTCTCTTGGTTCATCCTGCGGCACCGTGCCGGCCGATTCAATCATCCGGCAAAACTCCAGCGCACTGCCGTCGCCCACCGGCGGCTCGTTGGCGTCCAACTCCACAATGGCGTTGTCAATGCCGTAACCGGCGAGGGTCGCCAACACGTGCTCGATCGTGTGCAGTTTGACATTGCCCTTGCCGAGTGTGGTGGAGCGCGTGGTGTCAACGACGTTTTCGACGCGAGCCTCGATCTCGGGTTTGCCGTCAAGGTCAACGCGGCGGAAGCGGATGCCGGTGTTGGGCGGTGCCGGCAGGAAGGCCATGTTGACCCGGTTACCGCTGTGCAAGCCGGTGCCGGAAAAACGAGCGGGACGGCTGATGGTTTGCTGCTGTAGCACGAGGCGATTTAACAAGCCAGCGCCCGCCTTGGCAAGCCGGCATCTTAGTCTAAAGCGATAATGGGTGCATGTTGGAGGTCCCCCGACGCAGGCCGCATGAAATCCGTTTGGAGTTCGCCTTCAGGCGGCCCGCCCGCCGTTGGTCGTCCCTGCCGCGTAAACGCGGAACTCCGAACGGGGGGGCTTCCAAGATACACCGAGCGAAAAAAGCGAACTCGCCGCCCTTTTTCGAGGCCTGGCCTGCCGCAAGAAAGACAAACCACCGGTGTGAGAGAGTCCAGGCGGTGGCGGCGTGACGGGAGTTGTAGAAACTAGGAACTGGTTTCATAAGCATCCGACCGGTGGGGCGAGCGTACCCGCGAGCCGAAAAAGGCCTGAATTCTCGGCGGTCTGCGGCTCGTCAGTAGCCTCGCCCCACCTTATGAAACCAGTTCCAAGAACTGACCCGCTTCTGACTGACCCGTTTCCACGCCCGCGCCTCACGGCCAGCGGAGACGGTAGAAACGGGCGGGATAATTCGTCCACTGTGGATCACTGAAATAGGACGAGTCGCCGGTGAGGGTGTTGGTTTGAAGCGGAATCCAGACGGGATTGGCCAGGTTCGTGCAGGCTTCCACCACGATGACTAGGTTGCTGGTGCCGGTGATCGTGAACCCAAACCGGTTCGTCCGCACGCCGAAGCTGGCATCGCTGGTCTGCACCTGCGGGTTCCACAGCACGGCCGGACGACCGCCAAACGTCGGGCCCCAGAGGCGATAGAATCGGGCGGGATAATTCGTCCACTGGGGATCGCTGAAATAGGACGAGCCGCCGGTGAGGGTGTTGGTTTGCAGCGGAGACCAGATGGGATTGGCCAGATTCGTGCAGGCTTCCACCACGATGACCATGCTGCTGGTGCCGGTGATAGTGAACCCAAACCGGTTCGTCCGCACGCCAAAGTTGGCACCGCTGGTTTGCACCTGCGGGTTCCAGCCCGTGGTCCCCGGCAAATAATAGACGGTCGCTTTGTTGTCACCGGAGAACACAAGCAAACCAACGCTGGGGGCGTTACCCTGGAAATAGACTCCCGTCAGATTGGTGCAGGAAGCGAACGCATAGTCCCCGATGCTGGTGACGCTGTTGGGGATGGTGACGCTGGTCAGGCTGGGGCAGACATAGAACGCCGCGTACCCGATATTGGTGACGCTGTTGCCGATCGTGACGTTGGTCAGGCTGATGCAGGTATCGAACTCGTTGTTCCCGATGCTGGTGACGCTGTTGGGGATTGTTACGCTGGTCAGACTGGTGCAGTGTGAGAACGCACTGTTTCCGATGTTGGTGACGCTGTTGCCGATGGTGACGCTGATCAAGCTGTAGCAGGCATAGAACGCATAGCTCCCGATGCTGGTGACGCTGTTGGGGATTGTTACGCTGGTCAGGCTGCCGAGGTTGTAGAAGGCCTGGTATCCGATGGTGGTGACCGGCAGGCCATTGATCGTGCTGGGGATGGTCACCGCACCGCCGGGGCCCGTGTATCCCGTGATGGTGATCGTGCCGTTATTGGTCGTGTAAGTGTATTGGGCTTGCACCGCTGCGGGCAGCGTCAACAACAGCAGCAGCAGCCCCGAAAGTTTTCGGGGCAGCCTCGCGGCGCAGGCGGTTCTGATACGGAATTGCTTTTTTGACGCTGGCCCGGGGAGGGAGAATTGATTCCTGGTCGCGCTCATATTTCACGAACGTTGCGGCCAGTGTGCAGCCCAGCGGCCCGGTGTCAAGGCACAAATCGCGGCAATTCCAGGGTGGCGGGCGCGTGGACTTTTGCGCCGTGGCGCGGACTTCTCCCGACGCGTCGGGACTGTGTCGTGGGTTTCTGAACCCGCAAACCGCACACATTCGAGCGCTCCACCGACTTCGAAGTCGGCGACACAGCCGGTTTGGAAACCTGTTGCGCCACGCCGCCCGCATGGTGCAGGTGTCGAGTTGCGCCCAGGCGCATCTTGGAAGTACCCCCGTTCGGAGTTCCGCGTTTACGCGGCAGGGGCGACCAACGGCGAGCGGGCCGCCTGAAGGCGGAACTCCAAACGGATTTCGTGCGGCCGCATCGTGGCACCTCCAAGATGCGCCCGTTGCGCCCTGCGGCCAGCCACTTGTTTGTTTGCATTTCCCGTCCCGTTCCCGTAATCGGTGGTCATTATGAAAAGCGCATTTGTTCTCCCGATGGTGTTGTCGTGTTTGCTGGCGCAGTCCGCAGTGCTGTCCGCGGCCATGACCAAGCCGAATGCGAAGTCCGAGGTCGTCGCGCAGCAGGCGGCGGAGGAATGGCTGGCGCTGGTGGACGCGAAGAATTATTCCGAGAGCTGGCAGGCCGCCGCCGGGTATTTCAAAAAGAACGTCAGCGAAAAGAAATGGAAGGACACCCTCGCGCCGGTCCGCGAGCCGCTCGGCAAGGTGGTTTCGCGCAAGCTCAAGTCGGCACAATACACCAAAGAACTGCCCGGCGCGCCCGACGGCGAATACGTCGTCATCCAGTTTGACACCGTGTTCGCGAACAAGAAAGCCGCCGTCGAGACGGTCACGCCGATGAAAGACACGGACGGGCAATGGCGCGTGTCAGGCTATTTCATCCGTTGACAACTTGGCGGACCTGCGCAGGCGCGCCGCGCCTTCCCCGAACCGCAACGCCTTAACGTGCGGTTGACATTGCCGGACGGTTGGCTACTGTTTCGCGCCTTGAATTCAGAGACGAGCATCACTCTATGGCCAATACGAAATCAGCCGAACGGCGCGCCCGCAGCAGCCAACGCAAACACCTGAGAAACCGCAGCGTCAAGTCGCGGCTGCGCAAATTGGAGAAACAGTATCTGGTGCTGCTCAGCGCCAGCAACAAAGACGCGGCGGCCAAGGCTTTTCGCGACGTAAGTTCGGCGCTGGACAAGGCCGCCAAGGCCGGTGTGTTGCACAAATCCACTGCCAGCCGGAAAAAATCGCGCCTCGCCCTGCGGCTGAACGCCGTCAAATAGAACTGGTTTCATAAATATCGGACTGGTGGGGCGAGCGTCCCCGCGAGCCGTGAAACGCCTTGAGATTCGGCCTGCCTGCGGCTCGTCAGGAGCCTCGCCCCACCTTGTGGGGACACTTTTAGCCATCTCAGTCCGTTTGCCAATCGCC
>Ga0315289_10002281_pt1 | contig 29503 bp, 24 predicted proteins | sample YL17G11_40_MG_FD_203452 | JGI IMG/M metagenome (GOLD analysis project Ga0315289, IMG submission 203452) | Sediment microbial communities from Yellowstone Lake, YNP, Wyoming, USA - YL17G11_40 | ecosystem: Environmental > Aquatic > Freshwater > Lake > Sediment | place: USA: Wyoming | collected... | reverse complement strand
GCCAGCTTCTGGCCAAAGCGTCCCAGCCCTATTACAGCAAAGCGCCTCATAACTCGTCCCTCGTCTTTTGAAACCACAGATTCCGCAGATTATTGGAAATTGACACAGATTTCAAATCTGTGAAATCTGCGGCCGAAATCTGTGAAATCAGTGGTTAACTTGTTAGCCGACAAGCACCGCCTCTTCCGGATAATTGTACCGGACAGGCCGCGGATTGAAAGTCAGTGCCGCCAGCAGGGTCAAAGGCCCCAGTCTGCCGAAAACCATCACAGCTATAATAATCAATTTGCCGGCGGTTGTCAAAGAAGCTGTTATGCCCGTCGACAATCCCACCGTTCCCAGAGCGGAGGACGCCTCGAAGATGATCTGCAGCATGGTAAAGCCGTTTGCATTCTCGGTGACACTCAGCGCCAGAGAAGCAGCCAGCAAAACCACAAAGAAAAGAAGCGTAACGGTAAAGGCCTTTCCGATGACTGTCAGCCCGACGGAACGCTTGAACATTTCGACCTCGCTGCGTCTGCGCAGCACCGCGACAACAGCCATTATTACTAATGCCAGTGTAACTGTCTTTATTCCGCCTGCGGTGCCGCCGGGCGAACCCCCGATGAACATCAGCAAAATCAAAATGACCTTGCTTGAAGCCGATAGCGCCGCTATATCGACCGTATTAAACCCAGCCGTCCTGGCGGTAATAGACTGAAACAACCCATCAAGCACACCGAATTTTGCAGCGGAATCACTCCGCCCGGTGCACCACTCAAAAAAAAACAGACCCAGCGCCCCCACAATTATAAGGCCCGCAGTAACACTAAGAACAATCTTGGTTTGCAGCTGCATTTTCTTAGGCGCGGAGGCCTCCAACTGAAAACGCCTGCCGCCATTTTTGAATAAACGGGTTAGTCTGTCTGCGGCAACACCGACCAGGTCGTAAAGAACACCAAACCCAAGTCCCCCCAAGACTATCAACGGACAGATTACCACATAGACTGCCCAGCTTCTGTTGTAACTGACGAAACTGTCACTGAATAAACCCAGGCCGGCGTTGCAAAAGGCGCTAATGGAATGAAAGATGCTGCAGAACAGCTTCTGCTGAATATCGGTAACCCGCCCAGGAACGTCGTCCCACATCGTTAGTAGTCCCACGGCGCCGGCCGCCTCGACAGAGACTGTTACGACAAAGACAAAAACGATCATATTGCCTATTCGGCTAAGGGTCGTCTCACTGAGCAAATCCTGCATCGCTACCGACTCGCGCAGGCTAAATGCCTGTCCTAATAATAGCGCCAGGACCGCACTGAAAATAACGATTCCCAAACCTCCGAGCTGAATCAGGGCCAGAATCACAACCTGCCCCATAAGGCTAAAGTCCCGGCCGGTATCTTTCACAGTAAGGCCTGTCACGCAGGTAGCGCTTGTCGCACTAAAAAGGGCGTCCACAAAGCCAAGACTTTCGCCGGTTGACGCTCGGGGCAGCATCAGCACTCCCGCCCCCGAAAGTATCAAGACCAAAAAACTCGCAATTAGCGTCCGCATGGGGCTTCTGCCCGATGCTGCCATATTCACGCTGGTCCGGCAGAGCTTCAGAACCACCTGCAAGACAAGGTAAACACCTACAGCCGGGTGCTGGACCGCCGCCGGATTGGCTTTCGCAAACCACGAACCCGCGCCGCTTACAACAAGGGCAAGCGCAAGTAAAAGCGGAATCTCGAACCAGTGGGTCTGCCAGAATTCAGCCTTGGAAGCGGCGTTTAAGAACCGGGCGATCTTCTCCCCCACAAACACAAACAGCAAAGCGACTTGGGCAGTGTATAAAAGCCCTGTGGGCAGCAGAGGCTTATCAAAGCCGAACAATGCGACGAAGGTCGCCACCACCGCCGCTGCTGCCAGCACATTAACGCCGATTAGAACCTTCTCTAACAGCCGGTTTTTGTAGGTGATCCGCATACACAGTTTCTGGCTCTATAATCCTTTATGTAATATAAGCGTTTTACACGTTTTCCCGACGGACTGCCAGCAAATTCCGAAAAGTGCATCGCGTGAAACATACAGGCACGTGCAAAATCGAAAACGGCGGATGGATAATTAGGCTACATCGGCTAATCCAAGTGAGCCTGCGAACTTCTCAAGCAGCGCCCGGCGAATATTCTTGTGCTGGGGCTTTGTTAGCATCGGGTCCTGCGAGGCCAGCTCGAAAGCTTTTTTTCTTGCCATAACCAGCAAATCAAAGTCATCGATAATATTTGCGATCTTCAAATCCGGCAGCCCGTGCTGGCGGGTGCTGAAAAGCTCGCCCGGCCCTCGCAGCCGTAAATCGTGCTCAGCTATCTGGAAGCCATCGTTGCATTTGGTCATTACATCAAGTCTGCTTCTGGCTATGTCACTGTCACTTTCTGCGAACAAAAGACAATACGATTTGGCCTGTCCCCTTCCAATCCGTCCCCTCAATTGGTGCAGCTGAGCCAATCCGAACCTGTCCGCCCCCTCTACAACCATTATCGTTGCGTTGGGAACGTCCACCCCCACCTCTACCACCACGGTAGAAACCAGGACGTCAATTTTGCCCTTCCTGAATTCAGCCATAATCTGATGCTTTTTTGCAGAAGGCATCTGGCCATGCAAAAGCTCCACGGTAAACTCCGGGAAGATTTCCGCCGACAGCTTTTTCCATCCTTCAACAGCAGCTTTGACTTCGCCATTCCCTCGACTATGCTCGGGACAGGCTTCTTCAAGGGCGTTAATCCGCGGATAAACGAAATACGCCTGTTTCTTCGCCCGTAAACGCTCACGGATGAACTGGTACGCCTTTTCGCGGTTCTGCGGAGCCACCCAGCGGGTAATCACGGCGCCTCTACCCGGCGGCGAGTGTTTGATAATAGAAACATCCAAATCTCCGAAAGCTGTCATCGCCAGCGTGCGAGGGATAGGCGTAGCGGTCATAACCAGACAATGCGGAGTGGCCTGCTTGCGCAGCTCCGCCCGCTGATGAACTCCGAATTTATGCTGCTCATCGATGACTACCAAGCCAAGGTTTAGAAATTCGACATCCTTCTGCAGCAATGCCACCGTTCCTACGACGATGTCGATCTGGCCGCGACCTATCTTGTCCAGCAATTCGATTCTCTTTTGCCCGGTCAATCCTCGCGTCAGCAAAACTCTTCTTAGTCTGCTATTTTTCAGGTATCTTTCAATACTGAGAAAATGCTGACCGGCTAAAATCTCGGTGGGCGCCATAATCGCTGCCTGGGTCTTGTTGGCAACGGCCAACAAGGCAGCGTAGAGCGCCACCACAGTTTTGCCTGAACCTACGTCACCCTGCAAGAGCCGATTCATCGGCTTTGAGCTTGCCATGTCAGCGACAATTTCACCGATGCAGGCATCTTGATCCTCTGTGAGCAGAAACGGAAAACGCCTTCGGATTCGCCGGTCTATCTCTTCGCTGCATACGCACGGGGTCGCGGATGAAAAATGCTGCACTTTATATCTGCGAAGCGCCAATCCAAGCTGCATTAAAAATAGCTCATCGTATTTAAGTCTTCTCTTTGCCTTGGCCAATTTATCCTGGTCGGGCGGCAAGTGTATCCAGGCGAATGCGTCCTTTCTGCCGAGCAGTTTTGCCTCGCTGAGCAAATTTTGCTCGTAAAATTCAGGGACAAGCTCAGCCAAATTATCCAGCAGCGGCGCGATTATTCGCTTGATCTGCCCACTGCTTAATTGGCTGCTTGAAGGATACACGCCGCCGCTAAAATGCTCGGCGGGGTCCAAATCCTTGCGGTCGAGAATCGAGAACTTCGGATTGGTCATCTGCAATTGATGCTTGTATGAAGCGACCTTGCCGGAGGCCGTTATCACCTGGCCGGGCTTTAGTTTGTCTCGCAGAAAACCGCCATGAAACCACACAATCCGGCACATGGCGGTTTCATCGCTGAGCATGGCTTCAAATAGGGGCGGCCGACGATAACTCTGATAGTCCACCGATTCGACCAAGCCTATGATGGTAGCGGTTTGGTCTGGCCGCATCTGAACTATCTTCATCGGCGCAGGTGCAAATATCCAGTTTCGCGGATAATACTCCAGCAGATCGCCCACGGTGTGGACGCCCAACTGGGCGAACACCTTTGCCTTAGCCGGTCCAACGCCTTTGAGATATTGAACCGGCATAGATAAATCCAGTTGGATTTTCCCGTTTTCGCTAAGCTTTGTCACTGCTACCTGCACGTGTCATTCCCGCGCAAGGCTGTCCCCCTGTGAAAACAGAGGCGGGGATCCACTTCTACTCTTCAAATGCGCATTTGCCGATAAGTTTGACGAACCGACAACTACAAATTGTTTTCTCTGCGATTTGCCCCTGCTGCTTTTTGCCGACGACAAGCTCCTGCAGGCCTCCATAGCCAACCGGCATCACAATTAAACCGCCTTCGGCAAGCTGGTTAGCTAACGGCTCTGGTATCTTCGGCACCGCTGCGGTTACTATAATCCTATCAAAACATCCGGGTGGCGGCAATTGGTCCTGCGGCCAGCCGCAACTTCCATCCCCCACACGAAACTCAACATTGCTGATGCCCAACCGGCTCAAAACCGCCTGAGCTGATTCGGATAGCTCGCTGAATCTCTCTATCGTATAGACTTCTCTTACCAGCCGGCTCAGCACGGCGCTCTGGTATCCGCTGCCCGTTCCTACTTCCAGAACCTCGCAGTTGCTGTCCACGTGCAGCTCTTGCGTCATCAAGGCAACAATATAGGGCTGAGAAATGGTTTGGCCAAGCCCGATGGGCAGGGGACCGTCATCATAAGCCTGCGGTCTGTAGGCGTCTGACAGGAATTCCTCTCTGGGGATTTCGGCCATTGCCTTCAGCACGCGCGGATCTGTTATTCCGCGACCTTTCAGGTCTCGCTCGAGCATTTGCCGGCGAGCGTTGGCAAGTGTATCTTGGTCCCTTGACACAGCCACGTATTTAATAATCGCCTTTGCGTGCCGGCTTTGCAAAGTAATTCTGACGCCCGAGTGTAAAGAGGCGGGTTTCGTTGACTTCGAGGAAGACTTTATTAAAACAACAGCTTGATAGCCGCGGTGGCGGCCAAAATCTGGACCGCGATATTAAATGCCTTTTGCGGAATGCGGTTAAGCACCAATATCCCTACGATCGCACCGGCAGCGATAAAGGGCAACATCAATATGTCAAGCTTCACAGACTGTGCGGTCATCAGAGCCAGGCCGGCACTAAACGGCACCTTGAGCCAATTCACGACGAAAAAGAACCAAGCTGAGGTGCCCACAAACTCGAGTTTCGGCAGCTTCATAGCCAGCAAATAAACAGTCATTACGGGACCGGCGGCGTTGGCCATCATCGTCGTGACGCCAGCCAAAAACCCGAGCCCTACCACAAACCACCACTGCGAGGGGACCCGCTGATTCTCACCTCCAGCCCTTATCCGCAAGTAATTGACGGCCAACATTGCCAGGACTATGCCGCCGATAATCGGCTTGAGCTGCCGGTCGCTGACGATTTTCAAGCCGAAATACCCTGCTACGATGCCGGCAAAAGCAGCGGGCAGCAGACGCAGAACGTGCCCCCACTGAGCGTGATGGCGATAGTACGTCACCGCGAACAAATCCGCCAGTATCAAGATACCCAGAAGCACCCCTACCGAGCTGCGGGCGGGTAAAACAGCGGCCATAAGAGGAACCACCAAAATTCCCACCCCAGGAATTCCGGTCTTGGAAACGCCCACCATCGCTGCACATAAAGCTACCACCATCCAGCCAACCAGGTCCAGATCGAACATACGTTGTCCCCATTATTAGCGTTAGAAGCCGCTAAATATTTAGCCCCCAAATCTATTTGGGGTTTTCCACCACCGGTCAACGTCGATATAATATACAAGGGGCAATAAATGACCCTCAAAAATTGTAAGGAGACTGAAAAATGAGAACCAAAAAGTTTCTTTTCTATCTGTTGGCCGGCCTTTTAGGCAGTTGCGTGCCCGTTATATCGCTGCACTCGCTTTTCACGGAAGAAAATATTGTCTTCGATGAAAAACTGCTTGGCACTTGGGTCGACGATCCCACCAGCCCCAAAGGCACATGGGAATTCAAGCGAGTCGCAGATAGCGCCCAGAAAGACTGGGAATTGCCCCCTCCGAAAAAACCAGAAAAAGCCTACAAACTTCTTCTGAGCAACGAAGAAGGTGCGAAAGGCTCATTTTTCGCGCATTTAGTAAGGCTCGAAGGTCGGCTATTTCTGGATGTTTTCCCGAGTCAGTTACCCTGTGCACAACTAGACCCAAAACAAGATTGGGTGTTCAATACGGCCTTTCTAATTCCTGGCCATTCATTTGCAGTAATAGACTCCATCGAACCACAACTGAAGATACGCTGGACCAACGAAGATGAAATGGAAAAGTTCCTTAAAGAACAGCCCAACGCGCTCAAGCACGAATTGGTCGAAGACAAAATTGTGCTGACAGCATCAACCGACGAACTGCAGAAATTTGTACTGAAATATGCTGACGACAAAAGGATTTTCCCAGCAGAAGCCGTTTTGACCCGTAAGAAAGGCAAATAGGGCTATCGGGACATCAGGGCATCAGGTTGCAGGTTATCAGCGAAACAGGGTATCAGCAAAAGACGATTCACTTGACAACCTGATGTTCTGATAACCTGATACCCTTCATCGCAAGGTAGGAGTTTTATGACCGGTACGCCGGAATTCAGACGCTATCTGGTCAACATTGACTCAATTTCAACGCATCAATTGTTCACGGACTGCGTGGTCGTTGGAGCGGGCATAGCCGGTCTGCGAACCGCCATCGAAGCCGGGGTAAGCCGATCCGTTATCATCGTCTGCAAGGGCAGCCTGCAGGACAGCAACACCTGGAAGGCCCAGGGCGGCATCGCCTCGGTGCTGGATAACAACGACACATTCGAGTCGCATATAGCCGATACAATCGAGACCGGCTGCGGGATATGTGACCGGGAAGTTGTCGAGCTGGTCGTCCGGCAGGGGCCGCAGCTTGTAGAGCAGCTTCTGGCCTGGGGCGCGGATTTTGACCTGGTCGACGGTCGCGTCGCCATGACCCTCGAAGGCGGCCACAGTCACCCCCGCGTGGCCCACGCTCACGGCGACGAAACCGGGCAGGTGATTGCCGATACGCTTATAAAAAAGGTAAGAGAAAATCCCAATATAAAGGTCGTAGAAGGATTCTACACCATCGATTTGCTTGCCAACAAAGACAACGAGTGTATAGGAATAATCGGCCACGACAGGCGACTGGGCCAACAAATAATCTGGGCTACAAACACAATCCTGGCGACCGGCGGAGCAGGCCAACTCTATCGCGAGACCACAAACCCCGAAGGGGCAACCGCCGACGGCCTTGCGATGGCCTACCGGGCGGGCGCAGTCTTGCGAGACCTTGAGTTTATGCAGTTCCATCCAACGACACTCTATGTCGCCGGCGCATCGCGGGCATTGATAACCGAAACCGTTCGCGGCGAAGGTGCGGTGCTGCTGGATAGTCGCGGCCACCGATTCATGCAGCAGTATCACGAAGCTGCGGAGCTTGCACCCAGAGACATCGTCAGCAGAGCAATCCTGCAACAGATGCTGAAAACCAATTCCACTCATGTCTACCTGGACCTTCGCCACTTCGATAAAGCGTATTTTGCCAAGAGATTTCCGCTGATAAACGAGCTGTGCGAAAGCTTCGGTATAGATGTCAGCCGGGACCTCGTTCCCGTTCGGCCCAGCGCACACTATATGATTGCCGGCGTCAAGACCGACACCTCAGCCCGGACAAGCATCAAGAACCTTTACGCCTGCGGCGAGGTCGCCTCCACCGGTCTGCACGGCGCCAATCGGCTGGGCAGCAATTCCCTGCTGGAAGGGCTGGTTTTCGGTAAGACAGCCGGGCAGGCCGTTTGCCGGCACAAAAAAGCAAGTATCGCCCAGTTCAAGCATACGCTCATAAAATATCAAGTCCCACATTCAGACCGCAGCCGGCTGGACACCGCCGACGTCAGAAACTCACTGCGGGCGCTTATGTGGCGAAATGTAGGCATCACCCGAAAAGCCCAGCCACTAATAGAGACCCAGGAAATTGTCAGATTCTGGCAGCGCTATGTAATGGACAAAATCTTCGATGAGCCGGCAGGCTGGGAATGTCAGAATATGCTCACCATCGCTCTGCTTATGGCCAGCTCAGCCCAGTTGCGCCAGGAAAGCCGGGGCGTACACTTTCGAAGCGATTTCCCTCACCCCGACGACAAAAATTTCAAAAGGCATATAGAAATCAAGATTGAAAAATAGAAGCCGCATCCACTGCTCAGCAGGTATGCGAATCCGCGCATTGGGGCTATATATGCCGACATTGAACCGGGTGGTAATATAATGTTTGAATTTTCTCATCTTCTGCCCGTATCTCTGTTAGGTTGGAAGTATAACAATACTTATCAGATGAATCCAAAACCCCACTGGAAAACGGCACGACATTGTGTTATAATAGCTGCCGCTTAAGCAATGTAATAGTCAATTGCCAATAGCAGATAATCAATAAGAAAGAGTGGGTCGGGCGGTCGCCCCCACTTGCTTTGCTTAGCAGAGCAGGTGTGGGGAGGAAAGTCCGAGCAGGAAAGGGCGCGGTGGTGGCTAACGGCCACCGGGGGCGACCCCAGGGAAAGTGCCACAGAAAACACACAGCCGATGGTCCCGATTTCTCGGGGCACAGGCAACGGTGAAATGGTGCGGTAAGAGCGCACCGCGGCGGCGGCGACGTCGCCGGCAGGGCAAACCCCACCGCCTGCAAGACCAAGCAGCCGGCCGGCGGACCCTGTGTAAAAGACGGGGCTAAGTATTCCGCCGTACCTGACCCGGGTATAAGTCCGCCACAGGCGGGTTCGGCCGGCGGGTAGGTCGCTTCCCGATATATCGGGAGAGCCAACCGGCAACAGTTGGTCAAGACAAATGGCCGCCACCCCCGTTTCCCCCTTCTTGCTTTCGCAAGAAAGCAGGGGGCAAGACACGGGGGTACAGAACTCGGCTTACAGACCCACTCTTTAATATTTAGCCCCGCGAGCCTTAGGAACGATTCGGCAGGAGCAGTCTTTATGCGTTGAGAAAAAAAGCGGAGAGATAAAGAATGGCCTCATAGCAGTCCTTGGGCTTAGGCGTAATTGCGTATTGTCTACGGTTGACCTGACTCAGCAGAGGCTGTACAATACAGGTGTCATTTCGGAGGCTTGCGGTTATGGGTGCGATTCTATTTGCCGTGATGATCGCAACGGTGATTATTATTGGGATGGGCATGCTCAGCTCAACTGCGTGCAACATCAAGGGGGGAGTCCTCACCAAAAGAGTCTCAGCACTGTACTTTTGGACTGGCTTAGGCCTGGCATTGGGTTTGTGGTATATATGGCTGGGGCTTACGCTGCTCGTAGAAGATATAAATGCTCCGGCGTCTGAACTACCTTATGCTATGCAAATTCTCCCTCTAATTCTTAGCCCTCTCCCTTACGTTTGCTGTGCAGTACGCGCGGTAAGAGAAGAGTATCGTTGCAAATCCCTCTGGGAAACAATCGCAATCTATGCTATTGCTGCCGCTGCAGTGCCGTCTATGTACTTTTTTATCGCTTCCTTGAACGTATTTTGAACACCCCCGCAGATCGACTACCTGAACCAGAGTTGCCTTGCTCTCATTATTCGTTATTGTCTTAGTGTTCAGTCCCACCAAATCTGGGCGAGCCGGGTGTTCAGCAAGGAACGGCTGGCGAAGCCGCTCCAGGGAAGAAAAGACCCACTCGTGAACTTAACCTTTAGCCCCGAGAGTGGGACCCCACGAAGTGGGAACCCTCGCGGGGTTGAGTTCTGCGCGTGGTTATCAATAAAATTAGAATTCAGACGCGAATGCACCGAGGCCGATTTTGACTGTGGCGATATCGTCCTGAAGTGTCAGCCGAATTCTTCCCTTATCAAAATTGATGTGGTTGAACTGGTAACCGTCCGTCAGTTCTTGTGCGGGCACTGACGATTTGCTCAACTCCAGCAAAACTGTCTCGAATACCTGATTCACAACCATCGCGGAGATAGTCACTACCTGATTGCCCTGGCTGGGTGCGCCTGCCCGGCCGGTAAGCTCATCTACGTCGCGGCGAAGATTCTCGGCGACCTGCTTCAAGATCGCTATTTGCCGGGCCTGCTCAGTTGCGTACGGCTGCGCAAGCACTTCTGTTTGCATCACCATCTGGCAGTCAAACCTCAGGCCCCGCTCGGGCCCGGTCAACAAGCGAATAGGCTGAGACGCTGCAGAGCCGGCCATCTCATCGACCAAATAGAAGTACTTTCGCCTGGCGGTCATCGTATGCTCGTCAAAGGCAACCAGCGTGAACCAGGTCTTGTAGCCGTTCTTGCTCCGGCATAAGGAGGCGGCGACAGTATCGCTTTGACTTACCAGATAGGTTATCGCCGAGCCGGCGCCCACATCGGATTTGGGCGCTCGAATCATACTAAGCACATCCAGAGAGCCGCTGGTCTTGAGCCTGGTCTGCTCATAGCCGGCAAAGAGCTTGTCATAAGCAATCATTTCCGGCTGAGAGCAGCCATACAAGGCCCAACAAAGAAGGAATAAGAGCGGCGACCTGAAAACCAAGCATCGCTGAAAGGCACTAGGTCGTGCTCCTGGTGCCATCTTGTTCGCATTTGCTGCTGTCATAGGACTTGCCCTTATTTGAATTGAAGCTTGTAAGCTTTTCCGCCGAAAGCGGACCAATTTCAGCATTAGGCATTAGACTTCTTTGGCGCCAATCCACATCATCATTTTGCGCAATTCTCTGCCGATCGTCTCCAGTTGACTGTTGTAGTCTTTCTCATAAAGCTGCTTGAATTTTTTCAGCCCGGTCTGGTATTCGTTTACCCATTCCTTGGCAAATTGGCCGGAGGTAATTTCCGACAGAATCTTTTTCATCTCTGCCCTGGTGCGGTCATCTATAATTCTGGGCCCACGCGTCAGGTCACCATACTCAGCGGTGTCGGATATGCTATATCTCATATAGCTCAAGCCGCCCTGATACATAAGGTCAACTATCAACTTGACCTCATGCATACATTCGAAATAGGCAATCTCCGGCTGATAGCCCGCTTCTACGAGCGTTTCAAAGCCGGCTTTGATAAGCGAGGTCAGACCGCCGCACAGAACGCACTGCTCACCGAAAAGGTCGGTCTCGGTTTCCTCCTTGAAGGTGGTTTCAATTATACCAGCTCGAGCGCCACCTATTCCACAGCCCCAGGCAAGGGCGATAGCCTTAGCGGTGCCGGTCGCATCCTGCTGGATGGCTACCAGATTCGGCACGCCTCCTCCCTTTTCAAATTCACTGCGCACCAGATGTCCAGGGCCCTTGGGAGCAATCATCACCACGTTTACATCCTTGGGCGGCACAATATACTTGAAATGGATATTGAAGCCGTGACAGAAACCGAGCGTCTGCCCGGCAACCAAATTAGGAGCGATTTCATCCTTATACACCTTGCCTTGTATTTGGTCCGGCACTGTCACGATAACGAGCGTGGCCCTATTCATAGCCGTTTTTATATCGGTTGGCTTAAAGCCGTGTTTAACCGCCAGTTTATAGTTATCCGTTCCTTTGAGCTCGGCTACTGCCACATCTATGCCCCTGTCGCGCAGATTCAGACTGTGAGCGTGCCCCTGGCTGCCATAGCCTATAATTGCAGCCTTCTTACCCTTTAGTGGACCTATTGGAGCATCTTTTTCGTAATAAATTTTTGCTGCCATAGCCTCAATTCTCCTTAGTTCCAAACTAATCCGCCTTTGGCGGACAAACCGGCAAACTTTATCGTGGCACTATATGCGCACATTATATGCAAAGCTTTCCGCCAGGCAAGGAATTTACTCGTATTACGTATATCGTATTGCGTATTGCGTTACAGCTTTTTGATTAAGTTGGAGGTCATCCGGCAGATATGGTCCAATTTTTCAAGGAGCATTGCTTCCTGCTCTTTTTGTATATATTTCAACTCTTTCGCGATTGTTATTTGCGTCTCCAGTTCCGCACTACTTCCCAGCGTTATGTACAAAAATCGCCTATATTCCTTGTTATGATGCCTGCGAAACCCTTCTGCCACATTTGAAGGTATGGAAATTGCCGACCGTCTCATTTGAGCGGATAAGCCATACATTTCCTCTTTGGGGAACTTTTCTGTCAACTTGTATATTTCTTTTACCAGATCTATCCCTGCGTTCCAAATGTCCAGGTCTCTATATGTTTGTATCTTTCCCATATACTTCTTACGCACTACGCATCACGCGGGACGCACTACGATTTACGTTTCTCTTGCCTGTCGCGGCATAGCGATGGTGCCGGTTCTGGCTACGTTCTTGATGCCATAGGGCTTACACACATCGATGAAAGCCTCGATCTTCTCCTCCGGGCCGCTGACTTCGACCATAACCAACTTTTGGCCGATGTCAACAACCTTTCCCTTAAACATCTCTATCAGAGATAAGATTTCAGGCCGTTTCTCCGCAGGCGCAGAAATCGCTATGAGCATCAAATCGCGGGCTACGACCGGCTGACCGGCAAAATCCTGCACCTTCACCACCGGCACAATCTTGGCTAACTGCTTGCGAACCTGCTCAAGGACCTTATCGTCGCCGACAACAACAATCGTCATTCGGCTCAACTTCGGGTCTTCGGTTCGGCCGACAGCCAGCGAATCAATATTAAACGCACGCGCGGCAAACATTCCGGCAACGTGAGCCAGAACGCCGGGCTTGTTTTCAACCAACGCACTTATTATATGCTTCATTTTTGCACACCTGAAACCCCGCGTCAAACGCGGGATAGAACCCCGCAATAAATTGCGGGGCTAAATACGCGGAAGTTACGCCAGAGTCTCCAACATGTCAAGCCCATCCATTTCATCAAGGCTCTTGCCGGCTGGAACCATAGGCCAAACATTTTCCTCCCGCTCAATCTTAAAATCAACTACGCAAGGCTGCTTCTGAGCCAGCATTTCTTTAATAGCGCCAGGGACATCAGCTTTCTTGTCGACAGTTATCCCAACCGCGCCTATAGCACGGGCAACTGTAGCGTAATCAGGATTGGTCAGAAAACTATGGGAATAGCGCTTATTATAGAAAAGCTCCTGCCACTGCCGAACCATGCCCATATATCCGTTATTCAAGATGCAGACTTTTATCGGCAAATTGTATTGAACGGCTGTTGCCAATTCGGTCATCGTCATATTGAAGGAGCTGTCTCCGTCGATGTCGATAACGGTGGCGTCGGGCATCGCCACCTGGGCACCTATCGCAGCCGGCAGACCAAAGCCCATAGTACCCAGACCTCCGGAGCTTATTAGCTGGCGGGGTTTGATGAAGCGATAAAACTGAGCCGTCCACATCTGATTCTGACCGACACCCGTGGTTATGGTAGCCTCGCTGGCGGTCTGGCGACAAAGCTCCTCGATTACATACTGCGGCTTAATCGTCGCAGCCTGCTGGTCATAGCGAAATGGATATTTCTTTTTCCAGTCCGCGATCTTCTTAAACCACGGTTTTCGCTCGCGAAATTCCACCTGCTCGAGAAGATCAGCCAGTATCAGCTTCGCGTCACCTACAACGGGGATATCCACGCGCACGTTTTTGGATATGCTGGCTGGATCGATATCAATATGGATTATCTTGGCGTTAGAAGCAAAGGTCTTCAGCTTTGCCGTAACTCTGTCGTCAAAACGAGCACCGACCGCGATCAGCAGGTCGCACTCCTGCACGGCGTAATTGGCGTAGGCGGCCCCGTGCATTCCGAGCATATCCAGCGATTCGGCTTTTCGTTGGTCGAAACTGCCCAGACCCAAAAGCGTAGTGGTAACCGGCAGATGCGCTTTTTCAGCCAATTGCCTTAATTCTTCAGCGGCATTGGCGGTGATGACGCCGCCGCCGACATAAAGCACCGGCTGTTCAGAGCTGTTTATCGCCGCTGCTGCTATTGAGATCTGTCTGGCGTTGCCCTTGGTCCGAACCCGATAGCCGGGCAAATCCATCTGCTTGGACCCATCGTGCCTGCACTTTGCGACCTGGACATCAACGGGTAGATCAACCACCACCGGACCAGGCCGACCGGTCGAAGCAATATAAAATGCCTCCCGAATGGTCCGAGCCAAATCCTCAACCCTCTTAACAATGCAGTTGTACTTGGTGATTGGGCGGGTAATTCCGGTTGTATCAGCCTCTTGAAAGGCGTCGTTGCCGATAAGCTCGGTGCGAACCTGACCTGTCAGGGCGACTATTGGCACCGAATCCATCATTGCGGTAGCAAGACCCGTGGTCAGATTACACGCCCCAGGCCCGCTTGTGGCGACAACGACGCCGACTTTGCCGCTGGCGCGGGCGTAGCCGTCAGCCATGTGGCACCCGCCCTGCTCGTGCCGCGGAGTTATGAATCGGATCGGCGCGTCGTATAGCCTGTCAAACAAAGGCAGCACTACGCCGCCAGGGTAGCCGAACATCGTCTCTACGCCCTCCTCCAAAAGTGTATCAACTATTATCTGGGCGCCTATTTTGAGGGAAGATTCATCGATGGCTTCAATTGAAGTGCCGGAGTTTGGCTCCATTTTTTGCCCTTTCCTGATAAACGCTGTGCCGTTATGCCGGTGAATTATAGTTCTACTGGCCGCTACAGGCATCAATCGCTTCTATCAGCGAAGCGACCGAAGAACCTGCAGTTTATGGCCCTTACTATAACCCCGAAACTCCGCCCCTGGCGGATCTCAGGACCGCATTTGCATGCTTTTCACACAAATGCAGTAAAATTCTATCGAACAGAACATCTTCTGTCAAGTATTTTCGACAAGGAAAGCCATTAAGAACAAAAAATCTTTACGTCTAAGCTAAATAGAGGTTCGTTAAAATAGCAACCAGAAATGGTTTGGCCCTGCACTAGATGACGGTTATAATCAGGTTGCATAAGGATTTCCTTGGGAGGCGTTTTATGTGTGATAACTGCGGCTGCGGCGAAGGTAATCCGCCAGAGGCGCAAGAGACTTTTCACCAGAAGGTAAAAGACGTAATCGAGTCGATTCGACCGGCCCTTCAAGGCCACGGCGGCGATATCGAACTGCTGGCAACTGAAACAGATAATACCGTCAGAGTTCGCCTGCAGGGAGCGTGCCAGGGCTGCCCAGGCGCGGCGATGACTATGAGAATGGGCATCGAAAGAATCCTCAAGGAAAGAGTGCCGCAGGTCAAGGAAGTCATCGCCGTAGATTAAATGTTCAGCCCCCACCCCTGTGGTGGGCGTTACCTGTCTACGCAAGATGTCTCGCTACCTTGCGCGCGTTCGGTTTTTCTATCACGCCCCGCTCAGTAATGATTGCAGAGATATCCTTTGCCTCGGTGACATCAAAAGCCGGGTTGTATACGGCAGCTCCGTCCGGAGCAATTTGAGTACCCACAAATCGGCTCACCTCCTCGGCGGGCCTTTGCTCGATAGGTATATCAGCCCCTTTCTTTATGGCCAAATCGAACGTGCTCGACGGGGCAGCAATGTAAAACGGTATGCCATGCTCGCGGGCAAGAATGCTCAAGCTATACGTGCCGATCTTATTGGCGGCGTCGCCATTTGCCGCAATTCGGTCGGCGCCGGTTATGACGGCGTTTATTTTGCCTTGTTTCATCAGCCAGCCGGCCATATTATCACATATCACCGTGACATCGATGCCCGCCTGCTGAAGCTCCCAGGCTGTCAGACGCGCCCCCTGCAAAAGCGGCCGGGTCTCATCGACATAAACCTTGAACTTTTTGCCCTTCTTGTGCGCCTCGAACATCACCGATAGAGCCGTCCCCTGCCCGGCGGCGGCCAGTGCCCCGGCGTTGCAATGCGTCAAGATGCCTGCACCTGGTTTGATAAATTCTTCGCCGTTCCGGCCGATCCGCCGGCACATCTGCACATCTTCCCGATAAATGGCGTCGGCCTGAGCGAAAATGTGTTGATGCAGCTTCTCTAATTTTGCCGCCGGGTGCGCTGCCACAAAGTCGTGGGCACTTTTTTTGACTCTGGTCAGTGCCCAGAACAAGTTGACTGCGGTGGGGCGCGTCGCAGCCAGACAATCCTGCGCTTTAGCCAGTGCGGCAAGTCCCTGCTGCAAGTCGGCTGCCGCGTCCAACTTTTGCAGAGCCAGAACCAGCCCGTAGGCTGCCGCCACGCCGATGGCTGGAGCGCCGCGAACAGCGAGCGTTTTTATGGCTTGGCAAAGCTGCTCGACCTCACTGCACCGCAGCTTCACGAATTTGCCGGGCAGTTGCCGCTGGTCGATAAGCTCCAGAAAGCCGCCTGTATCACCGACCCATTTGATCGCTTGAATAAACATAATACCATAGAAACCCCGCAATAAACCTGTCCTGAGCTGCGTCGAAGGATTGCGGGGCTAAATATTTAGCCCACGAATTTATTCGGGGGTTTTCCTGCACATTTTACGCGGGATGCCACACACCAACCCGTCACGAGTAGATTCTTCCTTCTCTGTAATCCTGCCAGGCCGGCTCAAATGCCTTCCTCGCAGCGGGGATCGACCTGGGCTTTACGGTCCGGCAGCGGAATAGATCAGGCGAACTATCATCATATTCAATCTGCAATATGGAATCTCGTAGTGCCTTGTTCTCCGGCTTGAATTCCAGGGCACATCCCGTAGCCTTATCAATAATATCAGGATGTATCTGGATTCCGTCCTCAGCCAGAACAAGGTGTGAGCCGCGAGAGCCGCTGCCCTGCTCAAGCAGCTCCACAATTGCCTTTAGGTACGCAACACTGGATAGCGCCAAATGCTCTGCCTGAATTGCCCTTACAAGTCCCTGGGCATTTTGCGAATTGAAGCCCCTTTGTTGTATATCCTTGTAGAGCTTAACCGCTTCGCGAAGAGCTTTGCGGGCATCATTTAGCTCTCTTATGTGCCCTGCCGACTCTGTCATTCGGCTTTGAATCTGCTCGATTACTTCTTCGCACGCCAATCCCGCTGCACTTTTGTAAATGGCCAGTTTGTTGATAAGGTCGGTCAATTGCCCGTCAATTTCACTCTGTTCTTTGGAGTAATCGGGCAAGTCCGAGCCATAAACGTTTACGATATATTCTGCCGCCCGTAGGCCGCCCACCTGGCCGGCATTTAGCGCCGAGCCACCAGGCCGTTTAACGCCGTGGGTGCCGGCCATTTCGCCGATTACAAAAGTGTGCGGTATATTGGACTGCCACCATTTATCGACGGCAAAGCCGCCGTTATTGTGCTGAGCACAGACCGCGATTTCAAGCGGCTCGCAATATAAATCGATCCCGTTTCCCTTGTAGATTTCGACGGCGGGAGGATTCATAGTGAAAAGCCGTTCGATCGGCGTACTCTGCAACGCACCTGCTTTTTTCAGATAGTTATACGCCTCCGGCTCAAGGTCATCGAGGTGAAAATCCTTCATCCGGCTAAAAGCCGGATTGCCTATTGGATTGTGCAAAAAATCCATAAAGACACGTCTGCCCTTTTGGGTTTCACTGAAGACCAGAATGTCGATCAAAGATGACTGCGAATTCTCGATGCGCTGCGGGTCGAAAGGCCACTGATAGCCCTTCAGGAAAATGCTCGTGGCCATCTTGCTCATCGACGGGAAAAAGTCCGCCAGAAATTCTCGCTGGTCCCCGCCGTGGGCGTCGGTGCTGAAAACCCGCGGAATCGCCTGCATATAAGTGCCGGAGACGTTCCAGCGGAACTTTATGCTGGCAAGTCCGAACTGCGACTCGGTCAGATTTTCTGCGACTAAGCCCGCCTTAAATGCCAGGCCGTGAATGCCAACCTGCCCCTTCGGGTAAACGCTGGCTCTGTAAAGTTCGCCCGGCCCGCCCGCAGCCAGAATAATATTCGAGCCAAGGAAAACATTTATCTTGAGTCTGTAGGGTGGGCTTTTAGCCCGCCGATCCTGATGGTGGGGCAAGCCCCACCCTACCAGCCTGTCTATTGTCACGACCCCCGCGATCCGTTTCGATTCGCCGGAGCCGACGGTAAGCAGGTGCACGACCTCCTGATTGTCGTAGATTGGCACACCGTAGCGCTCGAGCTGCTTTTGCAGACACTGGCTCATAAATCTGCTGGTCTTGGGGCCTGCGGATGTGGCACGTTCAAACGGGTCGTTATCCGTCTTGTAGCCAATAAAAGTCCCCATCGAATCAGTTGGAAACGGCACGCCCACCCGGACAAGATGATAAAATTCACGAAGCGAGCCTATCGCCTCAGCAAGCGCCAAGTCACCGTGACAGCAGCCGGCAGCGGTCAAAGTTTTTGCGTGCTCTTGGGCGCTATCCGGCACATCCGGGCTGGTGCCGATCTTATAATAGGTCTGCTTATCTGAGCCGCTCATCCGCGATGCGCCCAAGCCGATCCCCGCAGTTACGACCGCGATTTTCTCTTCAGGATTGGGCACGCCCTTTTGCGACATGAATTCGTACAGATGCGCGGCGGAATTCATCCCCGCAGCGCCGGCGCCGACTATGACGGTATTTACATGATGAACGTTAATTGTATGCTGGGCCGTTTTTCCCGCTGCCATCGTCCGCATCCCGTCAATCGAGATTGAAGTCTCTGCCGGTGGCCTGGCTTATCTGCTCGCTGCCGGCTTTGGCAAAGTCGATGCTGGGATATTTCCGCCGGCGCGAATGGTCTATCAACTTTTTAATCGCGGTCAATTCCTTAGCTAAAAGGTCGTAGTCCTGCTCGTCGATGATTTTTTGCATGGCGGCCTTATCGATCATACTAAACGAGCCGCCCAAAACCAGAACGCCGGCATCAATATAATCGGCAATATTGCCGGCGTTGGTGCCGCCGGTGGGCACAAGGCTTATGGTCTTATGAATTGCCGGGTCGATGGCCTTAATAAAGCCGGGGCCCCCAAGCTGCTCAGCCGGGAATATCTTACAAAGGTTCGCCCCTTTGGAAAACTGATCTATTACTTCGGTGACTGTACCGCATCCAGGTATTATTGGTATGTCGCCGGCGAACTTTTTGTAGGTCGCGTCGGCGAAATTGCCCGGCGAAACAAGAAATTGCGCGCCGGCATCCACTGTCTGCTCGACCGTAGGCAGGGGGTTGTCGGGGTTGGCCTTATTATAAAGGGCGAGCATTTCGGGCGAATCAATCAGACTTGCCGCACCTGCGACAAAATCCGGCAGCTCGGCCCGCAAACGCTTGAGCTTCTCCAGAGGTTTTTTTATCCGACACGTTACCTCCATATTGTTGACGCCTGCCTTTATAAGCGATTGTGCGGTCTTAACGATGTCGAGTTTATCCTGATTGAATACCAGAATAAGCCCATCTTTTAGCAGCGTAGTAATTGTACCTTTTATATCCATATTTGGGACCTCCCGACCCCGCGGCATAACCCGTCCTGAGCCGGGTCGAAGGATATTTAGCCCCACGTTTCACGTGGGGTCCTTCTTGGCTTACAGTCTTCTTAAGTGGAAACCGCCGTCAACGTTAATTACTGTGCCCGTGCAGAAATCCAGTCTGCCTTCGGCGATTGCACCAACGGCTTTGGCGACATCTTCCGGCTGACCCCAGCGTTTAATCGGCGTAAGCCCCTCGGCGATCAATTTATCGTACTTGTCTTTGACGGCGCTGGTCATATCGGTTGCTATAATGCCGGGGCTGACCTCAAACACGCCGATCCCGAACTCGGCAAGCCTATCGGCGTAAAGCTTTGTCATCATACTGACGCCGGCTTTACTTATACAGTACTCCCCGCGTGAGGGCGAGCTGGTGTATGCAGAGATTGAGCCGACATTTACGATCCGAAAAATCCGCTCAGGATGCTGCTTTTTCTGCTCGATCATCCAGTTAGCCACCTGCTGGGTCAGAAAATAAGGGCCTTTAAGGTTTATTGCCATCACCCTGTCGTAGCTTTCTTCGGTCGCATCGAGAATATCCATCCGCTTCAAAGGCGCCACACCGGCGTTATTTACCAGCAAATCGCATCTGCCGAATCTGCTTCCGGCCGCATCAATTAGACGCCGGCGGTCCTCGCTCTTACTTATGTCACCAGGCACAAATTCACACCGTGCACCAAGCTGCTGGATTTCTTTTTGCGTATCCGGCGGCTGCGGCTTAACACGGTTAATCACCAAATCATAGCCAAGTGATGCCAGCTCTTTTGCGACGGCACGTCCTATGCCGCGTCCTGCGCCGGTGACAATCGCTGCCGGTTTTTGTCCCATTTTTTCCGCACCCGGTGAAACCCCCGGTAAAACCGGGGGCTAAATAAGAGTGTATTTAGCCCCCCAATCCTTCGACCTGGCTCAGGCCCGCCCCGAGCAAGGCCGAGGGGACAGGTTTATTGGGGGGTTCTTGCCGCAATTTATCGCGGTGTCTTACTCATTGTGTTCGTTTCAAAAATTCATTCATCTCTTTGGCCGCTTTTACGCCATCGGCAACGGCTGCAACCACTGTCGAAGGTCCTCTGACCAAGTCGCCGCCGGCAAAAACTCCAGGGCGTGAGGTCGCCGTTCTTCCACCTTTTGTTTGAATAAGGCCGTCCTTAAACTGAACGCCCGGCAAAGTTTTTTCGAGCTGCTCAGGCGACTTTTGGCCTATCGCTTCCACTACAACGTCCATATCAAGCTCATACGCGCTTGAGCGGACAGCCTCCGGCCTGCGCCTGCCTGAGGCGTCCGGCTCACCGAGTTTAGTCGGACAGAGCTTTACGCCCGTCAGCTTACCATCACGCCGGATGTATTCAAGCGGCTGGGTCAATATCAGAAAGTGTACGCTCTGGCTCATCGCCCGGTCTCGCTCGCGGCTCCAGGCCGGCATCTCCTTGAACGACCGCCGATATATGACGTAAACGTCCGCGGCGCCCAGTTGCCGAGCAGTTGTCGCGACATCCATAGCGGTATTACCGCCGCCTATCACCGCCACCGATCTGCCGGCGAGGTCCAACCTGCCCCGCTCCTTCGCCGCGGCGAGAAACTCCATCGCGCTAAATAATCCAGCAAGTTTTCTACTATTGATACTTTCGGATTCTGCCAGGCCCAGACCGATAAAGACGGCGTCGAAACCTTCCGACAGAATCGCATCCAGATTGAATTCGGCGTCCAGCTCTCTGCCGAGACGCTTTGTCAACCGTTCCCCGGGGACATCCGCAAATATCGCTGCAATCTCGCGTTTGAGCGAATCACAGTATCGGCCCGGCGGGATAGCAGATTCGACCAGGCCGCCAAGCTCGGTATTCTTATCAAAGATTGTCACTGTATGTCCCGCTTCCAGCAGTTTGGCCACACAGGACAAACCTGCAGGTCCGGCGCCAATTACCGCAACGTTTTTACTGCTGCCTTTTGTTGGCACCTGGAGTTTCGACCAGCCATTCCTATTGGCTTTCTCTGCCAGATACCTCTGGATGTCGGCGATAGGCAAGGGACCGTCACCAATGAATCCTTGCAGGCAGTTTCCCTGACATTGCTGCTCCACCGGGCACAGCCAGGCACAAACTTCAGGAAATACATTTGCCTGCCTTAGAACTTCATAAGCGGCTCGGTCGTCGCCATCCAGGAACAGGCTGACAAACCTCGGTATATCAACCCCCGCCGGGCACGCTAACTGACACGTCGGTTCCTGGCACTCGCGGCAGGCCTGCGCCAGCCTTGCCAGATTGTCTCGGTCACTCATTCTGCCGAGCTTGAATATGGGCCCATATACCTGGTTGTCCCGGACTACGCAGCCGGTCATTCCGCCGTCGCGCATTATCTGCGTACAGGCGCTGCAGCCGACACAGACTTTCTCCGGGAACATTTTGCCGTGCGCTAAGATGTCTTTGGCAAAATCCGGATACGCAAACGCCATTCGCCCTGCGCCGGCCAGAGTCACAAGGCCGCTCGCCTTATTTGCCGCCGCCACGTTGGCAAAAAGTGTCCGCAGCCAGCTATAACCCGTGCCGACAATTGCGATGTCGGGAAACTCCTTTTGAATCTCGCCTGCTAGATTGATAAGTCTGGCGACGCCGACCAGCGGATGTTCCGGCTCCTGATAGCCGCCAACTATCGGCTCATTGAAGGGCCTGCCTATGTGCGGATTGTAATAGGGATTCGCCGCGGTGATATTTATGAGCTTAACGCCTCGCTGCCTCAAAAGCTCAATCAGTTTCTTGGGCTCGGTCAGGTCCGGCTTTGTATAATCATCTTTGTCGACGCCCCAGCCGTATGGATAAGGTATGCCGTCATAAATACCCAGGCGCGTCACGATAGGTTTATCTTTGCCCAGCTCACCGCGAATCTTATCTATAACGTCCAGCAAAAATCTGGTGCGGTTCTCAAATGCACCGCGGTATTTAGCCCCGCAATTTATTGCGTGGTCCGTCGCCGGGTCGGCGACAGCTAAACGGCAGGCAAGAAGCTCATTTATGAGGTATCCGTGACAGGACTTTACATCCACCGCATCAAAGCCGACTTCAAACGCGATTCTGGCCGCCCGGACATAGGCATCCTGAAGCCGGTCAAGATACTCATCAGTCACGATAGGCCAGTCGGGCGGTATTTTACTTTTGGCGCCCAGCTCGGGCGTCTTTTGCGGGACCATCGCGTCCCGATAAGGGTCACGCTGAACAATCATCGGCAGGGCAGCGTCGGGTCGACTGTACCTGCCTGAATGAGTCAGTTGCAGCACGACTACCGGCTTATGCTTTCGGCCTCCACCGCAGGCGCATTGCCGGGCGGCGTCCCGCACTTTCTTAACCATCGCCGCAAAACTATCTTTGTTGTTCTGGTTAAGCCACAATTGGCGTGGATTGGCCCTACCTTCGGGCACGACCGCTGTCGCCTCAGCCCAGATAAGGCCCGCCCCGCCGGCGGCGAATCTCTCGTATCGCCTGAGCGTAAGCTCACTCGGTCGGCCCTGGGAATCGCCGTCGCAGCCTTCCATCGGATGAACGGCCAGCGAATTGGGTATGACGAAACCGCCCGCCTGGACGGGCTGAGCCAGAATCGAAACGTCCGCGATGGCATCAATCCGGACACCCAGCCGCTCGGCCAACTCCTTCAAATCCGCAATACTACTTAGGCTGAATTCCCACATCGTCATATTCCCCTCGGGCGGTCAAACCCCGCGCCCAACGCGGGACCAGAAACCCCGTAATAAATATACCCCCGCAATGAACCCGTCGCGAGCCGGGTCGAGGGATTGCGGGGCCAAATACGCCTCTACCCTACCTTTACTGCTTGGGGCGCCTCTACGCGGGCACCCTCTACTTTTAGTTTTGTGGCCAGGAACCTCGCTGTATAGCTTTTTTTGTTCCTGATGATTTCCTCGGGCGAACCTTTAGCCACCACTCTGCCACCGGCAGCTCCACCTTCCGGGCCCAGGTCTATTATATAGTCAGCCATCTTGACAACATCAAGATTGTGCTCGATGACCACCACCGTATTTCCCATATCGCACAGCCGCGACAGGACCCTTAATAGGTTATCTATATCGGCAAAGTGCAGCCCGGTAGTAGGCTCATCGAGCACGTAAAAGGTATGTCCGGTAGCAGCCTTTCCCAGCTCGGCAGACAATTTTACACGCTGGGCCTCGCCGCCGGAAAGCGTGGTCGAGGACTGGCCCAGCTGCACGTAGCCCAGACCGACATCGTTGAGCGTCTTCAGAAGCCTAACGATAGTCGGAAAATTCGCAAAGAAATCGACGGCCTGCTCAATCGGCATATCAAGCACATCGGCGATGTTTTTACCTTTGTAAGTGACCTGGAGAGTCTCCGGATTGTACCTTCTGCCCCGGCAGCTCTGACAAGTGACATAAACATCGGGCAGAAAGTGCATTTCAATCTTCATTGTGCCCTGTCCTCGGCAGGCCTCGCAGCGTCCGCCTTTGACATTGAAGCTGAACCTGCCGGGCTTATAGCCGCGAATCTTTGCCTCTCGCGTCATACTAAACAGCCTTCTTATCTCGTCAAAAACGCCCGTATATGTCGCTGGGTTGCTTCTGGGCGTTTTGCCGATCGGCGACTGATCTATCTCTATAACCTTGTCGATCTGCGATGTGCCCAGGATAGCGTCGTGTTTGCCCGGCTTTTCACGCGAGCTATAAAGCCGACGCCGCAGCGCCCGCAGCAGAACCTGGCTGACCAGAGTGCTTTTGCCCGAGCCGGATACTCCCGTGACACAAATAAACACGCCCAGCGGAAACCTAACGTCGATACTTTGCAGGTTATTCTCGGCAGCACCTCTTACCTCGATGCACTTTCGCAGATTGTACGGGCGTCTTTTTACCGGCAGCGGAATACGGCGAGCCCCTGAAAGATATTGGCCGGTCAGCGACTCAGCGCAGGCGGTTATCTGCTTCAAGCCGCCCTGGACGACAACTTGGCCGCCATGCGCACCGGCTGCCGGGCCGATGTCGATAATATGATCCGCGGTTCTTATGATGTCCTCATCGTGCTCAACGACCAGGACGGTATTTCCGAGCCGGGTCAGGCGTTTCAATATCCCCAACAGCCGGTTATTGTCGCGCTTATGCAGCCCGATGGTGGGCTCATCCAGCACGTAGCAGACCCCGACTAGGCCGCTTCCAACCTGCGTGGCCAGGCGAATTCGCTGGGCCTCGCCGCCGGCAAGCGTGCTGCTTCTGCGGTCCAGCGTCAGATATTCAAGACCAACATCCACCATAAATTTCAGCCGGGCCTTTATCTCCTTCAATACCTGCTCGGCGATGACGGCCTTTTGCTGCTCGAGCCTGAGTTTGTTGAAAAACTCCTGCGCCTTTTCCACAGAGAGCGTGGTGAGCTGGTGAATATTCTTGCCCCCGATGGTTACTGCCACCGCTTCGGGCCGAAGCCTCGCACCATTACAACTGCGGCAGGGCTGCTCTGAAAGATAGCCCGCCAGCCTGGTCTTGACGTACTCGCTGACAGTGTTTTCCCACCGCCGGGCAAGATTCGGAATGACCCCTTCAAAGTACATGCCATATTCTTGCTCGTCAGCGGGGCTGGTGCCGTACATAAGAATCCTTCTGTGCTCCTGGGGAATCTCGTCAAAGGGGGCCGATTTGCTGATGCCCATATTCCGGCAGAACCGGCTGATCAGGCGGTTATAGAAGATGTTCATCCTCTTTCCGCCTTTTCGCCAGGCCTCGATAGCCCCGCGTTCCAGCGAGATAGATTTATCCGGAACGATAAGGTCCGGGTCGAACTCGAGAATCCTGCCCAAGCCGTCGCAGCTTTTGCAGGCACCGTAAGGGCTATTGAAGCTGAAAAGCCGAGGCGACAGCTCCTCCAGGCCGGCCTGCGGATGCTCCGGACAGGCAAATTTCTCGCTGTATATAACCTCCTGCCAGGAGACAGAATTGTGACTGCCCACTTCCGACTTCTGTATTCTGTATTCTGTATTCTGTGTTCTTCCTTCCGAGGACGCCGCTTCCTGCAAGAGGACCAAGATTACGCCGTCCGCCAATTTCAGAGCCGTCTCCACCGAGTCAGCCAGCCGAACCCGCACCGCGTCATTAATTACTAATCTATCGACGACCGCAGCGATATCGTGCTTTTTGTTCTTATCCAGAAGCGGGACATTTTTCACGTCATAAATTGCGCCATCGACCCGCACGCGGACAAAACCTTCACGTTGTATGCCGGCCAAAATATCTCTGTGCTCGCCCTTTTTGCCGCGTACAAGCGGGGCACAAACCTGGATTTTAGTCCCCGCTGGTCGAGCGAGTATCGAGTCCACTATTTGCGTAGAGTGCTGGCTGGTAATCTCTTTGCCGCATACCCAGCAGTGCGGCTGGCCCACACGAGCAAAAAGAAGCCTGAAATAATCGTAAATTTCGGTGGTGGTAGCGACGGTCGAGCGAGGGTTGCTGCTGGCACTTCGCTGCTCAATCGCGATGGTGGGCGGCAGACCGGAAATATCCGCCACCGCAGGCTTTTGCATTTGTTCGAGAAATTGCCGGGCGTAGGTGCTTAGCGACTCGACATATTTTCTTCTACCTTCTGCGTAAATGGTATCGAAGGCGAGTGAACTTTTGCCCGAGCCGCTTATGCCGGTGATAACGACAAGTTTATCACGCGGGATGCTCAGACTGATATTCTTGAGGTTATGCTCAGCCGCCCCGGTTATTCTGATCACTTTTTCTACTGCCTTTGCCATACCGGCATTACTCTGTGGAATATCCTGCAAAAAATCCACATTGACCCAAACTAATAATTGTAACAAGCCGTCATAAGGAGGTAAAATGTTTTTCAGCCGACCACCATAGCCGATTGTGCAGCGATCGAACTGCACTTGTCGCAACCCGCGATGTATATGCAAACAAAAAAGCTGCACGACTGGAATCTGTCTTACTCGCAGGCAATAGCTCTGCAGAGGGAATTGGCCCAAAAAGTGCAACAGATTCCACTAAGAAATCGGCCCACGACCATAGCCGGCCTGGATTGCGCCCTGAGCATAGACAACCAGAGCATTATCGCTGCGGTCGTGGTTCTGAGAGCTCCCAGCGCCGTGCGGGGCCTTCGGGAGCCTTCAGGACAGGCTGAATTTGAGCTTATCGAAACAGCAACGGCCTGGCAAAAGATTACTTTCCCCTATATCCCGGGTCTACTTTCTTTCCGCGAATCGCCCGTCTGCATCGCGGCTGTGGAAAAGCTCAAAAAAGAGCCGGACGCCTTTATCATCGACGGCCAGGGCATCGCCCATCCACGCCGATTCGGCATAGCGGCGCATCTGGGGCTATTTTTCGACAAACCAACCATCGGCTGCGCAAAAAGCAGGTTGACCGGCAGCTTCGAAGAGCCGGCGCGGGAAAAAGGTGCGTATTGTCCGCTGAAAGACAACCAGGAAGTTATTGGCGCGGCTGTTCGGACACGCAGCGGCGTCAAGCCGGTCTTTGTCTCCGTGGGCAATAAGTGCATGTTAAAAGACGCGATCGAAATCATTCTTGCCTGGACGGCAAAATATCGCGTGCCCGAACCTACCCGCCTTGCCCACCAAGTGGTCAGCAAGTTGAAACGCGAAGCGTGAGGCGAGGGAACGAGGGATGCCGGACGAGGGACGGTTTAGCCGTCGCCGGAACGGCGACGACGGACGACCGATGACTGATGACAGACAAAAATATTTAGCCCCGCAGTAAACTGCGGGGTTCACTGCCACTTGTGCTTTTTGACCGAGGCCAAGATTTTTTCTGCGCACTGCAGCGCAGCCAGGCCCTCCTCGGCGCTTACTTCCGGCCTTAGACTCTTGTCCACGCAGCAGCGCAAAAAAGCCTCCTGCTGCAGGCGGACCGGCTCTTTGTCATCGATGACCAGCTCCTCGATGTGCAGCAGATCCGGCCAATTGACTGTGGCCCAGTCAAAACTGCCCGAGGCCTTACGCTGCTTTATCCACTGCACGACGTCAATATTCGGGTCTGTCTTGATGATAGTGCCGCTTTTTTTGAGAAAGTCCACGCTCAAATAGCCCTGACGACTGAATACGCGAATTTTCCTTTCGGTTTTCAGAGCCAGCCTGGAGGCGGTGATATTGGCCACGCAGCCGTTGGCAAAGACAATCCGCGCGTTGCAGATATCCTCGTGCTCTTCGATGACGCTGAGGCCGTAGGCATCTATCTTCTTGATTTTGCTGCCGGCCAGCGACAGAACAATATCGATATCGTGAATCATAACATCCAGCACCACCCCAACGTCGGTGGAGCGGAATGGATAAGGACTGATGCGGTTGGCCTCAATAAACTTAGGCTCGATATTCAGGCGTTTCATCGCCCGCACTACGGGGTTGCAGCGTTCGGAGTGACCCACCGCCACGACCGTATCATAGCGTTTGGCAAGCGATACGATTTTTTTGCCCTGGCTGACATTGGCGGCCAAGGGCTTTTCAATCAGCACAGGAATCCTGTTGCGGACAAAGATTTTCGCCAGCTCCAGATGAGCCGCCGTGGGAACGGCTATGGTCACTGCATCCACCCGCCCCAGGATATCCTGGCAGGAAGTGGCAGCCAGGCAGTTATATTCGCCGGCCAGGTGCTGCGCTTTGTCGGCGTCTATATCAACCACGGCGACAAGCTCACTCTGAGGCAGCTCGTGATAGACCTTGGCGTGTATCGCCCCCATCTTGCCTGCGCCTACCACCGCGGTACGCAGCCGGCTCCCTGGCGGAATTTTGAATTTCATATCTTTAATGTCTGAACACCTCCAAGTATCTGCCGAAGCGATGCTGGCTGCTTTTGGCAATCATATCGATCATGGCTCGAACATTCTCATCAAGCCCATCCTCCTGTGCCAGCGCTTTTGCATTTTCCAGCAGTGCGCCGCCCTGGCGATAGAGTTTCTTGTAGGCCTCGTATATCTGCTGCTGTTGCTGCTGTGAGAGCCCGGCACGCACCAGACCGCGCTTATTGACACCCCGCACCTTCGGCGGATAATGCCCGCTGACCGTCAGAAACGGCGGGACATCCTTATTAAGACCAGCCAGGCCCGCAGCATAGCACCACCTGCCGACAGTGACAAATTGATGCAGCATAACGATGGCGCTGAGCCAGACGCCGGTCTCTATCTTGCAGTGCCCAGCTAACTGGCAATAGTTGCTCATAACGATCTTATCTTCGAGCACACAATCGTGCCCAATGTGCACACCAATCATAAGCAGATTGTCGTTTCCGATTGTCGTGGCCTTGTCCGGATAAATGCTCGAATGGATGGTTACCTGCTCGCGAATAATATTATTATCGCCCATCACCAGGCCTCCAAGCTCGGCGTCCGACGGTAAACCCAATATTTGCGGCTGACAGCCAATCGTACAGTTGGCGAAAAAGTGATTGCCTTTGCCGATGTGGACGTTCTTTGCGATCACCACGTTGGCATCGACAACGGTGCCGCCGCCGATGGTTACGCCGGCATCGATAACGCAATTGGGGCCAACCGTGACATCCTCTTCCAATCGAGCACTGCCGTCGATAACCGCGCTGCGATGCACCCGCGTCATCTTTCTCGCGCCTCTCATTGCAGACAAAAATCGAACCTCCGATAGCGAATCGCGTAACGCATCATACCTTCTCATCATCAACGAGCATGAATCTGATTTGCGCCTCCGCAACTACCGTTTCACCTACTGTCGCTTTACACTGGCACTGGGCTGTTCTTTTCCTCAGCCTGACGGTCTCAGCAGTAAGGATAAGCTGGTCGCCGGGGACAACAGCCTTGCGCAGCTTTACGCCATCCATGCTCAAAAGCACCGCCAATTTGCCGGTATGCTCCAGTCTTTGCGCAAATAACAAGCCGGACACCTGCGCCATCGCCTCCACAATAAGAACGCCGGGCATAATAGGCGTGCCGGGAAAATGCCCCTGGAAAAACTGCTCGTTGAAGGTGACATTCTTGACGCCCCTTATGCGAGTATCCCCTTCAACCTCGATAATTTTATCCACCAGCAAAAACGGATATCTGTGCGGCAAAATCTTTTGAATCCTGCGGATATCCAAGACCGCATCGGTGCCGAACCTGG
>Ga0315289_10002279_pt1 | contig 29515 bp, 16 predicted proteins | sample YL17G11_40_MG_FD_203452 | JGI IMG/M metagenome (GOLD analysis project Ga0315289, IMG submission 203452) | Sediment microbial communities from Yellowstone Lake, YNP, Wyoming, USA - YL17G11_40 | ecosystem: Environmental > Aquatic > Freshwater > Lake > Sediment | place: USA: Wyoming | collected... | reverse complement strand
GCGTCTGCCCAAAGCAATTGTGCCTGCGGATGCTCCAACAACGACATCCCTGTCTGTTCGATGGTATCCATACCTAATCCATCGGCATTTCACGCTCGGCAACCGCAGAAAATCGGTTACAGTAGAAATAGTATGAATCCCATAATGGACTCCTTTCGATGTTCTCAAGAACGACGGAGGCCGCTGCCGTGGACGTCACGCGCGGCCCCCGCCCGTATGGTTCAATAGGTTGCGGGGGTCTCCGGCCTGGTCTTGGTTTTCCGTTTCCCGTCCGGCTTGCAGCCAGTTCTGCTGGTTCTTCAGTTCCTGTTCGGCTTGCAGCCAGTTCTGTTCACTTTGGCCTTGCTGGCAATCCTTCTCGACGTAAATCTCATACGCCCGCTTGGCAATGTCGTTGTGCTTAGGCATGCCGGCAGCCGCCGACCCGGGATGCGAGGCTTTGTGCCCCTGTTGCATGGCGGACATCTGCGTTGCTTTCGACTGAGTCATGTACTTACTCATGGAATCCTCCTTCAAGAGTCAGAGCTTTGCGAAGTCGGCTCATCTGTTCTTGTCTTTCTCTTTATTCTTGTTTGCATCCTGGTTCTTGCTGTCGCGCGTCCTCTGACGCTCCTCGGCCGGCTTGGGCGGGGGGCCGACCTCCCGCTTACCCGAATTGGCCGGCTTGCCGGTGATCGGCGGCCTGCGGATCTTCACCGTCTCCGGCTTGGTCACCTGGACCGCACGCGGCGAAACGAATGGCGGCGTGCGCTCCGTGGGTGGACTCACCGAACTCCTGCCCTCCACGGGTGCAGGCACCGGCTCCTTGCGCTCGATCCGTGGCGTCACAGGGCCTTTGCGTTCCGTGGGTGGTTGGGCTGTCTTCTGCTCCGTCGCCGTAGACTCTCAGCGGTTGCGTTCCTCGCGGAACTTCTGCACGCTGGTCGCCTGCGTCGCGATCTTCCTTTGTGTGTCGCTGTTGATCTTTTGGAAGGTCAGCGGGGTCGCCTTGGCGGTGACGACCGCGGTGAGCGGCCGTGCCATCTGAAGGTCTCTTCGCTGCGGCTCGGGCAACCTTGCTTGCCGGGTCTCCATCTCGTGATATGTCCTCGCCGGACGGAGATCTTTGTCGGCGCGGCGGAGATCGTATTCCTGCCGCGCGCGCTCCTCCCAGCGAGGTTCGGTGCGCCGGTTCTGCCAGCGGTCATACCTGTAGATGGGGTCGTACCACGTGTGGCTCCGCTCGCTCTCAAACCGCGGATAGATGCCGATGCGGAGATAGGCGTCATCGTAGTAGTCGCCAAAATAGTAGTGGCAGTAGCGCGGATAGGCGAACAGGCTGAACTGCAGCATGCCGATGTCGATGACAATGCTGGGCGAGAAAGAGAACCCCGCTCGCTCATAGACGGGCCGTGGGAAATAGACTGGCGCAAACAGCACGCCACGGCGGTCGAGCGAGTAGTCCCAGTGCCCCTCGGCGAATACATAACCCCGCGGAGTCCAAGTGTAGTGAGACGGCACCCAGACCCAGCCCGGCTGCTCCCGCAGCCAGTACCCCGGCCGCTGGACATAGTGGCCCTGGTACCAGTATTGGCACGAGGGCACCCATATGTCGTCAGCGGATGGCGGGGGACCCGGCGGTTGCACGTCGTCGAATGCCGGGGGGCCTGGCAGATACTCGATCGTCTGGGCGCCGGCTGGGGCCCAGAAACCGGCTACCCACTCCCAACCTTCGGGCACCCGGGCCCAATAGCCCGGCACCCAGTACATGTTCGGCGGAGCGGCTCGCCAGCACGCGCTGACCCAGATGTAGCCATTCCGGTCCCCATCCCAGGACCAGTAGCCCGGCACCCAGACGAATTGGGCGCCTTCCGGCCTTTCGGCTGGCGGGATCTCCTCAATCTTGGCTGGCGGCTGATCCGGGACCACCAGGCCCCCCTGAACCTGCAGGTTGACTGGTTCGGCAAAGGCCTCGTGCACCGGGCCGCGGGTCAGAACCTCGGGCTGCTCTTGAGCCGGGGTTGGTGGGGGTTGTTCGGTGATGCCGCCATAGAGCGGACCGACCGACAGAGCCAACATCGTCAGGATAGCAACTGCAATTCTCATTTCCCATTCTCTCTCTAAAGTAGTAAAGCGCTTCATACCTAAACCTTCGAACTTCATCACGCTATCGAATTCATCGGCCACAACTTGGCATCCTTGTCTCAACTGGCCATGGGCTCACCGTCGGCAGCGATTGGCGAGCCTCTTGCCCTTGCCCCCCATGGCTATTTAGTCCTTCACACTTGCTTCTTTCTGTTGCTACGTTCTTCGGCCTATTCTTTCAGATGATACGTGGTGGGTCGTTTCGTGTCTGTGGGTGTAACCCTACCCGGAATTATTGAATGCACTCCCCGAAAACGGACCCCCCGGCCGCCGGGGATATCCACTGGTATGGCCGTCAGAAGACCACGATCCCTTTTGTCCGAGCGTAAGCTGCGTATCCAGAAGCGTCGCCTGCGACGAAAGGGCCAAGGCCCGAACAAGGAAGTGGCGATCACACCCACTTGCCGGCTCCCCCTATCAGATTCGTGGTAGTTTCCATCTTCGCAGTAATTCAGTGTCCTGAAGCATCAGTTTTTTGCCTGACCTGCGTTTGGACAAGTCACCAGTGTACTGTCATGCTGAACGAAGTGAAGCATCCGGCCTGCGAACGCGAGCTTGCGCCGTGTGCAGAGGGTTCATTTCAGTCGCGGCCCAGATTCCTTCGACATAGCTCAGGACAGGCTCTTCGCTGCCGCTCAGGATGACAAATCCGCGCAGGTACGGTCAGGGACCGTGACTTTGGGTCGTTCCTCCCGTGTGGGTTGGTGTGCGCCGGCGGTGTGGCGCCTCTTTTTCTTCTTCTGGGCACGGCTCTTGACCAGGCTGTACGCGAGGACCGGCAGCTTCAGGAGCATGCCGACGGCATCGCGGCCGTCGACCAGCCCGATCCGCCGGGCCTTTTTGGCGATCCGCAGGAGCTGCGGCACGCCGTAGAACTCCGACCGGATGCGGTTGCGGATGCGCTTGAGCTCCTTGAGCCCGTACCGGTCTGAATACACGGGACCACCGATGCGCTCGTAGTAGTAGCCGGGCGTCGCCTCCACCACTTCTTTCAAGGGCGAGAACTTCTCGATGCGGAGCTTATGGAAACTGATGGTATCGACCCCGATCTCCTTGGCGAATTTCGGGATGTAGAGCATTTCCTCTTCCGTCTCGCCGATGTTGCCGTAGATGAAGTACCCGTGCAGGTGGAAATCGTATTGCGTCAGGACGGCGAACGCGTCTCGGATCTGCTGCTGGGTGATGCCTTTTTGCAGTTGGCCCAGGATTCGGTCGTGCGGCGACTCGACTCCGATCAGGAAGACCTTGAAACCCGCCTGCTGGGCCTTGTCGAGGAGCCGGCGGTGCTTGGCGACGTCGATCCGGGCCTGGACCACGAAAATCTTCCGGATCCCGTTCTCGATGATCAGGTCGCACAGTTGCTCGGCCCTCTTGGGGTTCGTGAACATGTTGTCATCGCTGAAGAGCACGACGTCGGCTGTGACCGTCTTCAACTCCTCGATGACCGAGTCGACCGGCCGCTCCGTGTACTCCCTCTTCTGGCCCAATGGGTTGAGGCTGAACGTGCAGAACTTGCATTTGAACGGGCATCCCCGCGTGGTCAGAACCGTGTCGAATGTCAGATGGCTGAAGCGAACGCCGCCCTGAGTCCAGCAATAGTCGTGCCTTCTCAGAGATCGATCCGGATAGGCAATGTGCGTGAGGTCGGGCAAAACCTGATTCTCGTTGTGCGTGATCTTGCCATCGCGCCGATAGGAGAGCCCGCGAATGTCCTCGAACGGGACTCCCGTTACGAACTGCTTGATGATCTCTTCTCCCTCACCCCGGACGACCGCGTGGATGTTCGGGCAGCGCTCGAACAGGTGCTCGACTTCCAGCGTCGCCTGGTAACCCCCGACGACCGTGGTAACCTCGTCGGGCAATTGAGAGACGAAGTCGAGGATCTTCTCAAACTGCGCGTGCCATCGGACGCTGATGCATACGAGGTCAATCTCGCGGCGGATGAACGCGCTGAGCGCCCCAGGGTCCTGGAAGGCCTTCTCGTATCGCAGGTCGAGGAGCGTCACCTTGCCGACGAGGCCCTTCATGCTCGCGGCGATGTACTCCAGGCCGGTTGGCGGGAACACCCCCATCGCGGCGGTCGAATCCCCGAAATACGGGTTCAGGGCCAAAACGTGCTTGTATTTCATCATGGCGGGACTATACGCAAAGCCAAGAGAGTATGCAAACAAATATGGTGAGATTTCAGTTTCATGGGGCAGGTTGCAACATACGCAAGCAAAAAAAGGTTGAGATGATAAACTCGGGTATTGCGCCCTCAGAGCCTCGGCTGGCGTGCCATTCGAAAGCTCAGCGACGAGGAGCGTACAGAGCTTCTCGGGGACCACGACTGTCTTGCGTTTGTAACCACGTAGCAGGTGGATCTCATCAAGCTGCTCCGTGAGAAGATCAAGGGGTTCGAGGAAAAGGTCCTCGAACACGCTCATCTCAAGCCGGCGTACGAATGCCTGCTGACGATGCCTGGCGTGGGCGTGATCCTGGCGTTATCATAGGATACCCAGGACCCTGGAATACAGGCTGTGAAGTCCGATGGGAAAGCCTGATCAGGATGGACGTGTTGATTGTTGATAGTTGGAAGGCTCATCATCGCTGTCGAGGTGTGCGTATGGAAATGGCAGTCAGGCAACGGTTTATGACCGGACGATTCGAGAAGAGAGAATGGGCAGAAGCTGTAGCCGATCGCGGACCGACGGGTCTGGGATCGCACCTTCGGCCTTGCGGCGCCGGCAGCCGCATGCAGAAATCGTGGCGCGGGGGAGAGCACCAACGAGATGCCATGTGGGCCTTAGGGACTCTTTGGTCCGTGATTCTCGTTCTGCTGGCATTGGGGCAGGGCGTCGATGCGGAGGAAAAGGGTCCGAAGGGCGCAAAGGAGCGGCCTGGGGGTCAATCGGCCTCCCGTGCGAAGGATGCGAACGACCCAAACGAGTTGTGGTGGAGCAGGTGGGACGTCTTGGTTAAGGATCCCAACAACCCCAACGAGCTGTTGGCGGCCAAGTGGAATGCTGTTCTCAAGGTCCTCCAGGCCAAAGACCTGGATCAGAAGGTCAAAGAAAGGGTCATCGACAAAATCGTCAGCTCTACCTTCGATTTCCCGCTGATGGGCCAACTTGCCTTGGGCAGAACACACTGGCCCAAATTGGACCCGGCGCAGCGCGAGGAATTTACCAGGCTCTTTGTCGAACGGCTCAAGGCCTTGTATTTGGAAAAAATCACCCTCTACACGAATGAAAAGGTCGCACTCAAACCTGCGGTGCAAAAGAAGAACACCATCCAAATACCTGTGGTGCTGATATCCGATGACAAAGAGCTAGCCATACTATACAAGCTTCACAAGGTGGACGAACAGAGCAAGAGCAAGGCGAACGTACGCTGGAAAATCTATGATGTGGAAATAGAGGGCGTTAGCATCGTCCTGACATACCGGTCGCAATTCGATGATATTCTTCGCCGGGGCACCGTTCAGGATCTTCTTTCTCACCTGGAAAAGCCGCCGAGTCAATGATGCACCATTTATTCCATCGAACCGGTACTGTGACGAAGGATCGCTCACTGACGCGGTCTCTTTTCGACCGGGTGGTCCTGGAGCATCCCAAAATAGTGATTGCGTGCCTGTTGGCGGCAATCGTTTTTTTCGGATTGGGGGTCAGACGTTTCCGGCTGGACGCTTCTGAGGAAACTCTGGTTCTGGAGCACGACCAGGACCTCAAGTACGCCCGTCAGATAGACTCCCGGTATGGGGGTAATGACTCTCTTGTTCTGACATTTAAACCGAATGAAGACCTCTTCTCGGACAGGGTGCTTAGCCAACTGGGGCGGCTTCGCGACAACCTGAAGCGTGTGAGCGACGTCGAGTCTGTACTGACTATCCTGGATGTGCCTCTGCTGGAGAGTCCGCCGATCCCCCTCAAGGAACTGGGCTCGACGACCCGTACCCTGGAGTCACCCGACGTGGACAAGGCCCTGGCCAGAAAGGAGCTAAAGGAAAGCCCCCTCTACAATGACCTTCTGGTCAGTCCTGATCTGAAAACCACGGCGATACTAATCACGTTCCCCGACGATCTACACTACGAAGACCTCGTGGAACGACGAAACGTTTTGCATGAGAAGAGGGCGTCAGGTTCGTTGACGCCTGCTGAGCAGGTCGAGCTGAAGATTGTGGTCCGTCAGTTCGCTCAGTACCACGACAAGGTCCGTCAACAGCGTCACGACGACATCATGGCCATCCGCGCGATAATGGACCGGTATCGCCAGGACGGCGCCTTGTTTCTTGGCGGGATGAGTATGATAGCCGACGACATAATAAGCTTCATCAAAAGCGACCTGCGGGTTTTCGGGACCGCGGTATTCCTGCTGCTGGTGCTCACCATCGCGGTCATCTTCCGCAGAATCTACTGGGTCATCCTGCCCACACTGACCTGTTTGGTTTCCGTAGCCTGCACTGTGGGATTCCTGGGCTGGTTCGGCTGGGAAGTCACGGTTGTCAGCTCCAACTTCATCTCCCTTCAACTAATCATTACGTTGGCCATGACCATCCATCTCATGGTTCGCTACCGCGAGTTGGCTGCCAGACAACCACAGGCCAGTCAGCATAAACTGATTCTCCGCACAATCGAGGCTATGTGGCGGCCGTGCGTGTATTCGGGCCTGACCACCCTGATGGGGTTCGCGTCCCTGATATTCTGCAATATCCGGCCGATAATTAACTTCGGTTATATCATGGTCGTGGGTGTGGCCATTTCCATTATTGTGCCGTTCCTGCTTCTGCCGGCCGTGCTGGTACTTGTGCCGAGAGACAGGCCCTGGTCAAAGCGCAAATCCAGGTGGTCGCTGACCCCTATGCTGGGCCGATTCACAATGGCCCACGGCACCTTGATTATCGTTGCCAGTGCGGTCTTGTTGTTCGTCAATGTCTTGGGGATACGCAAACTTCAGGTGGAGAACTGTTTTATCAACTACTTCAAATCGACCACCGAGATACACCAGGGGATGAAGGTCCTGGACCAGCAGCTCGGCGGGACCACACCTCTCGATGTGGTCATTGACTTTGGACAGACGGCGCCGTCAGAGGCGACCTCGTCCAATACCACGGCCAACACCGAGGATGTGTTCGATGAGTTCGAGGATATCGAGACCGCCTCACAGGAGACTAAACACAAGTACTGGTTCACACCCGAGAAGATGGCGCGTATCGCCGCTGTGCATGACTATCTTGACAACCTGCCTGAAATGGGAAAGGTCCTGTCGGTAGTGACCCTCGTAAGGATGATAGAGCGAGTCAACGACGGTAAGCCTCTGGACAATGTGGAACTGGCCTTGCTGTTCAATCAGATACCTGATGAACTCAAGCAGATGCTTGTCAGGCCATACGTGTCAGTTGAGCACAACCAGGTTCGCGTCGCGGTACGTATCAAGGACTCAGCCCCCTCGTTGAACCGAAACGAGCTGCTAAAAAAGATTCGGACAGACCTGACCGGCAGGCTCGGCTTCCAGCCGGAGCAGGTACACCTGGCCGGTGCGCTGGTCCTGTACAACAACATGCTTCAGAGCCTGTACACCTCCCAGATAGTAACCATGGGTTTTGCCACGTTGTCCCTGATGGGAACCTTCGTGGTATTGTTCCGATCTCTGCGGATTGCGGTTATAGCGATATTCCCGAACCTGCTGGCGATCAGTTGCGTGCTGGGCGTGATGGGTTGGCTGGGCATCCCCCTGGACATGATGACGATCACCATCGCCGCCATCGGCGTGGGCTTGGCCGACGACGACACGATCCACTACATCCACCGGTTCAAGCACGAGGTCGAGACCGACGGGAGCTACCATGAGGCGCTGCACCGGTCGCACGACAGCATCGGCCATGCCATTTACTATACCACGGTGACATTAGTCATTGGGTTTTCCATCCTGAGCCTGTCGAATTTCGTCCCGACGATCTACTTCGGTCTGCTGACCGTGCTGGCGATCACCATGGCCTTATTGGCCTCGTTGACCGTGCTGCCCCAATTGCTGGTCGTGATCAAGCCCTATGGCAAGGAGCCCAGGACCAGGTAAGACCTCGAGGAGAATGGCCGATGAAAGCATGCTTCCTGATCGTGGTTGGGGTTGTCGCAGGGGCGGGTTGTGCGACCTCCACCCAGAGTAATCCACAATCCCTGGCCGCCGCACCCAGGGACGTCAATTCATCGGGCGAGGCTGCCGTCGACGAATTGGAGGAGGAGTTCTCCCAGAAACAGGTGATCATCGCGGACCCGCTGGAGCCCGTGAATCGGATCATGTACGGCGTCAACGATGTGCTGTATTTTTGGGCCGTCAAGCCCGTCACGCATACCTATGCAGGCGTGGTGCCCAAGCCAGCTCGCATAGGCATCGGTAATTTCTTTCACAATGTGGCCACTCCGGCACGTCTGGTCAACAGCCTTCTGCAGGGCAAAGGCTCAGCGGCGGGGACCGAGTTGCGTCGTTTCGCCATCAACACCACGGCAGGTGTGCTCGGGTTCGGTGACCCGGCACACGACCGATGGGGGCTGGAGCCGGCAGAGGAGGACCTGGGGCAAACCCTGGCCGTGTATGGGTTTGGCGACGGATGCTATCTGGTGTGGCCGTTCCTGGGTCCATCGACCTTGCGGGATTCGGTGGGTATGTTGGGCGACCAGTTCTTGAATCCGGTTCGCTACGTCGAGCCTTCGGAGGTTTCGATCGGCATATCCGTCGAGAGTGCTGTTAACGATGGCTCGTTGCACATCGGAGACTACGAAGCCTTCAAGTCGGCGGCTGCGGATCCGTATGTGGCGATGCGTGGAGCTTATGTTCAATACCGAAAAAAGCAAATCCGGGGTGAAGACCACCCGACCGACCCGAATAGCGGCAAACCATAGGCCAAGTGGCCGCGTGGCGGTGCTCTCAATTCCCGTGTGCAATTTCAGCGCATACAACCAAGAACTGCAATCGAGCCGCACATACATGATCGGACCTTCAAGGTCGTAGGGTGCAAATATTACCACACCCTGAGCTCGACTTTTGCCATTTTTGAAGGTTAGGCAGCTTGACTGAGTTGGTCAAGCATCCAGTTCCTAACCTTGCGGGGTAATTTCTGAAGATCCTTGTGATAGGAAAGCTCTGGAAAAATGGTTTCTTGCCAGAAGAGGCGTCGGACGCTGGCCATCACATCCGAGAAGGTGGGCTCGTTCTTGACATACCAGGCCCTCTGGCGGATGGGCATAGGATGCCCTTTGGCATGCTCGGCATAGATCAGGCAGATCACACTGAACAAGCCCAACAGACACGGGGCTGTCCGGAGCACCGATGGGGCGACGTGTTGTCGCGGCGTCTCAAAGCCCCAGTGAGCCCGGACCTCCTGAAAGGTCGTCTCGATCGGCCCGCGGGCGGTAAACCAACTGACGACCTGCCGGGCCGCCAGCGCGGTGTCGGTCGTGTAGAAGTAGTCGTCGCGATGGGTGCCTTGGCGGTCCCGAACGAAGACCCCTCGAACGGGCACGACCCCGACAGCGGCTTTGTACCACAGGCCCGTGTCGCTGGCCAGGGCCACACGTCGATCCCCACCTCCGTACCAGGCAACGGTGGTTCTCGTCAGGGCCCGACGGGCCACGATCTGCTCCGGGGTGGGGAGCCGGCGGCCCTTGAGGCCGGGCCGTCCGATGCGCTGGCGTCGCTTGGGAGCGGGGGCATACAGACGGGCATCCCCGCGAAATCGGCTCACCAGCGTGGCATGACGACGATGGCGATGAGAGAACCAGGCCAACTCGTGCGAGGCGTAGCCTCCATCACCCAGGAAGATGAACTTTCGCTCGGGAAACCAGTGGATCAGCACCGCCATCAGTTGCCGGGCCCGTGTCGGAGCGGTCTTATGCCGACGATTCTCGGCCTGGTCCAAGGACGCGGGACGGTACAAAGCGGCCAGGGCGGGCAGGGCCCAGCGCCGAGAGGTGAAGGGGAACGGGACCGAGATCGCCATGACCACCCCGCGATGTCCCCAGCGAAAGACCACGTGCTTACGAGCCGAACGTACGGCATCATGATGACAGCCCTTGCCATAGACGCACTTGCCGCGGTGTTGGGCGGTGGTATCATCCATGGGAACCAGCACGGGTTCCTCGGGTGGAACCAGAGAGACTACGGCGTGGGCCAGAACTTTCCCCAAGGGCCACAGCGACCACGAGGCGCGGGAGAAGACGCGATGATAGGTGCTGGTATGTCCGGGGACCACGCCGCGCAGGGGCCGCAGAACGGCGGTGACGGTTCGCTGACGCAGGGCGACAAAGGCTCCCACCACCAGGAGAATCACTCGGCGGAACGTGGGCTCGGTGAACGCGACGGAAAAACTCATCAAAAGAGGTCTGGCGGCCGATGGAAGAGAAAGCATAAGGGACTCCTTTCCGACTCTATTACCTTCGTCCGTAATAAGCGTCGGCAGGAGTCTGCTCCCTCCACCAGCATTTCTTCTAGGCCATTGACCGCCTCACAAAAATGGCAAAAGTCGAGCTCAGTGCTTCTGGCTGATCGACGCAAGCAAGAAATACTTGATACACGACCGAGATGCACTGTATACAGACAACTTCGACAGCATCCTGAAAGCCTCGGGTGTGACCCCGGTGAAACTACCGACACGAAGTCCCAATCTCAATGCCCACGCGGAAAGGTTTGTCAGGTCCATCAAAGAGGAATGTCTCGACCATCTCATCCTGTCGTCCGAAGACCAATTGCGCTATGTTATGTCCGAATATCTTAACTACTGCCATCATCAGAGGATTCACCAAGGTCTCAACAAGATCATCGAGCCCAAGCATGAGGGCTGTGACGCCTTCGATGGCGACCACTTCACACACATGCGATATCAACTTGCATCCGCGTTGAAGTTCCTCTATCCGCACGTTGCCGCCAGAACAGAATAGGCCTCACGGGCGGGTTCTGCATTTCGCCAAGGGCTGCGAGTAAGCGCAGTCCTTGGCATCCTTCTCCCGGGAGGTGCTCTTCTATCCAACGTAGAGGAGCCGTGGCTCCGAACGTGTCAATCACAGCCACTCCGCCACGGGCAGCAGGTTGACCGCCTGACGCAGAACAGGATCAACGTTCATGTACACGTCATTCGTAAGCTGTGGGCTCGAGTGTTCCAGCAGCCTTTGAGTCACGGCAGTAGATACGCCCCTCTGAGCCAGCAGGGAGGCGAACGTCTTCCGCAGATCGTGGAACTTCAGCTCGGGCAAGCCCACAGCCTTCCGAATCTTCTCCCACTTCTTCGCACTGAATCGGTCCGTGAAGAGTCTCTCTTGTCCGTCGGGCAGTGTGGCGACATGGTTGGACAATTCTGTCATGATCTCCTCTGGAATCGGTCGTTCTGGCATGGCTTTCCCCGCTTTGCGGTTCCGAGTCGCGGTCGTGTTCCGATCAAAGTGGATGTCACCAACACGGATGGCTTCGATGTCACCGCGCCGAAGACCTGTCGTTACGGCCAGCAGAACCCGTAAGCGCAGAGTCGGATGCCCTGAGGCGGCGATCAGGAGATCCCTGACCTGCTGTTGGGACAGGGCGGACACCGGCTTCTGCGGCACTTTGACCTTCTTGATCTCCAGACCCGGGGTCACGAACCGATTCTTCACGGCCCAGTTAAGGAATGCTTTGATGTTCCGTATGTCCTTGTTTAGCGTGTTCTTCCCGATCGCTTCACTTCGCTTGAGAACAAACGCATCCAGATTCGGCTGCGTGATTTCTTTTGAGGAATTGAGGCTGACTATCCGTTTGAAATGTCGCAATGTCAGCAGGACCTCGTAGATCGACTCGTCCACTAAGCCGCCCACGTGCTTGAACTGCCTGTACTCCTCGATCATCTGATGCCAGTCGAAGTCAACGACGCTGGTGAACACATCGGAGTTGAGTTGGGTGTATTTGATGTGGCGGAAATGCTCGGCCAAGTTCTTGTTCGGAAACGCCTTGGCCTTCCTCTTGCCGCTTTCATACCAGCCCCTCCACCATCCTTTGACGCCCTTTCGTCTGTAAACCCATGGCTTTCTCACAGTCTCCATCATATCGGCAGTTTTCGCGGCTCAGGCCATCGATGCAGTCCCGCGGCGCAGCGGGTGGAGACAAAAGGAGACATGCGGGAAGCAGAGAAGATCCCTCCTACTGCAAGTCTTTACATCACAATATCTTACGAATGCCTACCCATACGAGGGAACCGTACAACAGGTCCGTTTACCCCCCCTTTGTCCTGCCGCATTGGGCCAAGGGCTACCTTTCAGCAACTGAGTCCGAGACAAGGTGACGTGACATTTCGGATTGACCTTCAAGTCATCTGCACCTATCATGTCCCTGTCTCGCAAATACGCCGTCCAGCTACGGGCCATTATCTCGCTTCCTCTCCCTCCATTGGCCCGGACGGCGGGCCGGGTGCCGTTTCTCTCAAGTCAAATCAGCTTCATTTTCACCCCTACCTTCTGCTGCCGAATATGGGCTTCGATGCGGGACCTGCGGGTCGAAGCCCATGTCAAAACTCTGGGGCACCTGTGTATCAGGAATTCGCCATGCACACGGCCAGGTGAAGCACGACCGTCAGCCATCAAACCGTGTCGCGGAGAATTCCGTGAAATGTCTCAGAAGCCCAGTGTTTTCGGACGGGATGAGATTGCTGCCAACGACACCCTCACGGATTCGCGGCGTCCGCCTTCAGTGTGTCCACTACTGTGATCTCCTCAATCTTCGTGTCCTTCTTGCCGACCAGGTCGATGCCCTGCTCCCGCAGGACGGTCTCGAAGACGTGCAGGCGAGGATCGCCGCCGGTCTTCATCGTGACGCGCTCGGCGGCCTTGTCATAGCGGAACTCGCTCCACGGCCGGCTGTCGCGCAGGACCTTCTTCGGCTCGGCGGCCAGGGGCGCCGACCAGCTTCCCTCCGCCTCGCGCTTCCAACCCTCGATGAGGTCGGCCCCACTGATCGTGACTTTCTCGCCCTGCATGACGCGGACCGTCACGCCGTCGTTCTTAGGGGCCAGGACCTCGCGATATACTCCGCCCCGCAGGACGATCGTCTCCCCCGGCTGGGCGATCGCGCACGCCTTGGTCAGGCTCGCCAGCGGCACGCCGGGATAGCCCCAAGCCGGTTCGTCGGAGGCGCCCGGATGCCGCGGGTCCACGTAGTAGACGTTGGGGTACTCCAGGGCCCCGATCGTCATCCCGCCCCGGCCCGTCCCGATGGCCGGGCTGCCCTGGCGCAAGCGGAAATCCCGCTTCTGGGGATCCACGAAGAGCGGGTCCTTGCCGTTGATGTTCGTCCCGCCCGCGAGCGGCGCGGTCTTGAACGTCAGGTTGTACTCCATGACCGGGTGGGCCGCGGAGAAGTCCTGGTCGCCGTCGTCGACGGCCCGCTCGGCCTCGCAGAGAATGTTGTTGCAGATTCGTCCGCCCGTTGATTCCTTGCCCCGCAGGCCGATGGCGGCCCAATTCACCGTCGAGATCGTACAGTTCTCGATCGTCACGTCGAGCGTCTGAATGATGTCCGGGCCCCAGCCCCCGCGCATCGTCGGCGCATTGGCCGAAACGATGTTGTGCCGGAAGGTCCAGCCCCGCACGCTGCCGATGTGCGGGGCACTCTCCACCATGCACATCTGATGGAAGTCAAAACAAGTGTTGTGCTCGAAGAGCAGGTCCATCGCGATCTCGCCGTTGTTCGTGAAGGTCTGAAGGCAATCGACGTGCGCGGTCTTGATCTCCTGCCGGGTGCTGCCATGATAGTAGTTGCACCGCTGGATGCAGCCCTTGCCGAAGAACCGCGAGTAATCGCAGTCGTCGTTCTTGTTCCCCGGGGCGTACATGAAGAGGCGGCTGACTTCGTTGTTCTCCACCAGCCAGTCCTCCCCACCCAGGATGAAGCCGTACTCGCAGTGGTAGACCTTGTTGTAGGCGATGCGGTTGTGCGTCACGGCAGAGTAGTCACGCGTGTTGCCATCGGCGCTCGGCTTGCCGACCGTCCCGTTGACCGCCGCCATCATATCGTGGATGTAGTTGTCCACGATTTCGCAGTGGCTGGCGCGCAGTTGGACGGCCGTGGCCGGCTGGTCGGCTGTGATCTCGAAACCCTCGATGCGGGTGTAACTCGCCTCCAGGTCGAAGCCGCCCACGGTCGCGGTGCGCCGGGGCCTCGCCACGAAGGCGACAGGCTTGCCCTCCGTGCCGCCGGCCTTCACCTCGACCCGTTCGTCATACTTGCCCGCCATGACGTAGACGGTGTCGCCCGGCTGGGCCGCGTCGGCGGCGTGCTGCACGGTCTTGAAGGGCTTCTCCTCCGTTCCCGGGTTCGTGTCCGCCGCGCCGGGGGCCGCCTGGTCAACCACGTATGTGGCCGCCCGAACCTGTCCGAGTACGACCTCGTCAATGGCGCCTGCATACCCGCCGTCGGCCGGACGCTCGCGCCCGGTGAAGTCGTGAAGGAACGGCCCGTGGAACTCCCACGTGTAGAGTTCCTCGATCATCGTCTTCGCGTCGGCCAGCGTACCGCGGGCGAGGCGCAGGAAGTCAATCGCACCGTCCAGGTTGTGACCCTGCGGCGTGCCGCCCACGTAGAGGTTCGCGTCGTTGGCCAGCGAGGCGTCCGCGCCGAGGCCAGGGCCACCGGCGTCCTGCTTGCCGTCGAGGTAGATCGTGAAGGTCCCCGCCTTGCGGTCGGCCTCCACGATGACGTGATGCCACTGGCCGTCGTTGACGACGCCATGGCTGGCCAGGCTCGCCTTGGCGCCAACCGCCTGCGCTGCCAGAGTCACGCCTCCCGCCTCATTGACGCGCAGGGCGTATCCGGCGTCATCCATCTTTTGGATCAGGGTCGCGTCTTTCTGTCCCGGCGCCGTCTTGAAATACGCCTCGATCAGGAAGTTCGAGGTGTAGATCTGCGGGTTCCTCAGGTCCGCGCCGCTGACGGTGCGCTGCTGGATGCCCCTCGGGCCACCTGTGGTGACCGTGCGGTTGATGTCTTCGTTGGCAAGGACGGCGTACTGGTCGCGCCCGTTGAGGTGCAAGGCGCCCGTGGTCCAGTTCTCCAGCGGGCCGTTCTGGTAGTCCTTCAGGGTGACGTTGACGCCCTTGAGCGGATACATGGGGAGCCTGTAGTAGTCGTCCCGCCCCGTGTAGTAGGGGGACATGCACCACTGCTCGTCTATGATGCGCGTCGGATCGCCCGGGATGGGGTAGAAGTTCCATTCGCCGACCGTCGCGTAGAGGCTCCACGGCACGAAGACCTTCGCGCCCAGGCCGCGGGCCGCCGAGTTGGCGGACGGCCGGAAGTCATGAGCGGCCGGATCGCGCAGGGGCGACTGCTCAGCCATGACACCCACTGTCGCGGCCAGCGGTTTGTAGCTTTCCAGGGCTTCCCGGAACGACTGGAGCGTCCTGTGCCACCGCCCGGAGGACTCGAACACGCCGAAGCTCTCCCCCGAGTCGTAGAAGACGTTGCGCGCGTAGGCATCCGTCTCTATCGCGTATTCGTTCTGGCGGGGTCCGGCGTCGGCCTCGTTGCCGGCGTCGGCGGTGCGCGCCGGGTCGGCATCGCGGAAGACACGCAGGCCCATGCTCTGCCAGATGTTGCCCAGGAACTTGACGCGACCGGCCTGCGGCTCCTGCCGGCGCGAGCCGCGCACGAAGTTGTAGATGGTGTTGTTGAAGAAGGTGTTCTGGTAACTGATGATCTCCTGGAAGGCCGACGTATTGGCCAGCTTGCCGGCCGGGCCTTTGGATTTGCCCCAGGCGATGTTATTGAAGTGGTAGTTCTTAAACGCCCCGTCCAGGTAATAGGCGTGGCCGAAGCGGTCCTCCGTCTCGGGGCTTAGCACGTGATCCCAGTTGCGGTAGCCGCCAGGGTTGCCCGAGATGTTGTTATAGACGTAGGCCGGGCCGCCCTGCTAGGTTTCGATGCCGCCGAAATCGTCCACGTTCAGCAGCGTATCGACGGCCTTGTTGTGGTGGATGAGAATGCGGGTGAAGGGGCGGTCGGTGGCCGCGCCGCTCGGCTTGGCGCCGTAGACATCGATCCCCTGGGCACAGACCCGATCGAACATGTTTCCCGCCACCTCCGCCGTCTGGGCGTACTTGACTACCAGCGCCCCGCCCTGGCCGAAGAGGTCCGGGCGGATGCCGATGTGGTCGAACTTGTTCCGTCTCACACGGACCTCGTAGAGGCGACCCGTCGGCGCCGCCACGTCCCCGTACGTCGTGCCATCCGCGAGTTCCACACCGCCGGAGTCCGCCTCGGAGAACACGTTGTCGTCTACCACCACTTGGTCGATGACGTCCTGCGGACCCATGGCCTTGAGGCGGACACCCTTGTGGACGTGCTCGAAGGTGCAGTGGGTCACCTGGATGTCCGTGCCATTGCCCAGCAGGCGCACGCAGCCGGGTTCCGCATCGATGCTCTCATGAGAGACCCAATAAGGTGCGGCGGTCAGGTTCCAGTAAATGTTGGTGAAGCGGAAGGTGAGCCCGCTGATGTGCACGTGGCTCATGCCCGAGCTATCGATCATGCGGATGCGCTTCGCCACTTCAATCCGGGCGGTGTTCGCGTCCTGGTCGCCGGGCAGGCGGATGTAGAGCCGACCGCCGTCTCCCTTCTTGTCGAACCAGAACTCGCCGGGGCTGTCGAGATACTGGGGCTTATCTTCCAGGTAGAAGCGGCAGCCGCGTATGATCTTGTAGGACGGTGCGCCGCCCCACTGACAGGGGAAGACCAGCGAACCATTCTTGCGGTCCACGGCCAGGACCCTGGCCGGGAATGGGCTGCCCATCACCCAGCCCTTGGTGGTCCAGACGATAGCGCCCTCGTAGTAATCCTGCGGCTTGCTCTCGTTGATGTCCTCCTTATCGAACGCCAGATGCCGCCGCTCGCCGTTGATCGTAGCGTAGTTGTCAAACGGCTTGTCGGGATTCTTCCACGTCCACCACTCGCTCTGGATGTCGTCCAGGTCGGCGATCGTCCAGTTCGGCGTGCGGGCCAGAGCGATGCGCGTCACGGCACCATCCCTGCCGACCATCCAGACATTGCGCGGCGCCCAATGGAGGTCCACGTACCAGACCTTCTGGGGCTCCGGGATGAACGGGTTGTCGGCCCCCTTCTTCCAGCCTGTCACCGCCTCCGAGCCGCAGATGACAGCCGGACCTTCGCCCCAGGACGGGTCCCGGGTCAGGAGGATGGGGCCGTCCGCCGTGCCCGACTCATTCGCGTTCATCTCGCCGCGATAGACGACGCCCTGCTTGAAAACGTAGGTGTGCACGCCCTTGCAGGCCTTCGCCTTGTCGGTGGCGTCGGGGTCCCAGGGATGGTGCTTCCAGGGTGTCTGCTTCGAGAGGCCGTCGTTGGCGTCGTTGCCGGACTCGAAGTCGATGTAGCGGACCGACTCGCCCGCCTTGAACTCGAAGGCCTTCGGCGCCCACTCCAGATCGCCGGTCGGCAACACCTTCGCCTGCGGCTCCTGCCAGGACCACCGGGCCACGTTCTGAGCCTTCACCACGCTGTGCGCTGCGACCAGCAGGGCCAGCATGGCAATGCACCGTCCCATCTTATTGAGTGCGCTCACACTCATCCGGAATTCCCTATTTGACCTCATATACTGTGCTCTTGCACGACATGCGTCCCATGATACCAACGCGCCGCCTCTGATTCCAATGGCTCCTGCCATCTGCCCCTTCTCCCCCTCAGGATTCACAGGTCTGCAGTCAAGATCGAGCATCAGAGCATCCTCGCACGCTTCCGCCATCAGATTCTCCCATCCCGGATGGCCAGAACCGGCGTGAACGACAGCCACAAGCCCTCTGCTATCAGGATCTGTCTCCATGTCACGAGTTGGATGAGAAACCTGGGTCGAAGAATACCTAATCCGTCACGTGACGCCCCGCGTCCACAAACCCCAACTACATCCTGTTCTTTTCTTCCGAGGTCAGATTCCTGTCCTGCCATTTTGTTTCACCTTGAGCCTTCCATCTGACGTGCAAGGCTCTCGTTCTCAGAAATTGGAGAGAAAGCCGTGACAAGACATGAAGGTTGTGTTGGGCTCGGTACACCCAGTCATGCCTTGCCGCTATCCACGCTCATAATTGTCCTACAGCCACCGATAGCAGCGGATGTCCTCTGGAAACCTGACGATCGGTTGGACACTCAGCCCAGCGGGCGACAACTCCCCTTTGAGAAGCTCCCAGTCAGACGGGCTGATTTCACCCCAAAGCAGCAAGGGACGGCCTGCCTGCTGAATACGCCGGAGTGCCGGCAGGTATTGCGCCAGTGGTGGACTGGAGCCGGGATGATCCAGGTTGACTTCAATCACCGAGAACGTATCGTCCGCCAGCAGCGCATCGATCATGTACAGGCAGCTCGAATGAAGATGAATGAAATGGACGTTCGCCAGCCGCTTGGTCAGGCGTGCCAGCGGCAGTAAATGATCTTCAAACAGCCGCGGATTGAGAACCGCCGCGGAATCCTCCTGGTAGTAGGCAACCGTGCGTGCCGTCCACAGCTTGCTGGGATATCCCCCTGCTGCATACGTGCCGAGCCAGGCAGGGATAGCATGGTGCAGGCGTTCCAACACTTCCAGCCGGATCCTCGCGCAGCGAGCAAGGAGATCGTCTATCCATCGCTCTCCATCAATCAAGGCCATCGCCACGGCCTCTGGGCCGCACAGAGCACATGCGGCATCGCCGGGGCCCCGCAACAGAGGCGCACAGACCGCAAATCGTTCTCCGGCAAACTGTACCAAGTCCCGGGTGAATCGCATGAGGCATTGGAACCATGCGTTATCCTGCAAATCGAAGCAAAGCCGTGACAAGTCGCACGGATCCACAGGGCTCATCTCGGTCCAGCAGCTTGTTTCCCCTACGTGAATGGCACATCCCAGAATAGCCTCCAACCAGGGGACACCCCAGTACGCCGACCCAACGTAGAAGAAGTCATCCTCGGCTTCCTGATGCGTGCGATACAGCGTCTCATAGTCACTGCAGAACGCGTCAAAGCAGACATCCGTCGGCCGGAGCAACTGGCCGAGTTGCCAGGAGTGATGGCCCTGCGGAAACTGCTCGGCGGGATAATAGCCGCCAACCCAGGCGCCCAGCAGTGGCTGGTCTACCTTCTCGCAGCGTAAGAAAGCCTCATGTTTCAGGAGTAGTGATTCGAGAGATCGGGAACTCATCCTTGCCTTCGCTCGTTTCTTCAGAGGCCGCTATGGGCGTGACAGGATCAATGCCCAGCCAACAGAGAGCGCCAACCGCATACCAACCGGCAATCACGAGAATCACGACACGCCACTGACCGCCGGCAGCCTCAAGGATATAGGGGATTGTCCACGGGGCCAGCAGTCCCCCGATGCCGCCCCACATATTCATCGTACCGGACAAGGTGCCGGAGAAGCGGCCGCCCATGTCCATACAGCCCGCCCAAGAGCCGGGCATGGCGATATCGTTGCCAAAGCACGAAAAGCCCATGGCGATCATGGACAGGATAGGGTTTTCCAGGCGGATCGAGACCAGCAGCATCGCACACGCTACGGCGTGGCCGAGCACACCCAGACTGCGGCGAACACGTCGCACATCGCCCAAGCGCCGGACCAGCCGTGGCGTGAGCCAACCGGCGAACACGCAGCCGATGCCCGCCAGGAAAAGAGGCGGTGCCGCCAGTAAGGCAGCGACGTATCTGTCTGCCTGCTCCAGACCGAACTGCTCACGAATGTACGTCGGCAGCCACGTCAGGTAGAACCAGAAGCCGTAGCTCAGACAGGCGTATTGCAGGCACAGCAGCCAGGCCGAGCGGTTGGCGAAAATACGCTTCCACGGGACACGCAAGTCAGACTGCTTACCCGCCATCCTGGCCGGTTCGGCCGGCCGCTGCTCCGCACCATTCACCGTACGATGGTCTTTCGGCTGGTCACGGAACCACCACCCAAAGAGCATCGCCCAAAGAAAACCGATGGAGCCGAACAGATAGAAACTTTGCCCCCAAGTCATGAAGTCGAGCGCCAAGACAACCAATAGAGGCGTAAAGGCGCCACCCCAGCGGGCCGCCAGCCACATCAGGCTCTGAGCCTTCGTCCGAGTTTCTCCGTGGAACCAATTGCTGAAGGCACGCGTCAGGTTAGGAAAGCAGCAGGCCTGCCCCAGACCAAAGAGAAAACGATAGCCGACCAACGATGCCAAGCCTTGCGCCCATCCGGTGGCGGCGGTGAAGAGGGACCACCAGCACACCGCGCCGGTAAGCGTCCTGCGGGGGCCAAAGCGATCCGCCAGCCAGCCGCCGGGGATCTCGAATAGCCCATAGGCGATGCCAAAGACGGTGAACGCAAGTCCCATGTGCTGCTTCGACAGCCCGAGATCTGCACTGATCAAATGCTGTGACTGCGAGATGCACACACGATCGACGTAAAGAATGGCCGCCAAAGTCATGGCGAAACCCAACAGCACGCGACGGGCATGGTTCGGATTCTGCTGGAACTGCGTCACGGCTTCACACCTCTATTTGTAAGTCCGTGCATTCATCGTGATAGACGTCCCCTCCATATGCGTCAATTTGATCGTATACGCATGCTCGCAAGGCAGCTCGTCGACGGACAATGGCGGTACCTCCACAGCGATACCGCCCTCGACGGGCGTCCACTTCAAGGGTCCTTCCAACCTGAGCATCGTCACGATGGTCTGCCGGGAAGGCCGGACGTCTTTGAGTACCACCGACCGGGAAGGCCACCATGGCAGGACCGCGTAAAGCGTGTCGCCCTTGGCGGTGAAGAATGCCTCGACGGCGGCGTGGCCATCGCCGGGCTTGCCGGCGATGACGGCAATGTCGTACTTGTACCGCCACTCGCGGCCATACTCGATCTTCGGCCGCGCGCCGGCGCTCCATTGGCAATTCTTGACCCAGGGACGAGTGCCAAAGATAGCTTCCCCATTGGCCTTCAGCCAGTCCCCGATCTGGGTCAGCCGCTCCTCCTCGATCACCCGAAGCCTCCCGTCCGGCGTCGGCCCGACGTTCAAGAGCAAGTTCCCGCCGCGGCTGACGATATCCACGAGCGTCAGCACCAACTCGCGGGCCGAATAGTAGTCGGCCAAGGTCAGTTGCCGGTTGAAAACCCAATCGTACCAGAGCGGACGGTCCTCAGCATCGTAAGCCCGGGGCCGAGTCATGGTCCGGTTCTCCTCCCAAGGGTGGCTGCCATCCCTCATCCCCGGCGTAAACTCCGTGGTGTAGAAGCCCGCGTGCTGGTGGCGGCACCCCAGGCCCCATCGGTCATTGACGACAATCTCCGGGGCGGGCGACTCATTGAACAGCCACGTGAGGAACTCGCGACTTTGCCACAGGCTCTCCGGGCCGTCCCATTCCCCGTCGGCCCAGAGGACATCCGGCTTGTAGCGTGTAATCAGGTCCCGCAATTGCGGCTGCATGTGCTCGCGCACGAATCGTGCCCGGTCCGCCAGCCAGAGCGGGTTGTACCACTCGAAAAAGGAGTAGTAGACTCCCATTTTGAGGTCGCGTCGGCGTACGGCCTCGGTCAACTTGCCGACCAGGTCCTGCTTGGCCCCAATGTCCATCGCGTTCCACGGGCGGCCCCAACTGCGGCTGGCTTCGGCGCTGGGCCAGAGGCAGAAGCCGTCGTGGTGTTTGGCCGTCAGAACCACGTACTTCGCCTGTGAGCGGGCGAAAACCTCGGCCCATCGGTCCGGGTCGAACGCCTCGGCCCGAAACAGAGGGGCGAAATCCGGGAACTGGAAATCCGGCCCATACGTGCGGACATGAAACTGCCAGAGGCCCGCGTACTCCTCGGCGATGTCGTTCTGCGCCGGACGAGGCCCGTTCGCTTCCATCTGGCGGCTCTTGAGCAAATTGGGCCAATAGAACGAGGAATGATTTCCCCAGCCCGGCACCGACGCCAGCGTCCAGTGAATATAGATGCCGAACTTGGCGTCCAGCCACCACGGGGCCACCGGCCGCTGATCTAACGACTGCCAGGTGGGTTCGTACGTGTGGCGTTGCGCGACTTGCTCGTCGGCCTTTACCGCGTGCGCGATTCTCTTCAACTGCGCGATTCCGAAGTCCTTGAGCAGCCCCGTTCTGGGATCGAAGGGCCAATCGAGCGTGCAGACGCCGCCCTGGCGGTTGCACGTGTCGATCCAGTCGATCAACTCTTGATTGGTGAACTGGTTGGCGTCGCCCTGGCCGTGGTAGACGTTGCCGCAGTAAATCTTGCCATGCCACAAGATGCCTTCCTGTGGCGGCAAGCGCTGGGGCGTCAGCCGCTGGAGATCCTGCTTGCCCCACGTATCGCCGCCCGTGTAGTCATCGACCCCTTTGCAGAGGCAGGCTTGTTCGTTGGCGCCGTAGCTGAAGGCGATGATCGCCTTGGGATTGGCGGCATGGACAATGGATTCGATCGTCCGCCAGTCATCGGGCTGGGCTTGGTACGTGTCAAGTCCCATGCCATCGAACCACCAACCGGCGATCTTATCCTTGTAGCGGTCCGCATACTCCTTGAGAATCGCGAGCCTTCGCCTGCGGGATTCGTCCGAGGGTGGCGACTTGTCATTGAACTGCCCACACGACGTGCCATCGTCCAACCCGGCGCAAACCTTCGGCTCTTTCATGTAGCCGTTCAAGCCGGCAAAGTAGCCGATCAGCTTCACGCCCTGGGCGTTGAGCGCGTCCGCCAGATCCAGGATCAGATCTCTGCGGGAACACTTCTCCCCCGGCGCGTACCCGGTATAATCGCTGAACGCCTTATTGGGAGCGCAAGGCCAGGCGAAGTAGTGATCGTCGAGGCAGAAGATGACCCACCCCACTTTCGCCTCGGCCATCTGCTTAGCAAAACCCTTGACATCGAACCCGTCCACGAACCGGTTCCACTCCTCGGCGGTCATTTGCGACGGATTCGGGAACTGGGGTTTGGTCTTTATCGAGCAGCCCAGAAGAATCCGGTACTGATAGTGCAGGAAAACCCCGTACTTGCCTTTGCTCATCCAACTTGTGTCGCCAGCCCCGGCAGAAGCCTGAATTTGGGACAAGAACGCGGCTATCAAGACCACGACAGCAATGCGCATGATGTTTCTCACTCGGGATTCTCCGTTCGATTTCATAGATGGCGTTCCTGCATACCCCATATCGTCTGATGCCAGTGCCCCGCATCCAATCTCAATAGTTCTGTCCGTCAACCCGGCTCGTCCTACACCAAGTTCTGTCATCCTGTCGCACCGTCCGCTATTCTACTGTCCTTTTGGCGTGGCTCAATGGCAGCCTTCTCATCGTGGTACCCTGACTCTGATCTCGCAAACAGTCCCCGTCGCTCACCCAGGGCCGTCGTTACTCCAACGCGTCAGTCACATGAATCCGCAGCCTCGCCCATTGTGGCTCTGGTCCCGGCAATTCAATGCATATGCAGTTCCGCCGGTTAGGGTATGGCTCTCGTCTCCGCCATCATGGCCCAAACAATCCGGCCGACGTGTTCTGTGTGCTGGAATTCCCCGGGGGCAGATTTGTAGTTCACACAGGATGCTTCGCAGTGTTATTATGCCCTGTCATGCACTTGGCCGCCTCGATGCGGCATGATGCCAAACAGGGGCCAACAGGAGAAAGATATGCCGAACATCGCTGCCGTGTTCAAGGAGGAGATCCTGCGGCTTGCACGCAAGGAGGTCCGAAGACAAACCAATGCTCTCAAGAAAGCGTCGGCGCAATATCGCAAAGACATAGCCCAGATGAAACGCCGCGTGTCCGATCTGCAACGCAAGGTCATCCCGCTTGAAAAGCAGGTGCTCAAGAATGCCCCATCTCCGACGGCTGAAATCGATGCTGATCATGTACGATTTACCGCCAAGGGCTTGCGTTCGCAGCGGAAGCGTCTGGAACTGTCTGCCGAGAATTACGGCAAGCTCATCGGTGTGACTGGCCAGACCATCTATAGTTGGGAAGGTGAGACATCTCACCCGCGCAAGCAGCAGGTGGCGCGGATTGCCTCTCTTCGCCGCCTCGGTAAGAGAGAGGCCCGGGCTCGTCTGGAGCAACGGAAAGGCGTAAGCAGGAAGAAATCGAAATAGGCGGGCTCCCGGCGTTTCCGCCGATCCCGCGTACGGTGTGATGGTGTTGGCGGGCGGCCTCGCTCGTGCGCAGAACTGGGTGCGCTTCCAAACCAAATCACAAAGGCGCATCGGCCAACAAGTCCGATTACGCTCCTACGTCGTGTCGCGTCGTCCCGAATTCGCAATCTTGAGGGTGACTCCCCGACACGCGAATCCGCCGGCTTGGCCACGGCGCCATTGCTCGTCCTGGGCGGTCCTGATCGATGGATGAGCCGGGCCCGGTATTTATGAACTTGGGCGGCGAGTTGGCCGCCTGGGCCAGCGGGTAAACGCGCGCGTGCCTCTGAATGTTCTCCACCGCCGGTTTCGGGGCGCCGTTTCGGGACTTCGGTGCCACTTGGGGTATCAATTGCCGTGGCTCATCAAGGAACCACTACGACTCAGCACCGACCAGCTTGTCGAAGTCCTCAAGCCGGATGGCAGGCACAGTGGAGAAGGTAATCCCCAGTGCCTTGTTTAAGGCGACAGAAGCTTCTATCGCTTCGTTTACGCCGGGAAATTCCACGATTGCCAACAGGTCAGTCTCCCCATCGTAGCGTACACAGCCGACACCTTTCCGCCGCACTGCTGGATTATCTCGTTCCCTTTTGTGGTGCGCTCACCGCTTATCCGCTTTATCGTTTCAGCCGAGTATCTCCCCGTCATGAGGAATGTTGCCATTGCACGTTCTCCCTTTCCTTGCCTCGTATACCGGTTGTCGGAACTCAAACTCCCATTTCACCCCGTGCAGGTTTAGGAGCAGACATCAGACTGTCTCCAAGTCCACTCACTGCTACTTTTGTGGAGCCCTTCGTGGGCCTTCGGCGCACCCGAAGGGGATGAATATAGTGTTCGTCTGGGATATTTGCGCCCGTCCAGTACATTTCGGGATTTGGGGCAATTCCCATCACTCTCGGTCCGACCCATTTTCGGAGGAGCGACTAGGACATAAAGGCGGCGCCATGAGCAATCTGGCCGACGATGGTCGAGACCGGGATGCGCATTCCGCGGATAAGGCCCGTCCACCCATGATTCGCGGATCGAACGTCATCCGCTCGAATGTTTCTATAGGAGCACTCGTAAAGCCGTGCCTGCCGTTCTAACATGAGTCGTGCACCAGATTCAGATCCCCGCCCATCCTTCCTCCGAAGAAAAGGGAATCAGGGTCCGGCTCTGGACTGGGAGTGGGCATAAAGTCAGGAGCCTTCCTGTCCGCCCATCGCGTTCCGAGACCGACCAGCCGCGATACATCTACCCTGATATCGTCAATCTGCGCGTCCGGGCGATCCGCCGAGGGAGGTGCTGGGACGCCAGGCGGCTTTCTGGGACCAGCCGTTGGGATCGGTGCCCGGAGGGTCCTTGGCGGTCAGAGAGTAGCCGCCGCCGTCCGTGACCGCATACCAACTGTCCTCGTAGGTAAAGGCCTGGATCGCCGTGCCGAGGGCATCCTGCAGCTCGATCCGTTCGCCGGCATTGCTCAACGAGCCGGAGTACTCACCGGCAATCCGTAGCCCTGGGCCGTACCGCGCTTCGAAGGCCTGGCGGTCCTTGACGACCACGAAGTATTCCGTCGGCCCGATCGTGATGTCTGTGAAGATGAAGTCGAGACCGTCGGAGAAGCGGACCAGATTCAGATTGACGGCCTCGCTACCGATGTTGGTCAGCTCGATGTATTCCGTGTTTGGATCGTTGGGATCGCCCCGGTCCTGCGGATGGTACATGATCTCGCTGATCCGCAGGCACGCGGCGACCGGCCCGACGGCGAAGACCGCCTCATTCAAGGCGCTCCACGTCGTCCCCGCCAGAGCACGAGCTTTCACGCGAGCGCTCTGCCTCAAGACGAGCGGCTGCGCGTACTTCGCGGCCGTCGGGGAAACACCGCTTGGCACGCTGCCGGCCGGCGCCTGGCTCGACACCAGCTCGACGGCCAGCAGGAAATCCGAGCTGGTGGTCGCGTTGTTCAGGGCCTGAATAGCCAGGATGTTCTCGTCCGGTCGCAGGCGGCCTGCCTGTGCCGTGATGTCGAACTCCTCGAAGTTGACCGCGGCGGTGTCATCATTCAGGTCACTGGCAGCCGAATTCCACGCCGGCGCGCCCGTGAAGTTCTTTCTCGTGACCTCTGTCCCATTGAGGTAGGCGACGAAGCCGTCATCGTAGCGGACTTTGAGAACCAGATGCGAAAGGCCGGCAAGGTCCTGGGCGGAAACGTTAAAGGGAATCCGGATGTAGCACGTCGCATTGCGGTTGTACATCTGGGCCTGGACGTCGATCTTGAAAAATGTCTCGTAACCGCTACTTCGTTCAAAGCCCACCCCGCCCATGCCCGCGATCCAGCCGGAATCGTCGAAGGCTTGTCCGCCCCGCCAAGCGTCGCTCACGGGGCCGGTGGGGACGAGCACGCGCTTCGGGGCGCCGTCCGCGACCAGCCTGGTCTCGTCAACCGGCGCGCCCGTCGTGCCCGGGATGCGCGGGTCGGAGCCGTCGAGCGTGTACCAGATCGTGCCGCCGCCGGTCATCGAAAGCGTATCCGCCGCCGCGATAGGCCCCCCATGCCGGTACGAGCCGTTGACCCGAAACACCGGTGCAGTGACTTGGGGATAGAGCCCGCGGTTGCGGAGCTGATTGAGAACGATCTGGGTGCGCGCGGGGAAGAAGGTGCCGATCAGGTAACCGTTGACCTCCGCCCACCAATCCGCCTTCGTGTACGGATTGTTCGCCCGGGCGGGCCGCTGGTCGCCCCAGCGGGCGGACTCGGCAATGATGGCCAGGTCAATCTGGTTCGCGCGGGTCAGGCATTGCGCGATGGCCTTCTCCGGCGTCATCGCGCCGCCGTTGAAGAAGTGCTTGTGCGTGCGGTCGGCGAACAGCATGCGGTATTCCGGATGGACCATCAGCTTCTGGTGCAGCCACTGCGGATTGAAGTGGTCGCGCGACTGGCCGGCGGAGACGGGACCCGTGCGGTCGTCGGAAACGCCGCGCATGACCCCCAGAGAATGCTCGTTGTCATAGGCGAAGAACTTCCACCCGTCCCGCGCCTCGAGCCGGCGGTTGCGGATAGCGAAGAAGTTGTTGGCCTGGCTGCCACCCAGTGTCACAGGAGCATCGTCATTGCCCGTGTAGAAAATACCGAGCATGTAATCGATGAGGTTCACGACATCGACGCGCACCGGAATGCGCGGGTCATCCGTGCCGTCGGGTTCCTTGCCCTGCACGGCGTAATACCGCTCATCGGTGTCGAAACCCTGCTGGCACAGGCCCCACAACAGGTTCCAGTCATCGATGGAGCCGTCCGTATAGGAGGTGCGATAGCCATCCGTCATAATCGTATCGTAATCGTCCGGCTCACCGCCGAAGTAGGTGGCCGCATACGATGCCTCCGACCGTTCTTGACTTTCGTACAGGCCCCAATAGAGGCCGTTGATGTAGAGATGGTAATACCGGGTCCGCGTGTAGGGTTGGCCCGTCTCGCGCTGCAGGTCGCGACAGAACTCCTCCCGGACGAACGTGTTCTTCTCGCCCGGATTGGATGATTGCAGGCTCCAGGCATAGTTTTGCGAGGTGCGTAGGTCGATGTTCTCGAATTCATCGGCACCTTCAGCGTCGAACAGCGGGTACTTGAGCGCAGGCGGCCCGTAGTCGCTGCGGAAAAACAGGCGGAATGAGTGCTTGGGGTTGTCCCCGCCGCGGCTAAAACCGCCACGGATGCGGATGCCGGCGTCAATCTGGAATCCCTCGCGGCCGTCGGGGTGGATGAGTTCCACCGACACGGGACGCTCCCAGTCCCGACCCTCACTCCCTGCATGGACATAAATGCCCCGCGCGGGATCAACCAGATTGGCCAGGTTTGTCACCAGCGAGATCGAGGGGATGGACAGCAGCGCGTCGTCCATGAGGTCCCGGTACTGGGGATTATTCACGACGTCCGGGTCCATGGCATAGTCGAACACCTGTCCGTTCACCGAGCCGGAAGGCCACCCGCCCCCCGGCGACTGGCCGTTGGCACACTGCTTGATCACGTCGGCGACGAAGATATAGGTTTGGGTGCTGACGGGCGAAGGCTTCCAGCCCGCGCGCGTCGCTGTGGCCCGCAGGCAAGTGGTCTTACTGATTGGCACCGGTCCGCTGTATACCGCCGCCCCCGTGTTCGGGCGGTTCGTGCCGGTCAGGTACGGTTCAGTTCCATCCTTCGTGTAATAAATCGTGGCACCGAGAACAGTGCAGGTAATCGTCACCGTGACGGGGCTGCTGTAGAAGCCGTGGTCCGGACTGATCTGTGGCGCTTCCAGATACCCTTCATACGAGCGTACGTTCCGCGCGCCGGGCGTGGGAAGGTCCATGAGCGACCAGGTGTCGGCTCCATCGGGGAATCGACCATAAGAGACAGCGGCCCGTTGCGCGCCGAAGCTGATGCGGTCGATGACCGTGGTGCCGTCGGCCTCGAGAAGGGTAAGCTCCTCCCCGCCGGCATCGAGCGAGAAGGCCGCATGAAGGCCCGGGTCGGCCATGTCTTTGTCGGCCCAGACCAGCAGATATCCATGCGGCGGAATCGTCGTTTGGACGGCCCTGCCCACTGGAATCTGCCACTTCGTCGGGGCCGACGGGTCGTCCGTCAAATACGTGCCCCCGATGTCGACCGGCGTAGCTCCCAGGTTGTACAGCTCGATCCAGTCGTCAAACTCGCCCTGCGGATCGGCCAGGGACTTGTTCGAGGCCAGCAACTCATTGATTACGACAGGGGCACGCCGCAGGCTCCCATCCGCGGCCAGCGCTCTGACCGTAGTGGCATCGGCTGCGTCGGCATTCAGAGGCCTCATCTGGAAAAGAGCCAGTGCGACCGAGAGCAGCAGGGCCTTCTTGCGCATTTCCATTTTGCCTTCTCCGTTGTCTGCGAAGGGCATCGCGAGCGGACTGCCTTGACACACGCCCTCCCCGAAAATACCTGAGACACCGCCTAATAATTCATTTTATCGCACACCCCCCTCAGGGTCAACATCGGGCGCGAGTCTCCCGGCCTGGGGGCCGCCCGGATGCGGTAGTGGGTTCTACCGGCAAGGAACTAAGGGACTATCGACAGCCGCCTATTCGAGGTATGTGAGGCTCCGTAATGGGGAGCCATTTCTGAAGCTCGATGATGCCCATTGTCGCTGCACCCACTATAAGCGGCAAGACACATGTCCAGAAGGTCAGTCCGATGCGCCTGCCGCAGCCATTTCTTCGGCAGTCCTTCGTAGTCTACGTCGGCACCGGTAGGCTTCATACGGGATCAGCAAGATGCATTCTGCCATAGGCATCCAGCCGGGGGACCGGCCGCCGTGGAT
>Ga0315289_10002278_pt1 | contig 29541 bp, 28 predicted proteins | sample YL17G11_40_MG_FD_203452 | JGI IMG/M metagenome (GOLD analysis project Ga0315289, IMG submission 203452) | Sediment microbial communities from Yellowstone Lake, YNP, Wyoming, USA - YL17G11_40 | ecosystem: Environmental > Aquatic > Freshwater > Lake > Sediment | place: USA: Wyoming | collected... | reverse complement strand
CACATATCTCCTCACCAACCCGAAGGGGATCTTTTTCTTTAAGCCAGTCCAGGCCCGAAAATTCTACCCCTCTTATTCCTTCGCCTTTCATTTGAAAGTCTCAGACCGGGCTAAACCTACCATCCTCAAAAGTGTTGCATCCCGGAAATGTCGACCCCTGTTCTTAAATGTGAATTCTTCAATCGCCTCAGCTTTAGGAATACAAGGTATTCTTGGTTCTTTGGCATAATATGCCGGCACTGCCAATTTTTTGTGTAAAATTGTTCATAGGCCAATTCATTAAAGAAAGACAGGTTCTTGCGCACTTTTCCTACGGGGTTTGACCTCCAATGCAACTCCATTTTCAACGAGATGTAGGCCAGGATGCGGCAACAGGCCGTCTCCCCGGCCAAGATTTCCATTGTCTTGGTCCGACGTCTGAATTACTTGTTGAGCCGTTCAATGATATTGGACGTCCGCAGAGAAATCCATTCTTCCGAGGGAAAGTTGAAGAGGAACTAAAAATTCATGGTGTCATTTTTTCTCGACAATTCAATCAATTCGCGGCCCAGGAAAATTTACCTCTATCTTTTAACCTATGAATATAAATCCATAAAACTTGGGGGAAAAAAGTCAATAAATATAAAAAGAAGAATCTGTAATCTAACGTCCGATATGGTTTCAACTGAATTCTTGCACCGGTTACATTTTTTTTTGTCATCAGTGCTCTTGCTTCCCAATATGCAATTTTAGCTCTGTAGTAATTAATGGCGTTCTCAAATTTTGTACTGATTGAATTATCAATATTAGTAAGTTTTTCAATGATATAAGCATTCTCTTGCGGGTATTTGTCAATATACTTGATGCTACTCATGCCAGGATGTATGCGATATATTGCAAGAGGTTCATGGAGGTATATTGCCATAGATTTGTAAAGTATTCTCATAAAAAGATCGAATTCTTCAGATAAGTTAAGGTTTTCATCAAAAAAATGATCTAAACCATCAAGTGCAGTCCGCCGGAAAAGTACAGTCTGTAAATTAACCGGATAATGATATAAAAAGCTTTCAAATACGTTGCCTTCCGACTGTCTTTTTTTATGCCCTAATATCAGTTTATTTTCATTTGGCATTATTATTTTATAAAAATTGCCATATAAGAAATCTACTTCGGGATGCTCATCGATGACCTTCAATTGTTTTTCCAATTTTGCTGGTAGCCAAAGATCGTCATGATCAATGATCGCGATAAATTCGCCCTGTGATAGTTCAATTGCTTTGTTGCGGGAACGACCTAACCCAGCATTGGCCTGGTAATGATAAACAGTCGGCCATCCATCGCTTATATGCTTCTGAATTATTTGTTCTGTTGAATCCGTCGAACCATCATTGATCACCACCAACTCCCAGTCTTTATAAGTTTGTGCAAATATACTCTGGAGAGTTTCTTCAAGGAATTTCTCAGAGTTGTAACAACACAGATTGATGCTGACAGTGGGCGGCATAGCTTATTTCCCCGCAGGCCACGTAAAATAATAGTCGTCAAAAGATACTGCATGCTCATCCTGATCATGCACATGCCAGGCAGGTGAGGGCATGTTCAGCATGTACGCTTCTTCATCGCCGATATTTTGTAAGGCTGCCGGTACCCCGGCGGGTACTTGAATAGTAGCAAATTCGTAATCTTCGCCAGTCAGATATTCTTCATAGCCATTTTCGATTCGGACGACGATTTTGGCATTCCCACGAATGCAGGTAAACAGCCCCCATCGTTTCAAGTGTAGGTGTGGCCCCTTAACCTCCCTCGGCGCAATGACTGTAAGATATACTTGACGGGGATGTTGCGCTGCGTCAACCAAACCATCATGGACATTGAAGATGGGTACAAGCCAGCCGTTTGATCGACCTTCTTTATTTTTTGTAATAATTTTGGGGTGATGTTGAAAGAAGAGGGGCATCGGGCAACCTCAAGATCATTCACGGTTAAAAAAATCAATCACAGCCTCAATTACAGTAGATATCTGTTCGTCTGTCATGTCGTAGTATAGGGGCAGTGTAAGAATTTCTTCAGCAACTTGTTCTGTAACAGGCAATGACGTCGCGAAAGTCTTGAAGTATGGTTGCAGATGATTGGGGATATAATGAATACCGGTACCGACACCTTTTCCTTTCAGAAATTCAATCAAGTCTTCTCTTACACCATTTAAGACCCTGACCATATAGGTAAAAGGCGCAGTTTCTTTCAGATTCCACCTTAGGATTTTTAAACCATCGATATTCATGAAGGCATCATTATATTCTTGCACAATCTCCTTCTTTCTGTGGATAAATGACTCGACTTTTTTAAATTGCGCAATGCCAATGGCGGCATTAATGTTGCTCATGTGGTAACGATAGCCTTGCGTCGTCACTTCATAAAACCATGCTCGTTCATTCCGATAGCGATGCCACGTGTCTTTATCAATGCCCAATATTCTTTTCGTGCGTATTATTTCTGCAATTGTATCATCAGACAGGGCAACCGCCCCCCCTTCACCGCAGGTCAGATTCTTGATGGGATCGAAACTGAAGCATGTCGCGTCACCAAAACTACCAATTTTCTTGCCTTTATATGAGGACCCAAACGCATGGGCGGCGTCTTCAATAACAACGATATTGTGATTATTACCAATTTCCGTTAGCGCGTCCATATCGCACGCCTGGCCACAATAATGAACAGGCATGATCGCCTTGGTCTTATTAGTAATTTTTGCCTTAACATCAGAGACATCAATGTTGAGGTTGTCAGGGTTGATTTCACAAAAAACCGGTATTGCCCCCAAAGCGGTAATGACTTGAATCCCGGCACAGAAAGTTAAAGAAGGCACGATAACTTCATCACCATCTTTGATACCATAGGCATCCAATGCGATGTGCAATGCGGTTGTCCCGGTATTGACAGCAAGGACATGCTTGGCTCCCAAGTAATCTTTCAATTTATTCTCAAATTCGAATACGGTGGAACCTAATCCCAACCAGCCCGTTGAAAATACTTTCTCAACTTCCTTTAATTCTTCTTGCCCAATTGAAGGCCGTGAAACAGGTAGAGTCATATTATCTCTCCCTTTTTTCTAATGAAATTTGATTAGGTAAAAAGTTTATGAATTTAAAGTGTCATATCTCAGTTGTTGCACCGCAGGAAAATCCATATTCTATTAATAGCCTTGCTTAATGAATTCAATGACTCTTGATGGCTGTGATATTACCTTGCGGGCATATTCTATTATTATGGAGGGTTGAGTTATTATACTTGTTAGTTTAAGATAAAGAATACCTTTGAAAAGAATTCTCTTCAAATCTTTTTCTTTCCAGTCTGGTGTTTTAATAAGAAAGCTTCTTATAAAAAGGTCATTCAGTGAAAAAGGTTTTGAGAAATATCCATTCTTTACACAGTTTTCATAAAGCTGTGTCCCTGGATAAGGCGTTGCAACAGATATATGAGGGGAGAAACATCCGCATTCGGACGCGAATTTGAATGATTCCCACATATCTGACAATTTTTCGCCCGGCATTCCCATAACCAAAAACATGGAATAATTTAAACCAATTGTCTTACAATATGTTGTTAACCTCTTTACTTTCTCTAACATTAGGGGCTTTTTGATAATATCCTTCAAGACACGTTGTGAACCACTCTCAACTGGGAAATTCAAATTAATACAGCCTGATTTTTTCATCAAATCAATCATCTCTTCATCCATGGACCACACTCCAACGCCGTTTGGAGTATCCCAAACGAAATCGAGGCCCTCCTCTATCATCCGTGAAAATAGAAGCTTTGCTCTCTTAGCATCGGCTGTTACATTGTCATCTTCAAACATAATTTCTTCGACGTAGTACTGGTCTTTTAGTAGCCTCATTTCCTCTAGAACATTATCTACGGATCTTACCCTGTACTTATTGCCCCATACTCGGTGTGCACTGCAGAAAGTGCATTTGGCAGGGCATCCACGTGATGTGATGATGGGACAAAAGCGTTTCTTGTGCCTTTTGCCATGAGACGCATCTAAGCCAAAATACTTATACAACTCCATAAGATGATAAGCCGGATATGGTATAGAATCAATATCCTTAATGAATCTTAGTTTCGGGTTAAAATAAAGATGATCGCCGGTTTTCCAGCCCAATCCATCTATAGTTGAAATTTCGGTGTCCTGTTGAAGTGCTTCGATGAGTTCGCGAAATGAATCTTCTGCTTCACCAACCAAAAGATAATCACACTTATCATCACTAAGAACTTCTTCAGGGCAAACAGTTGCGTGAGGTCCGCCAGCAACAACTACTATTCGCTGATCGATTTTCTTTATTAGAGAAAACATATGGTGATAAATCTTATATTGCCTGCTAAATTGACAATTTATCCCGACCATATCAGGCTTGAATTGTATTATCTGCTCTTGAATATCCTTATCCGACAATCCAACACGGACTATGCTTTCATTCATATATTCTTCATGATCCCACCCATGCATCAAACAATCTAGTATTTTTACCTTTATTCCTAATCTTTCGGCTATAGATGCAAGATATCCAAGCCCCATCGGAGGGAGTGGGTTTATGTCACGCGGAGCCCTCATTGTGAAAGCAGGCGGAGCCATAAGCAGAATTCTGTTTAATTGCATGTAATCCTCTCAGAAAGTTCGAAAGCTTGCAAACTATTAGGGCACTGCGCCTACCCGCTATACAGCAAGCGTAAAAGAACGCCTGCTAATCTATAAAACTTGTTCATTCGTAACCTTTGGCAATAAAGCTCGCCAGAGTGGGAGGGCTGAATCAACGGTGAAGTAATCTGTTCTTTTGCAACCACGGTCCAATACGCTCCGATTTGATAGCGCTTCAGCCAGCTCCGTCGGTGATGTCACAAATCGCACCCCCGACAGACCGCGCAGGGGGCTCATGTTAAATGAATCCCCATCCAACACCGACACTACAGGTATCCCGACAGAATAGGCATCCACTGCCGCCGAGGTTATGTTGCTTGAGAAGGCCACATCGCACTCGCCCAGCAGCTCGGTTAAGGGCAAAGAAGTAATCTGCAAGTGAAGCAAAGGGTAGTCACTTGCCTTCACGGGACAATTTGGATGCGCTTTGACGATGTAGCTGATGTCCGGCGGCAATAAAGGCGCCGCGTCCAACAACCATTGCATCTGACGTCGCGTGACTGCGGGTAGGTAATCGCCCAGAACGAGTACGCGCAGTGATACAGTGGACGGTGCGTTCACAACTCTCTGAATAGGCGGCAGGCCAGCAAGATACAAGTAGCGGAGAGCTTCCACCTCAACTATTTGATCTGCCGGACATCCCCCCTTTCGGTAGGCTTCCATAGCTGCCGGGCCATTGAGTGCCACCTTATCAGGCAGGGGCAAATCATTTTTTCCGGTTCGCTGGTAATTGCGAGGGTCAAAAAAATAGCGCAAATCCCAATACCGTACCGTTGAATGTGGCGCACCAATCAACAGCCCGTGTCCTGCAGCTTTCCAGGCATGGATGAATGACATTTCCCAGGCTTGATTTTCCTGAAGGTATACACCCAGCCTCTGTAGCGGTAAGCATTCCAATGTGTGTTCAAAAAGATTAAGAAAAAGACAGTTCGACATGGCGGTGGCACCGTACGTCGAATTGCGCCAGTCCTGTTTGTATAATGGCCAAAGGTCGATGTTCGAATCCGCTGGTCGAAACTGGCGCCGTGCCTTGCCCAGGCGCAACCCTGCTCTCACAACGCGGCCATAATCGCGCAGGGTTCCCACAATCACAGACCAACCCAAGACGCCATCCAGTGTTGTGTGGCATTGGGATTTAGTGTTGTTGCGGTTAAAACAGGTGATGAGACCCTGCGCATGTTGCGCCGTAGGGTTCAATTCATCTTGAACATAAAGCTGTAGCCAGTTGGTGCTAAAGCCATTGTTTGTTATTGTCTCAGGCAATATCGTCCAGTAGAAACTAAAAAAACGACTTTGGTCAGTAGCACCCTTGTCCAGATTGTCGAAATACGAGCAGAAGGTGATATTGGCCGTAGATTTGGCAAGTTCTGGTGTGCCTGCCTGTCGCAGCGGCCACCGTTGCTTTACATAGCGCAAAAGACCTAACCCCGCCTGGATCTGATAAGGCAAGGAAAGGTAGAGACGTTTTATCCAAGCTTCCTTGGTATCAGTCTGCTTCGTTTGTCTCCACTCAAAAGTCATGCCGACATTTTTACACCACTGGCGAAAGGATTGCGCCAAAGTTTTTTTACCGCTCACTAAGATGATCGTGGAAACCGAGTGATTACCGACCAGATCCTCAAGTGCAAACATTTTCAAAACATCGATTATCTGAAGCGATTTATATGCGTTGCTCTTCTCCACAATCAAGGTCATCCACCAATAACTGAACCCAGGGCGCAACTCCAGATGATCGACCAACCGCTTGCCTTCAATGTGCACCTCTCCCAAGTCATAAACCCAGGCAAGAAAGCGCTCCCGCAGTGCATCGGCCCGCGCCTCGACGAGCCTTGGGATGGAATGCATCAGATCGTCACCCTCGCCATAACTCCGCCAAAGAACCGGAATCCATTTTCCTTTGGGTGGCACACCCTCACCGTCCCAAATCAGGAAGGTCGGACGTTCGTCATTAGGTTTATTCAAGACCAATTCCGTGCGTTGCTTTGCTGAGCTTGCATCAGAGCGTTAAAATCCTGTCGTTATTTATTGAAATGAACGCATTATTCATGGGGCAACGCTTGTCCTGAAAAATATGCACGGATCATTTCTCTGAAGTTATCATCCAAGGGTAACTGCTGTTTAAGAAGAATACCGGCGTTCTTAGCAAGAATACATCCGACACTACTTCCAACGTTCTTTTTATCCTTTGAGAGCAGGTCGAAGTACCGGTCAAGATCGACTCTGTTCCAGTCAAACTCAGGAAAGTTTATAGATAGTTTTGCATGGAGATCATGGAAAATCTCTGGTCTCATAAATCCCATTTTCATGGACACATAGTTTGCCAAGTCCATACCTACTGTTACGGCTTGACCATGTTTGATTGCGTAATCTGTAACGGATTCAATGGCATGTCCGAAGGTGTGACCATAATTAAACTTGTTTCGCTCGCCTCGATCAAACTCGTCATTTTCGATCACAGATTTCTTGATCTTAAGGCTTTCCCGGATGTACTTAATGAGAAGGTTCCGGTCTCTGATTATCATTTCGTAATCACTGATCAGTTCATCGAAAAGAGGGCTCGCGGCGTAAAGGTAATAGTGCAGGATCTCACCGATGCCCGACTTGATGTCATCGACGGTAAGGGAATTAAGGAACGTCGCATCGATAAATACATCCGAGGGGGGGTAAAAATTGCCAACAAGGTTTTTCTTGTCACCGAGGTTGATTGAGGTCTTGCTTCCGATGCAACTGTCGGCCTGGGCAAGAAGCGTTGTTGGAAAAAAGGCCCATTCGATACCTCTATAAATAATTGAAGCGCTGAATGCGGTTAAATCCTGGATAATACCGCCACCCACAGCCACGAGCTTTTCGTTACGCCGTACCTGCCTATCAATTAAGGTCTCAATAATCTCCTGGCATTTATCGAGTGACTTGTTGTTCTCATTGGCTTCGACGATGAGGAGGCGTCTGTCGGGAATTATGCCCTTTAGCTTTTCTGCATATATCCCCCAAACGGTAGCATCAAGGATGAAAAAGGCATGTTGATCAGCAAGACCTTTCAGAGGAAGTAAGAAATCACCAACAAAATGGAGGCTGTAGTCCCGGAAGAGAGATCTGATGCACAAGGAATCAGACATTGACGAACCCACCGTCCACTATGATATTCTGCCCTGTGACGTACGTATTGTGTTTACTCGCAAGGAAAAGGACAACGCTTGAAATTTCTTTTGGCTCCGCAAATCGCCCAACAGGGACTTGCTCCTTAAGTTTTTCTATTTCTTCATTACTGAGAATCTTTGTGGTCAACTCGGTCTGTACAAAACCGGGCGAAACTGAATTAACCAGAATATTGTAAGGTGCAAGCTCGATAGAAGCACAAACCGTTAAGCCTCTAAGGGCAAATTTCGACATGGAGTAGACTGACCGCTTTGGCTTGCCGATCACCCCCCATATTGAGGATATGTTCACGATGCGACCATATTTGTTTCTCTTCATTATCTTGCTTACCTCCCTAGTGATCAAGAACGGAGCTTCTATATTCACCGCCATCACGTCCCTATAGTCTTCAAGAAGGGTTTCGTCGATGAAGTTGATCCTGTTGATACCTGCATTATTAACGCATACATCGATTTTGTCGTACTTTTTAAGTTCGGAAAGAAAGGATTCTGTGCTGTTTTCATCGGTTAAATCCACAGGAAAATATTTCTTAAGTGCATTTCCCGAAGATTGGGCTTCCTTATTAAGGCCTTCTATTTGCTCTGGGCTTGTCCCTGTAAGAATAAGCTCAGCACCAAGCTCGGCTAAATCATTGGCAATCTGTTTCCCGATGCCACGAGTAGCTCCAGTGATAAGAACTACCTGATTTGCAAAATCAATCTTCATAATGGGCTATCCTCACTCTTTAAGAGCATTGATAAGGTTTTCAACTGACTCAGTCTCCATCGCCTTACGGCATTCAACAGTGTAGGATCCTATATGCGGTGTAAGTATCACATTATCGAATCCGCAGAGCGGACCCGAATATGGCTCCTCACCGAAAGCATCTATCCACGCTCCTGCTATTTTCCCGTTTTCGATGAATTTTAGTAAAGCTTCTTCTGATATGAGCCCCCCCCGTGCTGCGTTAAGTAGAAATACGCCTTGTTTCATTAACGAGAATTCCCTTTCAGTCAAAATGCATGCTTCTCCGCTGCTGTGTATGGTGATTATTTCAGCTAATGGAAGAGCTCCTTCAAGTGGCAATCTTGTGTAACGATTATTTGGTTCCTCCTTCAAATATGGATCAACAACCACCAGTTTAACCTTAAATGGCATTAGTAATTCTGCTACCCGGCGCCCGATTCTTCCAAATCCTATAATGGCAACCGTTTTCCCTTCAAGCTGGCTCCCCGTCTTTTTCATCCATTTTCCACTATGCAGAGCGCGATCCATTTGGGGAACCATACGGATCAAACTAAGCATTGCACCTAAAGTGAGTTCGGCCACTGCGGAGGTCGGCCCATGGGGAGTACTAAAGACTCTTATGCCCAATTGCTCGGCGGCCTTTAAATCGATATTGGAAAGCCCTGAACCTACACGGGATATGACCTTCAGATCGGATCTTTCTAAAACCTCACGGTCGAGTGGTTCTACCCCTGCAATCAACCCAACAACATTCTTTTCCAATAATTTAAATAAGTCTTGCTTCGTTAATCTTCGTTTATAAGGGTTATCCACCACCTCATACCCAGTGGCTACCAAAAGTTTCATCGGGGTCTTATCAGTTTCCGCAAATGATGATGGCCCAATTAAGATTTTTCTATTCACGGTTTTTCTTCCTCGTTCAAAAAATAAAAAATTAAATAGGATGTAATCATATGATCTAAAACCAGGTGGATATCTTCGACCGGTCCATATTCCCGGTTTTGACTCTGCACATGAATCAAGTGATCACATAGATGTCTAAGCTTACCGCCATCAAAACCAACGAATCCAACGGTTTTACCACCCAATTTTTTTGCAAACTCTACAGCATTTACGATATTGGGGCTGTTTCCGCTTGCCGACATGACAGTCAGGATATCCCCTTCGGAAAATAAATATGCCATCTGCATGGTAAATATTTCTCCATAGCCATAATCATTCCCGATGGCACTGATCGAAGGCACATTGTCGGTCATGCTGATTGTCCTGAAGCCTTCCCGGTTGACCTTTCTACCGACCTCACTCAGGTCTTGGGCAAAATGGGATGCGGTCGCCGCACTCCCTCCATTCCCGGCGAAAAAAATCATCTTCTTGTTTTTCCTTGCATCCAGGAAACAATCAATGACACTGCTAACAGCATTGAAATCCAAATCCATCAAGAGATGGTTCAGGTAAAGGGAATAGGCATTAAAATAATCCATCCTACCTTTGCTTTGTTTAAATATTTCTTCCAGTCTGTTCATGGAATTCCCATTCTGTTTCTTAATTTCGTTTAGCTGGATTTAGAAGACCATATGTAACGCCTGCATACGTCATGAGGAAGTTCATGCCGTCATCGATTTCGTCTTTGAAAAAAATTTGCTCTGGGGCCAGTTCCCTTACTCGGGACAGGAGATAGAGAAAGCCTCTCGCCATGCAGGATCAGCATAGTATATGCGATAGACGAGTTTCATGGTAGCGAGTGCATCCATACTGTTACCGTACTGAATCGTACCATGATGGATAATAGCATCGGCAAATTCGTTTATCTCATCACGCCAGGAGTTATCTTCAAGATATCTCACCGTTTCTTCTCTTGCTGCGCCCGTGTCGGCTTCGTCGCGTCTGCCTATAATTAAGCTTTCTTCTCCGTAACTCTTTGATCCGGAAAGGATGCCGTGCAGTTCTAAATAGCCATCGGTAAGGGTAATCTCAAGTGAAAAACGGTGTTGCCATTGGGTGGCACTGGAATGCAGGATTGCAACCCGGCCGCGAGTATCCCTCATCAGTGCATAGACATTATCCTCCACATCATGGTTCCAATGGCGATTGGAAATGTAGCTTTTTATCTCCGCAAATTCCCCGCAGAAAAGCTGCATGAGATCCACCATATGAATACCCTGATCAAGCAGAATACCTCCACCAGCATATTTTCTCTCGGCACGCCAACCTCCAGAGAAGGGGATGATCTTGCTTTTCCCATAAATCCCACGCAGGTTAATGATCTCCCCAAGGTCACCCGCTTTTATAATTCGAAGGGCTTCACGCACGGAATCATGGTAGCGGTGGTTAAAACCGTATTTCAACAAAAGGCGAGGAGTCTTTTTCTCTATTTCGATGACATGTTCAACATCCTCTACGTTTCGACCGGGCGGCTTTTCGCAAAAGACGTGTAGCCCCCGCTCCAGACCGGCAATGGTCACTTCGGCTGCCAGGTAATTCGGTAAACTCACGAACAAGATATCAAGCGGCTCCTGCAGAAGTTGTTTGTAATGTGGATAACAACGCACACCATCAGGCATGACGCCAGGTTCCTTAAAATTTTGATCACAGACTGCATAGGTTTGGAGCTTTGGATGTTGATCGATGAAAAACCGCCGTCTCTTACCTACTACACCGTATCCTGCAATACCAACATTTAATTTATCCGATTGCATTTCTTTTAATCACCTTTTCCGCTATTGGCCCATGTACCTCTTGAACAGATGATCTCTGGCAAGGATTTCTTCGACCTTTGGGACGTCTTCCGGCATATCCACACCAATCATACGGCCCTTCGTTTCAACCGCCTTAACCCGATAACCGTGCTCGATAGCCCGCATCATATCCACAGATTCGATTTTTTCAAGAGGGGTGGGTTCAAGTCGAGTGAAAATCTTGAGAAAGTTGCCCGTAAAGGCAATAATTCCCAGTTGCTTCAGCTTGAGGTAGTCGTCCGTATTTGCTTTTTTCCTTGAGGGAATAGACTCACGGGAGATGTATAATATCTCTCCCCGTCGATTGGTGACAACCTTCGGAGCGTTGGGGTTTTCGAATTCTTCTTGATCCGTTATCCTTGCTACGAGATTAACGGAGTCTAATTCGGGATCATCCAATAGAGGTTGGGCGACCTCCTCTATCATTTCAGGAAGAACAAGTGGTTCATCACCCTGGACATTAATGACAATGTCCGCCCCCCCTATAATATCGGTTGCTTCGGCGATCCGATCCGTGCAGCGTTCGTGTGTATTTGCTGTCATGACCGCCTTCCCTCCTGCCTTTTCCACTGCATACCTGATTTCCTCGTCACAGGTTGCCACGACGACTTCTGATAGAAAATCACATAGTGACACCCGCCTGCGGACATGCTCAATCATCGGGAGTCCCAAAATGGATGTCAGTGGTTTACCCGGAAATCTGGTCGCCGCCATTCTGGCGGGAATAATCGCTATGATTTTTTTCATTAACGTTACTCCCTTATGTGTGATCTGGTCTTAAAACAAGTCAAGACTGTCTTCGAGCTAAAATGTTCATATGTGAACTTAAGAGGCTCTGGCTGATCCATTTCTGGAGGTCCTGCTTTACCATGGGAGTGGATTTCCTAGCCACGAGTTTCCAGAAGCGGTCCACGTCTGCTCCCTCTCTCAGGATCATCCCCTCCACGATATCATAATCCAATTGACCAGGTGTGGTAACTTCCTCCACATGGAAACCATAATGAGTAAGTAGGACGGACAGGGAATCTGGGTTGAAGAAGTTTAAGTGGTGCGGGGGGTAAATCGCTTTGGAATGTTCCCACAGGACTTGGATGTCAAAGCCCTGGACATTTAGCGTCGTTATGAGAAACCAGCCACCCGGTTTTAAAAGGTTCCATACCTTGTTGATGAATAATGCTGGGGCATACAAGTGTTCAATGAGTTCAAAAGCCACAAGGAGATCGAATGTATGGCTCTCACACTGGACCTCTTCTATCGTACACTCAAAGACCTCGAGACCGTGGGATCGACAGATTTCAGCCTGTTCAGGAGAAGGTTCGATAGCCACCATTCTGGATCTTGGCCAGATCTTTCTTAGCTCAATCAAAAATAGCCCGAATCCTGCACCTACATCACCTACTGTCCACTCCGGATCAGGTCCGAAACGACGGGCCAAATTCTCTGCTCTCGGCCTGAATATTTTTTCCTGTCGGGCAGCGACCATGGGTTTAAAGAAATCGTTGATCCAGAAGTGCGTGGATAGGGACTCAACATAAAATTGATCAAGAAGATCTGCCCGCGGTCTGGGATTAACAAAAAGTGTCTCACAATCCATACAGCTTACATAATGAAATCTCAGTTTTTCGAATTCTTTTCGATGATTTGTTCCTCGACAAGCGGGGCAGGGAATCTGCTGAAAAAGGGAAAAGTCCCCGAAGATCTTGCCCACATCATCACGCACTAATTCCAGGTAACGGTCCAGCACTTCTCTCTTACGAATATCTTCTTCTTTCAAAGGTTCACCTGATCATTTATTACGAAAATTAATACTCTGGCGGATTTTCGAGAGATCTCGTCGGCATTTCTCACCCAGAAAAAGAAAATCAGTACTGTAAGCAATGAACTTATAACCTTGGGCGGCCTTTTCTAGAACCTGGTCCGGCTCGGGCAGGACTATATGATAACCGGCCATAAAGTTCATATCGCGCGCTTGTTTTTCCAATCTTTTGATGACTTGCCGGTACTTGGGATGGTCAAATTGTCCCGGGATGCCTAAGGAACCCGACAGGTCATAGGGACCAACGATAAAACCGTCTACACATTCCACCTTAAGAATTGATTCAAAATTCTCTACCCCATCAATGTGTTCAATCTGAACAATTATGACACTTTCTTCTTCCAACCATTTCTTATAATCATCAAATCCGGTACCGTATTTCTGAGCCCTTGCAAGACCCACACCCCTAGTCCCGATCGGAGGATATCTAACCGCACTGACAGCTTTAATTGCGTCATCTTTCGTATTCACCATGGGAACTATAACTCCGTGTGCTCCCGCATCCATAACCCGCTTGATCTGAACAGGGTCATTGGCAGAAAGGCGAACCAAAGGCACAACACCGCACAGATCGATCACTCTGATTAACTCCTCAGCTTCACGAATGGTAATAACACTATGTTCAAGATCCACAACAAGCCAGTCGAACCCTGCTCTTGCCATGATCTCCGCAATAGCCGGATGAGCAAGCGTGATCCAGGAACCAATAGTAAGCTCTCCAATACGAAGCTTTTCCTTTAGATTCATGACCTAATGCCTTTCGATAATCGTTGAAATAATGAACGTATATCTTTTCGTGTAAACCCAAAGAAAGCAGGAACGAAACAAGTAAGACCAGCAACGGTTATTGAATATATAATTCCGTTTAAAAGAAAATTAATAACAATGTTTGAAGATATATGAAGATAATCAACTACCTTAAGGGACATAAACACCAATAACAATAAGCAACTGATGCAAACTAATTGATGCGCCAAGTATTTCCGGAACGATAATTTGAGAAATCTCGAATTAAAATAAAGTTGAACATTTGTTGCAACAAACTGCATCATAACCATTTTAATCGCCAACCCTGTCGAACCTGCATTTAGCCCCATCATATCTCCCGGTGCAATGAGAAAATATGTTACTGGCAACTCGAAAATCCCGATGGTAATGCCTATGTTGCGGTACAATCCTGTTTGTCCTGTCGCGTAAAATACTGAACCACTCAGTTGCCCATACACTTGATGAATAGGATAAAAGGCCATGATGGCTATCGTCAAAGCGGCATCGTGAAATTTCGCGCCGCCAAATATATAAGCAACATTCTCCGCCTGCATTGCTATAAAACATGAAAAAAAGGCCGCGATTCCATACAAAAGGGGAATATAGCGCCTAAATAGATAGGCCATCTGTGTGAGATCCTGCTTTGCGAAAGCAATTGAAAATTCCCTTGTTATCAGCGGTGTCATAGCACTTGTAAAGAGAAAGCAAACTGCCCCGATTTGATAGGAAAGACCATAGAATCCTTGCTGCACGCTCCCACTGAAAACCTGCAAGAGCCAGCGGTCCAGTATGCCCACGAAAAGACCAACCAGGGCATAAACAAATAGCGGATGACTGTACTGATAAAACTCCTTTGCATAAGCAAGAGCTTGGTCTTTAGAAATCTTCCAGTATGTACAAAGTGAAGCAACATGTTTTTTTACAATCCAGACAAATGAAAACCCAAGCACTAAGAGCAGTACATAGTGATAAAAAAAAAATTGCTTAAATTAAGCTGATTAGAAAAGAACAGTCCTAAAATAAGGATGAGGCCAAAAATCTTCTGCGCTATCCTTGCCATTTCCGCCGGTACGGTCAAACCGAAGGCATCCACCATTTTGTTGAGTATCTGAATGAACCAGGAAAAGATGCCCCATATCGCTGCCAAGTATACAAAGAACATCAACTGATCCGGCCAAATTTTATTTGCGCCAGGCGTAAGGCTGACAATGAAAACAAGCAGGAATACGGCGATGGAAGCAATGATCGCAAAACTGACATAAAAGGTGATGATACCAATATCTTTTTGCCGCTGGGATAGCTTGGTGTAGAAACCAATGGATGTCCCCATATCAAAAAATCCGACAAACTGGGAAAAGAAATTGCTTAAGAAACTGAAGTCACCATACGCTTTTGGACCTAAACCGCGCGGGATAATTGCCTGTGTAAAGAGACTCACAAAGAGACCAACGAGATTTGTTAAAAGCTTATAAATATATCTCTTCTCCAGAGAATCAACTTTTTCATCTTGATTAATTAAATATTTAGATTTTTCTGCTGATTTTTCTAAATTCATTTGCCCATTCATCTATGGCATTTGGGGAGTTTTTTGCGAAATGATCGCAAAATTCTAATCTCGCTGATTGCCTTTCCCGTTCAGTCCACCAGTCGTCAACATTGTCATATACTTCATTAACCTTACTTGCGGCAGATTCGGGTGAATAATGTAATATTTCGAGGGCATGCAGATTTTCGAGGGATCTTCGCGCTTCTGTTCTGTAAATATTTGACTCAGGATCCCAAAATAATATAGTAGGTATATTCAACGATAATGCTTCAGCGTGCACTGTAGAAAGATGATCACATACAAATAGTTTGCAATTCATAAGACTTTCTTGAAAAGGAATATCCCAGCCTTCCATAATCAAATTTGGACATGCGTTTTGAATTCGTTTTGAAATATCAAACCCATAATCTTGAATAAATGCTCGATAGCTAATAAATCTTTGATAGCTAAGACCTACGCGCTTAAGAAATCTTATTTGATCCTGATAATATTTTTCTAAATGGTTGTTGTTGGCATATTGCAGTCTGTATAAATATCTTGGTGTAGCCGCTCCCGCAAACAATATTTTTGTATTTTTGTTGTTCTTTTCGAATTTTTTCTTTCCAATTGCTATGCTCATAGTCATAGGTACTATACGTTCTTTAAGCTCGCTATCATTCCATCCCCAGGAATAAAATTTGTCTGTTATTGTGACTTCATGATCCAGTGCTTGCATATATTGATCAATGCCATAATTGCCCCCATGTTGGACACCATAAAGAGAACATCCAGATTCGGCCGCCGTCGCTGCCCATATTTTAAATTTTTCATCAAAGTACCACGATACCCAACTCATTATTGCCCTTGGCTTTGACGGATAACTTAAAGATTCTTTTTTTATCATTTTATGAGATTCCAAAAAAGAATATGGAATGTCATAAGGCAATAATTGTACGATTAATTTTTCAAATTCATCATTATTCAATGATACTTTTTTGAAAAAGCTTCTCATATTATTGTTTGACGTTGCAACAGGTATTTCCTCATTTGCGTGGAAGATTGGTTTAACTATTCCTTTTGATTTTAAGAATATTTTAATTATTGAACTTTTAGGAAAATAAGGGGCAACCAAATAAACGGTTTTCCCCGTCTTTGCCAGTATGATACTACGTGCGCATGTTGTAAAAAACTTTTTCTTTATAACACCTAATAGATTATTTTTACGAATTGGCTGAACTTTTCTTTCTATTATATCAGAAGATTTCTGCCTAAAATTATTTTTTTCTACAGATAATATTCTTGAATAAATTTGAAGATTATAAGGATCATCTTGTGATAACAAATGAGATTCCAATGTAGATCGAGGCGTTATAAAAGAGTCTTCAGACAAAATTATGGTATCGAAAAAGGGGTATTTTGATTTAGCCGTCTGAATGGATAGATAGCGGTCATAAAGAACATCTATATAATGAAAAAGCCACGGCCCTATAATGATTCTCCAGTAGCGGATATTATGCTGTTCTCCATGCACTTCATCTAATAATGCAGCCATCTGCTGTAGCAATCGTTCATAAACATCCTGTAAATACATATAGGCATCAATGAATCTTTTTTTATCCTTCCATATACCTTGAAGCACCTCCCCATTCAATGGTTCCCAAACATTTCGACGACTATACCGACAGCACCAGTCACCAAGAAATACGACCGGTTTGGTGGTATCCCAAAAATCTTCAAGAGCCGTAGTTGCTAAAAACACTTGTTCTTTGTTTTCCTGATTCATTTTATTTACTGATCAATCTCCATTGTAATGGAGTCCCGGCGGGAATGTTTTCCGCTGCTTTACGTCCAATGATATTTTTTTGGAAATGTGTATGTAATCCATAACCTGGTCGAATACTTCGGACGTTATCTTCTGTAAATAACTCACCGGCAATCATATCCTTGGTCACAAATAAGGACCGACGGAAAACACGGCTGGCCGCCTCGTTCTCTGTAACTTTATATTGTACCTCGCCCAAGGCTTTTTCCGTTATGCGGATGGCGTCAACCATTGCTTTGAATTCTTGTGGTTCCAGGGAAAAAGCACTGTCGGGGCCGGGGATGCTTCGGGATAAGGTAAAGTGTTTTTCCACGATGCAGGCGCCGAGGGCGACCGCGGCAACGGGCACGGCGATACCCAAAGTATGATCTGAAAGGCCGACGGGCACACTGAATGCCTCAGCCATGTGGGGTATGGTGCGCAGGTTCATCTCCATCGGGTCGGTCGGATAGGCGCTCGTGCATTTGAGGAGGGCGATTTCTTTACACCCTTCTTCTATGGCCGCTGTTACTGCTTCGTCTATCTCTGCTAACGTTGCCATACCGGTGGATAGGATGATAGGTTTTCCTGTTCTGGCAACATACTGAATGAGGGGGATGTCAACCAGTTCGAAGGATGCGATCTTGTAGGCTGGAACGTCTATCTTTTCGAGGAAATCGACGGCGGTCTTATCAAAAGGCGTCGAGAATAGATCCAGGCCGAGATCATTGGCAATTGTTTTCAGTTTCGGCTGCCATTCCCAAGGGGTATAGGCTTCTCTGTATAACTCGTGTAATGTTTTACCATCCCAGATAGTCCCATGCCGTATCTGGAAATACTCATTATCGCAATCTATGGTGATGGTATCGGGCGTATAGGTCTGCAATTTTACCGCGTCAGCTCCAGCTTTCTTCACCGCTTTGATTGTCTCAACTGCAACATCGAGTCTCTGCCGATGATTGGCCGACAGTTCCGCTACGATGAATACGGGTTCTCCATCGCCTATCAACCGATTCCCTATTGCTATCTTCAATTATTCCCCCTGTGCACTTCTTTTCTTAACCATTTCGTCCCACGTTATCCACTTCTTTGTTCCGCTTCTAATAAGCTCGCCGGTAGCCTCTGGGCCAACGTTGAACAGCGCATCAAGCACAGAGAGGGAAGGTACGAACTTTTCTGGAGACCCTACCTGGTCATAAGGTTCGGTCTTAAAGTCCTGAAAAAAAACCTCAGTATCAGCAATAGGAAAGATACCCTCCTCAAACATGTAATCGAAGGAGCCATTGGCACAGTAATAAAAATCAGCTCCACTCCATCTTAGCAATTCGAAAACCCTTTCTGATCTCAGCTTCGAAGATGGGTTCTCCGAACTTGAGTAAAACTGCTTCTGAAGACCCAGAATGTCGCACAACTCTCTTATCAGGGCAGTATTTTGCTCCGCCAGTGAATTAAAGGACGTAAATAGCCAGTTCTCAATCAGATCGCTTAGTTGCCCGAAGAACTGGGCTTTAGAATAGTTCTGTTGCATCCTTTTCCACATCTTCTTTCGCCATGGAAAATCCTCATTGATTTTAGTCTTATTCAGTGGCATCATAAATGATATTGATTTCCTGACGGGACAAGTGTACCAGTCGGCCTGTCCTTTATTTACAAAGAGCCTGTTCCTCTGATGATAGCTTTGAACGGAAAACTGAAAATCGTCGAGTAAAATAAAGATGTCGGATTTATAGATCAGCTCGAAAAAGCCAAGCCATGGCAAGAATGTGGGCTGCATCATACTAACATTCATACCATTCGTACCCCACGAAACTTGACACCTGAGAAACTCTTAGCGGCTTATTAAACGTAAAACAATGATTATTCTTTTTCTCTGATACTGATTTTGCGAGCAGGACTACCCGCGACGACCGTCCACGGTTCGACATCCTTGTTTACAAAGCTTCCCGCTCCAATAACAGCCCCCTCACCAATTGTGATATCCGGCATCAATGAGCAGTTGGCTCCAATATAAACATCATCGCATATTACGAGTCTCCCATATAGCGCATTTGACGATCCTTCGGGTAATCCATCTACCATCTTCAATCCTTTGGCATGTGAATAAACAGCCGATAGCAATACCGTTCCAGGACCTATTGAAACACGGTTACCGATAATCGTTGTACCACCTCCCCAGATAACAGAATGGGGCTGCATATCAGAGTAGTCTCCAATGGTAACTCCCTTTCCGGCAAAAATAAACACGAAGTCTCTAATTCTACAATGATTTCCCAATTCTATGACGTGCGGATAAGCCAATTTGGCCAAAGGATATATCCTTACCCCTTCTCCACACTTCTTGAGTTTCCCTTTTACATTTTCACCCATCAGCTCTTTATCGGCAATATCAAAAACCATTGTAGATCTCCTTTGCGCCTGTAAGAAATAGAATTAGAATTGGACACGACATTCACTATCCCTTTTTAAGCATTTGCTCCCTTTTCCTAATCAAATGTTCAAACCGCCCACTTTCCATTTCTTTTTTATAATCCACGAGAAGATCCATAAAACTGTACTTTGGTGACCACCCTAGTTCCTTTTTTGCTTTGGTATTGTCATATAAGAAGGGATCAATGGAATTTTTCCTTTCAGGTCGGAATACAATCTGGTAATCTCCTTCACCCTTACCAAATACCTTCAGTGTTTCTTCCACCTGTTGTCTAAGGGATAGGGTTCGAGCTGAGCTAATATTGTACAGCCCCGTTGCTGTACTGCTATTCAATGCAAGAACAAATGCATTGACAACATCTTTAACGTATATAATGTCTCGGCCAACATCAGGATTCCCCCATATTTCAATCGGCGCCCCTGAAATAGCATTATCAATAAAAGCCTGAAAACCCGTTTTCGTTTTTTTGCCGTTCTTAAAAATGACCGTATGAGGACCATATCCGTATACCGGTGGCAGACGAAATATTATTCCCTGAAAACCATATTCACGGTTACAGTGTTCCATGCAGTCTTCAGCTGCGCTTTCAGAAATGCTGAACATGGCATACTCGCCTGTAAATTCAATCGCTCTTCCTTCCTCTTCGCGAATCTTCTTCCCTTCTTTCCATAATCCTTTGGTATTTCTGTGGGAAGTGGCAATGATGATTTTTTGAATCTTCGACCTTCTGCAATATTCAAGGATATTTAAGGTTCCGATGACATTTACGTTGATATAGTCAATTGGATCATACTTTTCCTTACTGACATTCGCTGGCTGTACACAGGCCAGATTCACAACTGCTTCAACTCCTTCACTGGGTAGTTTCTGAAAGTCACTTTTATTCGTAACATCAATAAACTTAAAAGGAATGCCCTGTCGCTCGTAATACGCTTTTCCAATATCGTTAATATCTATAGTCAATACTTGGAAATTACGTCTTAACAACTCGTCAGTGAGGTATGTTCCAATAAAGCCAGCAGCGCCAAAAACAATGACCATTGTTATTTTTCCCTTAATTCGCCGTCTTTTCCCTTCAAGTGTTCTTATCCTTTCGGTAAAGTTGCATATCCAAACCCTGTTCTTCCATACCCGTTTCCACAATAAAGCATGTATTTTCCCCCTTTATGCTCAAAAACGTAAGGGTAACAGATCATTTCGGAATCCCACCCCGTTTCTGATACGTCAATACCGGCATCATGGTCCCTTCGGTTAAATCGAAAACCATCCTCAGATTCAGCATATCCCATTTTGTAACCACCATCTCCAATAGCATAGCAATACCACATTTTATATAGACCAGCTTCCTTGATTACACTAGCCCTCGATACACGACTTTCTCCCGGATACATGTAGTCCACAGATACTATTCCTGCCCTTTTCCAATGAATACCATCTGTTGATTCTGCATACTTGATATTATATTTTGGTAAATCCTTATTTATCCATTCATCTGCGGAATCATACCACATCCTCCACACCCCATCTTCTATCAAAATACAAGAAATTACCAAAATGGTATACGGTTCCGTATTCGTTCTATCGATAATCGGTGCGGCTGAGTATCTTTCAAATGTCTTCCCGCCATCCATGCTTATTGCTAATCCAGAGACCTCTGCTGCCCTTATTGTTGAACATTTGTTCCACCCAAAGTAATATAAATACTTCTTATTATTATGTGTTACGATCCATGTTGGAGTAACACCGTTGTCATCGAAGCAGCCAAGTTTACCCAAGTCAAACACGGGTAACTCCGACAAATATAGGGTTTTACCCGGATCATTAATGTCAATTTCGATATATCCTATCCTTGATCTATTGGAGCTATCGCGACCAGAGAAGTAAATTCTAAATAAATCATCCTTTACATTATCCCCGACTGGAAGCATTCCATGTGTAACTACCCATTTATGTTGTCCCCTTGGACTAAATATGAGCCCTCTCTTTTCCCATTTCATAACCTACCATCTCCTTTAACTTCTTGTACACATTTTGAAAATATCACTTTAAGATCTCCTGGATGACTTCGTCCTTACCTTTGCCAATCTCCATAGAAACAACAAAGGGATCATCAGGAAAAATAAAAGATTTATTTTCAATAATTGAAGAGAGTCTGAATAGTTCGCTTTTATCTAGCGTTGTCAAATATCCTTTGTAAACATCACGCTGTAGCTCATTCTGATGGAAGCCGACCACGGGTGTTCCGACCGCTAATGCCTCAAAAAAAGAAAGTCCAGGCGAGGCAAAGACGACATCTGATCTATGCATTGCTTCAGCAACGTCTTTTAAGTTATGTACGATCTGACATTTGCTTTGAGTGATTCGGTTTTGCTCTATGACCGCTTTTAGTTCTTCATGGTTCTTAAATGCCGCGCCCACGACAGACATAATCTCAAAGGTGGAACCCACCATACTAAGAAGTTCATTGAGGACCAACGAAGTTAAATTAGACTGATCCGCTCCTCCAAAAATCAGCATAATGTTTCGTACATTTGATAACGGGTTCTTCTTCCTTTTACCGTATACAAAGAATTCAGGACGCAGCATCCAATACTTTGGGCCATAAAAATGAATGGCACCAGATATTGCATCTTTTTCACATACATTTTTGAAATTGCTACCTATATCAGCAAGCACCGTAATATCAGCATACTGATTTGCTGTGGTTAAATTCGTAAATATGATGAGCTTACCGCCAATTGTCTCCTTAATTTGCCTTGCGAACACTGGTGCAACGTCCAGCTTATCGAAAATAATCCGGTCGGGCTCTTCACTTGTCAGGGCATTCAGAATTGAATTGTCATCGGGATATTGATAAACGTCGAACCCGGATTCGGATAACAGATCGGTTACTATCCTGTCACTCTTGGTGAGGAAGAATATTTTCGATCTATCGTCTATGTGTTTCGAAAGCTCACCTGCCAGCGTGACAGATTGATAAACATGTCCCATACCAATTGTATTATCCCCATCCGTTATGATGGCGATCTTCATGATGAAGGAATATCCTTCTGCACGATATGTGCGTTGATTGATTGAAGACGCGGATGATCGTCTACAAAATCAATGATTTCATCTATATGAAAAATTTTTCCATGACGATAGAGTTGTTGATAAATTCTTCTTGCTAGTGCCAGATCCTTATCCGTGTCTACTGTGAGCCTTAGCTCTGGTCTTTTTAGTTTTCCTTCGGCTTTGAGGAAAAAGAGTTTGAATAATTCGGGATGCTTATATATATAAGGCGTGACATGCTCACGCTCATAATTCAATGTAGCGTTTTGGAATGCACTCCGTAAAGCTTCAAAAGTAAAGACCTCTAAATCCATTCCCAACGGAAAACTTCTCTCGATGCTTGTTGAGACATAATCTGCATTTACTTCAAAAAACTTTTGGCACAGTTCATCAATAATCACAGGGTCTGTAAACGGATTATCACAACAAACTCTTAAAATTAACTGCAAATCAAACTCGGTTGCTGCTCCGTAAAATCGGGCTAAGACATCATTGTCTTCACCCCGAAAGCACATTATGCCCATCTTAGCTGCAAGATCATTCAGTTTATCATCTTCTTTCAATTTTGTTGTCGCCAGAATTATCCTCTTTACACATTTCGACGCCCTTACTCTTTCGACAATATGTGAAATTAGAGGCTTGCCCATAATCGGTGCCATTACTTTTGCTGGAAGGCGGGACGATCCCACACGAGCTTGCAATATTGCATCAACCATCCTCATTGGCTCACCAGACAGTCCAACCTCCATCCACAATTATATTCTGACCGGTTATATAGCTTGAGGCATCAGATGCTAAGAATACTACCACGCCTTTAAGGTCTGCAGGTTGCCCTATCCTGCCAAGAGGTACTTTATTTTTCAGATTGGTAATAAAAGCTTCATTTTTTTGAACCTCTGCACCCGGGAACGGTCCAGGACTCACTGCATTAACTCGGATACCTTTGGCCGCTAAATGACAGGCTGCATATTTCGTAAACTGAATAATCCCTGCCTTACCCGCACCGTAATCAGGAGGATTATTATAACCGGAATCACCATAGATTCGCGGATCAGGCGAAACAATTCCGTACATGGATGATATATTAATTATTACGCCTTGTTTCTTAGCCTCCATGAATGGAATAACCGCTTTAGTACAACGGAATACCCCGTGCAAGGTTCCTTCTATACCCTCCATCCAATCGCTCTCAGACATAGCTTCGATACCAATTACAGGCTTGCCGGAGGAAGCATTATTGACAAGAATATCTATTGAACTCATTTCCTCGTTTATCCGCTTCATGCAATCGCTGACCAATTCCCAAGAGCTTGTATCAAGTTTTGTTCCCATGGCATGAACTTTATACTTCTTTGCTAAATGTTGAGCTAATTGCTTACATTTTTCTACGTTCCTACTGGCTATGACGATGCTTGCCCCAAACTCTGCCAAAGCTTCACAAGTAGCAGAACCTAAATACCCAGCCCCGCCTGTGACAACTGCTACTCTCCCTTCTAAACCGAACAGTGACATAACTTACCTCTGTTAATTGATTCCCCACAAGCTGGGATTTACAACACGAGTTGGCATATTAGCAAAAGTATCCATTAATTCGCCTCTTAAATCCAGGGAAATCGGTGATGTAGCTAACAATCTGATGTTATCGACAACTTGCTCTGGTGTTTCTGCTCCAATAACAATACTGGTGACTTCCGGTAGATCCCTTACAAAGGAAACGGCCATTTGGGCAGGACTTATATTGTGTCTCGAAGATAGGTTATATAGCTCTATTAAGGGCTTCCTGACAAATTCCATACCGAAAGGTAAATTATCTGGATTAATAAAAAGTAAACCTTGCAGAAACAGACTCCTGGCAAAAACAATGATCCTTTTTTCATATAGTTGCTTTAATATCCCGCTATCAATTATACGATGGTCAAAAATATTAATTGGAACCTGGATGGCTTTCATCTCTTTAACTTGCAGGACCATTTCCGCCTCCTCAGGGCTGTAGACGGAAGCCCCAAGGTGTCCAATCAGACCTTGCTCTTTTAACCTTAATAGACTTTCAATCAGTAGGCCATTGTAAGTATGGAGGTCTGCAGCGCTATGCAATAAATATATTGGGATTTTGGTCAATTGCAGTCGCTTAAGGGACTCTTCTATTTGGGAACGCACCTTCTGGTAAACATTATCAGATGTAATTTTTCCTGTAACTTCTACCGGTCCCAGTTTCGATACAATTAGCGGGGAGTTTGAAAGGCCTTTGCATGACGAGAGAAAAGAGCCGATAATCGCCTCACTATCACCATATGCATGCGCAGTATCAAAGCAATTAACGCCGTTTGTGACGGCAATGTCTAAGATCTTTCGCGCTGTCTCGTCATCGGGTTTCCCTGTTCGATTTGACACTCCATATTGGAATCCAAGCTGAGCGGTTCCGAGGGTAAGTTTTGAAATACGGCAATTAAGGATCGTTTCATATTCCATTTGACATATGCCTTTGGATGGCTACCTGAAAATGAATTATTTCTTTCTCAAGCGGGAAAGTATTTCTTTTACGTTTTCAATCACATAATCGACATCTTGGTCTTTCATCCCAGGATAAACAGGTAGCGATAATATCTGTTCATAAGCCAGTTCTGCGACTGGACATAGTCCGGGTCCCGTCCCAAATCGATTTCGATAGAACGGATGCATATGGACGGGGATATAGTGAACATTAACCCCCACACCTCGAGAACGCAGCTCTTTATAAATTGTTGCCCGGTCCAAACCGCTTATGTCCTTTTGTACTTTAACAATGTAAAGATGATAAGCGTGGTCGATTCCAGGCCGAACCGCTAACGGTGAAATGCCCTTAATGGAGACAAAGGCCTCATTATACTGCCTGGCTATTTCACGCCGCCGCGATACCCATTTATCGAGCTTTCTAAGCTGGCTTATGCCGAGCGCACTCTGAAAATCGGTTATACGATAATTATAACCCAATTCTACCATCTCATAAAACCATGACCCCTGCATCTCACGCTGGTAGTGGTCCGTTGTTATCCCATGATTACGAAAGGTACGCATGCGCCGGACAAATTGTTCATTATGCGTGGTGATCATACCTCCCTCACCAGTGGTGATGTGCTTCACCGGATGAAAGCTGAAGACACTGAGATCGGCCAAGCTGCCTACTTCACGGCCTTTATATTTGCCACCAAGGGAATGACACGCGTCCGCCACAACAGCGAGACCGTAGCGGTCAGCAATCTCTTGTATACGATCGTAATCACAGGGATGGCCAGCGTAGTCAACAGGGATAATTGCCTTTGTCTGGGGCGTTATCTTCGCCTCGACTTGAGCAGGATTAAGCAGCAGCGTATCGGGATCGATGTCGACAAAGATCGGTGTCCCCCTCTGGAAAATGACACAATTGGCGCTAGCGGCAAAGGTCATGGTGGGCACAATGACCTCGTCCCCAGGGGCTATGTCCAGGGCAAACATGGCTGCATGAAGGGCTGCCGTGCCACTACTAACAGCGATCGCATATTTGGCTTTTACTACATTCGCAAATAGCTCTTCAAATTCTGCTACTTTAGGACCTGTTGTTATCCAGTCCGATCTCAAAACTTCAGCTACAGCCTCGATGTCTTCATCATCTACCCACTGCCGGCCATAGGGAATCCATCTCATATGCTTTTAACCATCTCTCTCAGTTCTTCAACTGTTAGCCACCAGGTATTCGTTTTAGAATTATATTCAAAATCTTCTGGGACTGGTTTTCCGTTATCATTTTTAAAACGATGCTCAAAGAATCTAAAATCTGGTCGAATAATATAATAGTTATCGAATTCCAGTGTGTGCCTGGAGTCGTCTCTTGGGATCATGACCTCATGGAGTTTTTCTCCAGGCCGAATGCCAATAATTTCTGTTTTACATTCGGGACAGATTGCCTTTACTAGATCCATAATATTCATACTGGGAAGTTTAGGAACAAATAGTTCGCCCCCCACCATATGTTCAAAGCAATCTAAGACAAAATTAACTCCCTGTTCTAAAGTGATCCAAAATCTTGTCATTCTTGGATCGGTGATGGGAACCACACCGGTCTCTCTTTGTTTAAGAAAATATGGGATGACACTCCCCCTACTTCCCACAACATTTCCATATCGCACGACAGTGAAAATGGTATCTTCATGACCTACGTAAGAGTTGCCTGCGATGAATAGTTTGTCCGAACATAATTTTGTAGCGCCATAAAGATTGATCGGGTTTGTAGCTTTGTCCGTGCTTAAAGTAATGACCTTTTTCACGCCTTGATCGATAGCCACATTAATCACATTTTCAGCACCCAAGATGTTTGTTTTCACAGCTTCAAAAGGATTGTATTCTGCAGTAGGGACCTGTTTAAGCGCTGCGGCATGAATCACGTAGTCAACACCATGGAACGCTCTGTACAGACGCTCCTTATCCCTGACGTCACCAATAAAATAACGCATATAATCATATTGTATCTGTGGAAACTGTTGGGCCATCTCATATTGTTTAAGTTCGTCACGGCTGAAAATAATAAGCCTTTTGGGTTTAAAGCGCTTGAGAATGATTTCTGTACACTTCTTCCCAAAGGAACCTGTCCCACCTGTAATTAAAATAGTTTTATCATTTAACATGCCGAAGTTACCTCAATTGGTGTAAAGCAATATGGAACAAACTAATCAGTACTGTCTAAAGATAGTGTATCGATTAACGCTGGCTTACCCTTCCTAAGCAGACTCAAAACCTATTTTTGGCATCAATTCTTGGAGGAAATACAAAACGGTGTATTTATTCTTTATGATCCTTGATTAATCACATAAATCTCTAAGGGTTTTTCGCTAACTGCCTCAATGGCTTCTCCATATTTTGCTCCTTTAATACCAATAATTCCGTGACCCCATAAAAACTTGCCATATAAATTTTCCTTTGCGCCGATTTTTGAAAATATATTTCCATCTTCTTTGGATAATTTCAATGAAGCTTCATTAGCTACTGCAACACATACAATTTTACCACTTTTAATGCCATCTATAAATTGTACCATTTTTTTAACATCTTCATTTGAACCATAGGTTTCAAAGTTTTCACTCTTTTCTACTTCGCCACTACCAGGGTTTAAGATAACAATGTTATAACCCCTTTTGTTTTGAGAAAAATTATTTCCGTTGATTAAGATTTCACCATAACTTCCAACAAGGTGTCCTGCGCTTCTGATGATTATATCTACGGGAGATTTTATGCCAGTTTTTCCAATGAATCCATTTGATATAGCGCTTACCTGAATTTCTAACAAATTCATTAATGATCTCACTTCAAAGAATGAGATATCTTGAAGAAATGGGTATTGTTTTGTTAGTTTTTGTGGGATAAGTTTCAAATCGTCAGGATAGAGAAAAGTTCTTTTTCTTTTAAAATAATTCGTAATTTGTTTTAGATCTAGATCAGCATCTACTAATAATTGATATGCCCTCTTAAAGAAATCGTATGAGATGTTAAAATTATTCGATTTAGCATAGATATAACCCAATTTTATTAATGTATCAGCATTATTTAAATTGCCGTTTTTTATATAACTCTCAAAAAGATCTCTGGCCTTGACCCAATTTAACGGTGATCGAGAAAAATGTTCGTCAGCTACATTGAGCAAAATGTTCTTCCGTCTTTCAATAAATTGCCGCGACATCACACGGTAAGAGACTGCAGCCTTCTCATAAATAGAGTCCGCTAAGATAAAATTATTTTCGGCTTCGTCGATAATACCTTTAAAAAAATAGCCCATGGAGATAAAATTGTCCAATTCTCTACTATCAGTATTTTCCCCAAAAAGACGTTTAAAATTGTTAGAAATATTGTCGAAATTCTGTAATTCTTCTTTCGGTTTGGTACCAGGCGATACTTGTATGTCCTTGGGAAATAATTTCGGGTCCTTCAATAGGGATTTTAAATCTTTATTTTGCCCAAAGCCAAGAAACTGACTGACCTTGAGAAGCCTTTCTTCCATTTGCCTATGAAGTGCAAGTTTCAGTTTGGACAGATCGTCCTCGTATTTCAGACGATCAATTCTGTTTTCAGCACCCTTAAACCCATGTTCTCTCAACAGCCTTTCATACCAATTTGCAGCTTGATCAAATTTGTTCTGACTGAAATAAATGTCACCTTGATTGCGAAGAGCAGATTTTAATTTGGAAAGATCTTCGTCATGTTTTAAACGATCACCCCTATTTTGATCGATCTTCAACTTCTCTTTTCTCACAACCTTTTCATACCAACTTGCCGCTTGCTCATACTTCCCTTGGCTGTAATAATAATCTCCAATTTTGAGGCGAACAGAACGGAAAGATAATACCCAGGTTAAGGCTAAGAGTAGGATTAAGACTAAGGCTAAGGTTTTATGGTTGATCAGGTTTATCTGGTTCATTTGGTTTGTTTGGTTGATTTCAGTTCCTTCATGGGGGTCAGGCCTTGCATTTTAGCGTTTGGCATGGGGACAGCCACCTATTTTTATTGAGCAGGAGATTTCTCATGCTTTTGACGGGCCCTGGCCTAAGCCTATGTCGTTCGCGCCGAATGTGAGTAATCCGCTTTACTCCGCGTTTAGAAAGTTTAAATCATTGGTCACATCGAAATAGAAACTTAGGGAACGTTGGTGCAAAGACAACTTATTATTTCGTCTATTTGGTCGTTTGGTCGATCTGGCCATTTGGTCTATCTGGTCTATCTGGGCGGCGCGGTTTCTTTAAGCCCAAGCCGGGTCTGGAACCTCAATGGTTGTCATCTCAGTCTTGGGCTCGAACGCTACTTCAGTGAGCAACATCTCTTGTGCACCAATTTCAAGTGATTCAATAAGTTTCTTT
>Ga0315289_10002277_pt1 | contig 29542 bp, 26 predicted proteins | sample YL17G11_40_MG_FD_203452 | JGI IMG/M metagenome (GOLD analysis project Ga0315289, IMG submission 203452) | Sediment microbial communities from Yellowstone Lake, YNP, Wyoming, USA - YL17G11_40 | ecosystem: Environmental > Aquatic > Freshwater > Lake > Sediment | place: USA: Wyoming | collected... | reverse complement strand
ATTGACCCATTCGACCGCGCCGAGTCTCGTCTTTAAAGACGGGAGAAAGAATCGCCGCTCAGGGTCAATCCTGAGCAACCCCTGGCTTTCAGCCGAGGGAGTCGAAGGATTGACCCATCTCTCCCCTACTCCGATCTCAACCCTGGAATCTGCCTATGAGATTGCAAAAGAGAATGGTTTGAGATATGTATATATTGGAAATGTTCCAGGGCATATTTACAATTCAACATTTTGTCCCTTTTGTAATCGGAAGGTCATCCATCGGACACAATTTGATATTCTCGAAATGAATGTGGTGAATGGAAAATGCAAGTTCTGCAATTCTACACTTCAAGGGGAATGGGGATAATAAAATTCGGATTTTAGATTGCGGAATGCAGAATGAAATTTAATACAGTTTTCTTATGAATTCCGCACTCCGCATTCGACACCCCGAATTTGTAAAAGGAGGGAACCATGAAGATCAGAAAATATTACGAACTTGAAATGGAGACGATGAAGCGAGAAGAATTAGAGGCCCTTCAACTTCGTCGTCTCAAACAACAATTAAGAAGGTGTTATCGAGTTTCTGAATTCTATCGGCAAAAGTTTAAAGAGGCAGGCATCAAACCCGATGACATCCGATCCTTAGACGATGTCATCCATCTACCCTTTGTTACCAAACCTGAACTACGGGATGAACAACAAGTTTACCCTCCCTTTGGGAGGTTTACGGTTGCTCCCCCTGACACGTGGGGAGAGCTTCATCCCTCAACTGGTACAACGGGTGCTCCTGTCAATACGATCTGGTCCCACAAAGATGTGAGGCAGATCTCCAAATGGACAGCCAGAACAATGTGGGCCTTTGGCGTCCGTCCGGGAGACATTATCCAAAACGGGTTCAGTTATGGTCTTTGGATAGCTGGGATGTCTACCCATTACGCTGCCAGAGAATTGGGCTGCTTCGTCATTCCCATTGGTGCAGCGATGACCGAACGTCAAATCGATTACCTCCTGAACCCCGGCTCTACTGTCCTTCTCTGCACACCTTCTTATGCTTTACACATCGCTGAGCGTCTGAAGCAGAGGGGAATTTTACCTGAAGATATCCCTTTGAGAATCGGATGCTTTGGTGGAGAAGGGGGGGCTGAAGTTCCTGCAACCCGCAAAAAGATTGAGGAGGGATTGGGTATAGAAGCCTTTGACTACTACGGGCTGGCTGAGATCGGTCCAACCATTGCTTCAGAATGCCCTCAGAAGGCAGGAATCCATTGGGTTGAGGATCATCTCCTTATCGAAATTATTCATCCTGAAACCAAGAAGCCTTGCAACCCCGGGGAGGTGGGGGTCCTGGTCATCACCCATCTGACAAAGGAGGCCACTCCGATGATCCGCTATTGGACGAATGACTTAGCGAGATTGGATAAGAGGAAATGTAAGTGTGGCCGAACCCATGCTCGTTCGCCGGGAGGAATATTGGGAAGGGCCGATGATATGATCATCTATAAAGGTGCAAAATTTTATCCAGTTCAGGTTGAGAAGGTTGTCAGAAGTTTTTGCGAACTTTCGGATGAATTCCGTATTGAACTGACGACCGATCCGAAATACAGTACGGATATGTGCACCATCGTCGTCGAATGCCTCAAGGAGGAAGACATGCCAAAGGTTATCCCTCAATTAAAGCATGGATTGAAGGAGGAATGCCAAGTAACCCCAGAGATTAAATGCGTTCCCTTTGGCACTCTTGAACGGACCACGTTTAAAGCTAAACGAATCGTCGATAAAAGGGAAAAAATTAATATCCAATGACCAAATTACAATAACCAAATAATAATCAATAATTCAAAACACTATACATAACGACATAATAAATTGCGCATGTGGTGTTCTTCCCGCCCCGTATCAAGTACGGGGTAGACTCCAGCGGGAATCCAGAAATTCTAAGACCAAAATTCAAAGACTGGATTCCCCCGTATCAAGTACGGGGCAGGCTTAGTCAAGCCCGGAATGACAATTAAAGAGGATAAAATTTTTAGATGCGCGAATATTTATGACGCTCAATATAGAATTTATTTGATTATTGGTGCTCGAAGCTTGGTAATTAAGGGCTGGCTTTTCACTAAAGATGTTATTACAATAAACCCTAATGTTGCAAAAAAAACATATAATCCAGCAGACAGGAATGCTGGGAAAGCTTTCCAGCGGCCACCTTCTTACGTTGAAGATGGGAATCCCCAGCATATGACAAAGGTCACTTTTAGTAAAAAGGCGTGTTACCCATAAAATTCCTAACAAAGCCGCATTGGAAAGGTTTGGAAGCATCCCTGTCTGATAGGATTTATGCAACATCAGGGTAAATAATAAAGTATGGTTTCATTTCCGTAGACTTGGGGAAGGAGAATAAGGAGAAAAAAATGAAACGAATTGTTACAAAAGAGGATTACATCCAGAGTCTCAAAGATCTTCATCACATTGTCTATTACAACGGGAAACGCGTGGAGGATGTGACAGAGCATCCGGCCCTTCGGCCGCATATCAATTCTGCAGCCCTTACCTATGAACTCGCTCTTCGCCCCGAACATGAGGAACTGATGACAGCTACTTCCCACCTGATCGGTAAGAAGATTAACCGATTCACCCACATTCACCAGAGCGTGGATGACCTGATCAAAAAGGTCCAGATGCTTCGTCTCATCGCTCATGAGACAGGCAGTTGCTTTCAAAGGTGTGTGGGGTTTGATGGTTTGAATGCTGTTTACATGACGACCTACGACGTCGATCAAAAATATAAAACGGGTTACTTCGAACGGTTCAAACAGTATCTCATCCATATCCAGGAGAGTAATGCGATGGTGGTTGGAGGGATGACTGACCCAAAGGGAGACAGATCCCTTCCTCCCACCAAGCAGTCAGATCCTGACCTCTTCACCCATGTCGTAGAGCGGCGATCCGAAGGCATTGTCATCCGGGGAGCGAAGGCCCACCAGACAGGGGCTATCAATTCTCACGAGATTCTGATCATGCCCACCCAGGCAATGAGAGAAGATGAACGAGACTATGCTCTGGTCTGTGCGTTGCCTCTCAATGCACCAGGTGTTCTTCTCATATTTGGCCGCCAGACCAATGAGGAACGCAAGCTTGAGGAGGGGATCGATATCGGTAACCCCAAGTTCGGGTTGGTAGGAGGGGAAGCCCTCGTGGTCTTCGAGGACGTTTTTGTTCCCTGGGAACGGGTTTTCCTTTGCGGCGAATACGACATGGCTGGAATCCTGGTGGAGCGGTTTGCCACCTTACATCGGCAGAACTACGGTGGTTGCAAAGGAGGTGTTTCTGACATTCTGATAGGAGCCTCTGCCTTGGCCGCGGAGTTCCAAGGAACAGCCAATGCTTCCCATATTAAGGACAAGCTGGCTGAGATGATTCATTTGGCGGAGACGATCTACGCAGGATCTGTGGCCTGTTCTGCGATGGGATACAAGACTCCTTCCGGAGCTTATTATCCAGACCCCCTTTTAGCCAATACGACAAAGCATAATGTCACACGACACATTTATGAAATTGCCCGTTTAGCCCACGACATTGCCGGAGGTATCATTGCAACCATGCCTTTTCAAGGTGATCTGGAAAGCAGTGAAGTAGGCCGTTATGTGAAGAAGTATTTAGCAGGCGCCAAAGATGTTCCTGTGGAAGCCCGTATGAAGATCCTCCGGCTCATTGAAAACATGAGTGGAGGAACAGCCTTGACTGAGTCCATGCATGGTGCAGGATCACCTCAGACTCAAAAGGTGATGTTTGGCCGATTGGGAAACATGGAGGAGAAGAAACGTTTGGCCAAACGCCTGGTGGGAATCAATTAAACCCAGATTGCGCATGGGATTAAGGTTAAGCCGTCGCTCCTTTCTAAAAAGATCTCTTCTCTGTTTCCTATATGGAGGCATGAGTTCCCATCTCCTATCTTCCCTCTCCCAATCCAAAGAAACTGACTCTCCTTTTCTTAAAGGCTTCGATAGAAAAGCCATGTGTTTCAAAAGGGGTGAGCACAATTTTATCCATTGTGAACTCTGCTTTCGGCGATGTTTGATACCGGATGGAAAAAGAGGCTTCTGCCGTGTCAGGGAAAACAGAGCGGGGGAACTCCGAAGCCTGGTCTACGGAAGACCCGGTGGCCTTCAGATCGATCCCATAGAACTCGAACCAATGTATCACATGGTCCCAGGTCATAAAAATCTCTGTGTCTATACGGCATCATGCAATTTCAGATGCAAGCATTGTCATAATTGGTCGATCTCCCAATCCGGCCCGGAGCAGATCAGATCGCTTAACTATAAACAAAAGGAGATCATTGAAGAGGCATCGAGGCAGGGATGTCAATCAATCTCGCACAGCATCAATGAACCTACGGTCTTCTATGAACTGATGTACGATGTTGTTCAGCTTGCGAAAAAGAAAGGGCTAATGACCCTATGCCATACAAATGGTGGGATTGCTAAAGCCCCACTCCTGGATTTGCTGAGATACATGGATGGGGTGACGGTTGATCTAAAGGCCTTCAACCAAAAATTTTATCAAGAAATTTCAGAAGCAAGACTTGAACCGATCTTAGAAACCTTGAGGAGTATTAAAGAGGCAAATAAACATCTGGAAATTGTCAACCTAATCATTCCCACTCTCAACGACCACATGGATGAAATCAAGAAGATGAGCCGGTGGATTGTAGAAAATCTCGGAAAGGATACTCCTCTCCACTTTACCCGTTTTTCACCTTCATACAAAATGACTCATCTACCTTATACGCCGATTAAGACTCTTGAGGAAGGGAGAGACATAGCAAAGGTTGAGGGAATTAAATATGTATATATCGGGAATGTCGCTGGGCATCCTGCCAATAGTACCTACTGCCCAAAATGTGGCGAAAAGTTGATCGAGAGAACTCACTTCATCGTTTTAAGAAATAAGGTTAAGAACGGCCTTTGTCCATTCTGCAACGAAAAAATCCCAGGGATCTGGAGTTAAATTCGAAACCTTCCTTTTGTTCTTTAAGATTAATTCCTTTTGTAAAAAAGTTAAATTTTGTATATAATTTTTTTAAAAGAGTAAAGAAAGAATTTTGGAGGATAAAACAATGAAAATGAAGAAAGATTATAGAGAACATAGTCATTGATCCTAAGATTCATTTTGGAAAGCCCTGTATTGCAGGGACCCGAATTACAGTAGAAAATGTCCTTGAACTGATCCAGGAAAATGTCCCTTTCAATGAAATTATTGAAAAATATTATTCCGACCTGGAAATTGAGGACATTAAAGCTTGTGCAAGATATGCTCGATGAACATAGTGAAGAAGAACTAAGAGGTCTTTTTTGCGTAGTTGAACCTCATCGCCATCGAATTCGTCACCTTCATTGATAAGAGATTATTGATATTCAAAATAGTGAATTGATTTTTCTTCAAAATGAAAAGGGTCGGTTCATCATCCTGATCATTTCTCATTCCGTCACTCTGAAAGAAGCAAAGAATCCCATTTTTAAGGAGAGGTAAGATTATGCAAAATTTAAACTCTTTTGATTCAGAGTTGGTACTCAACGCAATTTATAACGGCATTGTAGCCATAGATGAAAAAGGTACTATCGCCTTTTTTAATAAGACTGCAGAAAGAATTTTTAATCTTCCTGCCCATGTGGCCATTAATAAATATATCTTGGATGTCCTTCCTAATACAGGTAGTAAACTACTTGAATCTTTAAATACAGGAAACCCATTTTATGGGGAAAAACTCAAAGGAGAAAAAGTAACTCTCATCTCCAACATTAACCCGGTGGTGAAAAATGGAAAAATTTCCGGAGTCGTCAGTGTTTTTCAAGACATCTCAGAAATTGAGTCCATTTCAAAAGAATTAGATCTCTTTAAAAATATGAAAAATTGGATGGATACCATCATCGATTCCTCCTATGATGGCCTCTGGATCTGTGACCATGAAGGGAAGGTGATAAGGATCAATAAAGCATCGGAGAGGATCAATGAGGTCAAGGCTGAGGATGTTATTGGAAAAAATATGAAGGATTTGATTGCTGAAGGAATATTCGATAGGTCTGTTACTTTAGAGGTTTTGAAGAGAAGAACCTCTGTCACGATGATTCAAAAAATTAAAGGTGAAAAAAAGATTCTTGTCACTGGCAATCCAATTTTTGATGAAAGAGGAGAAATTACTTTTGTAGTGACAAACGATCGCGATATTACTGAATTGGATAATCTCAGGAATCAACTTCAAGAGACTCAAGCATTGGCCAAGGAATATATTTCAAAACTATCTGAAATGGAAATGAAAGGAGTCGATCTTACGAATATCATTTTTCGAAGTGAAGAGATGCAACGAATCATCGAAATGGGCATACGAGTTGCTCAAGTTGATTCAACCGTTCTTCTGTTGGGAGAATCTGGCGTTGGAAAAGGTATGATTGCCAAATTGATTCACAAGCATTCAGGCCGAAATAACGGTCCTTTTATCCAAGTCGATTGTGCAGGAATACCAGATTCCCTTATCGAATCAGAACTCTTTGGATATGAAAAAGGTGCCTTTACCGGTGCCAAGACCGAAGGGAAACCTGGTTTTTTTGAATTGGCCAATAAGGGAACCCTCTTCCTTGATGAAATTGGGGAAATACCCCTGAGCTCCCAGTCAAAACTACTTCGTTTTTTAGAGGATCACGAAATTACACGAGTCGGAGGAACAGAATCGAGGGAAATTGATGTAAGGGTCATCGCAGCCACCAATAAAAATATCGAAGAGATGGTAAAGTCTAAAGGTTTCAGAGAAGACCTCTATTACCGACTCAACGTTGTTCCGATTTATATTCCAGCTTTAAGGGAAAGACGGGATGATATCCTACCCCTAATCCACTATTTTCTTGAAAAATTTAATAAAGATTACAAAAAGAACAAATCCCTTTCTCCGGGGACTGTTGAAACCCTTTATAAATACAATTTCCCAGGGAATATTCGTGAATTGGCGAACCTAATTGAACGGCTTGTCGTCATGTCAGAAAATAACCAAATTCAGATAACAGATTTGCCTAATGCTGTTACAACCTTTGATGCTAAAACAATATCCTACCCCCTTATCTCTGAAGACATTCCACTTAAGGATGCCCTCAAAAAATATGAGATTTCGATCATTGAAAGGACCTTAAAAAAGTATGGTTCTCAACGGGAGGTTGCAAAGGCTTTGCAAGTGGATCAGGGAACGATCTCCAGGAAAATAAAAAAACATTCTTTCCCCAAAAATGATGTCATATTGCATAAATAGATGCAATTTTGAAATTAATTTAACTTATTGTTATGGATGTGTTTTTATCAAACATAATTATTATTCTAGAATCATTGATGTATTATTGCATAAAACCAGGGACCTACCTTTCCTATTCCCTCCCTTTGTAATCCAGAATCCTTAAGCAATTTCAGCATTCAAATCAATTGATTAGAAGAAAAAAAATTCCGCCGCTTTTCCATTCAGATAAATCCTTCACTTTGGCATGAAATTGGATTAGACTTGCAGTGACGATTATATTTTTGATTCAATTTCTCTACTCTTTGAATTAATCCTAAGATAAATAAGAAACGGAGTAAGACCTGTGAAAACCAATTCATCATTACTTGCCGAGAGAAATCAACATATTCCCCAGGGTCCCTTCAATGTGCATCCCATTTTTGTTCAAAAGGCAAAAGGTGCCCTCATCACCGATGTTGAAGGGAAGGAGTATATCGACTTCGCAGGTGGCATTGGTGTGAACAATGTCGGGCACTGCGATGAAGAGGTGTTAAAGGCAATTCAGGATCAGATTCAGAAGTACATACATACCTGCTTTCATGTAGTCATGTACGAACCGTATGTGGAACTGGCGAAGCGGCTCAACCAAATTACTCCAGGAGATTTTCCCAAAAAAACAATGTTTGCAAATAGTGGGGCAGAAGGAGTCGAGAACGCCATCAAAATTGCCCGTCATGCCACTGGTCGCACCGCTACCATCGCCTTCGAAGATGCCTTTCATGGTCGAACCTTCTTAGCCTTAAGCCTAACCAGTAAGATGAAACCTTACAAATTTGGGTTTGCACCTTATGCCCCAGAAATTTATCGAATGCCTTATGCTTATTGCTACCGATGTACCTTCGGTCTTGAATATCCCTCCTGTGAAATTCGCTGTGCCTATTTTTTAAGGGATTTCTTCCATACCCATGTCTCTGCTGAACAGGTGGCGGCTTTGATTGTAGAGCCAGTATTGGGTGAAGGAGGATTTGTCGTTCCTCCCAAAGAATATTTCAAAGTCCTTTATAAAATCTGTCAGGACAATGGAATCGTCTTTGTTGCCGATGAGGTCCAAACCGGCTTTGGTCGGACAGCCCGAATGTTTGCCATGGAGCATTATGAGGTGGCGCCTGATATTTTGGTCATGGCCAAATCCATGGCCGGGGGTCTTCCACTTGGTGGTATTACAGGAAGAGCAGAGTTGATGGATCATCCTCAAGTGGGAGGTTTAGGTGGAACCTTTTCAGGCAATCCAGTTGCCTGTCGGGCAGCCCTTGCGGTGCTGGATCTATTTGAGAAGAAAGAACTCTTATCACGGGCCGAAAAAATCGGTCAAAAGGTTATGGAAAGATTTAAGGAATTTCAAAAACGCCACTCCTTGATCGGTGATGTTCGGGGGTTAGGGGCAATGGTGGGAATGGAATTGGTAGTGGACCGAAGGACAAAGGAACCAGCCACTGACTTTACCAAGCAATTGGTGAATCGTTCCAGGGAGAAGGGGTTGCTCATGATCTCTGCTGGCACTTACTCAAATATCATAAGACCCCTTATGCCTTTAATGATCACTGACAAACAACTTGAGAAGGGTCTTTCCATTATCGAAGAAGGTTTAAGCGAAATTTAATATATAACTATTTGAATTAATTTGAATTTTTTACAAAAATGGGGGGATAATCCAAAATGGATGAAAGAACGGTTGCAGTGATTGGTGGAGGAAATGGTGGATTCGCAATGGCAGCCAATTTAGCGCTCTCGGGTTGGGATATCAACCTCTACGAGCTGCCTCGATTTAAAGAAAATATCACTCCCTTGCTGAGTGAAGGAGGGATACATATAACCGGAGCAGCCCATACTGGATTTGCTAAATTGTCGAGGATCACCTCTGATATTAACGAGGCAGTTGAAAATGCCTATTATATTATGGTTACCACAGTAGCTTTGGCTCATGAAGAGGTAGCCAAAATCATTGCTCCCGCTGTGAGAGAGGGTCATGCGATCTTTATTCTACCTGGCAACGGAGGGAGTTTAATATTTGCAAAGGCTTTTCGCGAGAAAGGCATAACGACTAAAGTTTATATAGCTGAAGCTTTAACTCTACCTTATGCGTGTCGAAAAACGAGCCTTACCAGTGTAAACGTTTCTCGAATGCTTGGAAAAAATCCATTAGCTGCTTTTCCTTCAAAAGACAATGAAAAAATTCTTAATATTTTTCAGAAATTTTATCCAGATTCATTTCTTATGACCAATGTTTTGGAAGTGGCGATCAATAACCCGAATATTATTTTGCATCCAGGACCTTCTATCTTAAACATGGCACGTATTGAATTTAGCAAAGGAGACTTCGGATTATATCAAGAAGGGTTTTCCCCTTCTGTTATGAAAATCATGGATGGTTTGGATAAAGAATTGATGGATATTCAAAAAACTCTGGGGTTTCCCGTTCTTTCATATAAGAAATTATTTGAGATGCGTTATGAGAAACCATTTGAAGAACAATTTGGATTTATGCGAAAATTAGGAAATAAGGGGCCTTTCAATGTCAATACAAGATATATTACTGAGGATGTCCCGGTTGGAATGGCATTAGTCGCCTCTCTCGGCATATTTCTATCAGTACCAACTCCAACCTTTGATTCGATAATTAGTTTATCTTGCCTCATGAGCGAAACTAATTACTGGGACGAAGGCCGAACACTGCGGAAACTTGGTCTATCTAGCCTCAACTTAAGCGAGTTGGCCAATTATTTAGAGTCCGGAAGATATTAAGTGCAATGACCCTCTAAATGAAACAGAAAACTTGTTGTATGGCGGGTATATTCTGGTTCGCTATCGCTGCTTATGTTTGCATCGGCGGCTATAAATTTGGGTTCGGAAGTTTTCGTGAACCGGGTCCTGGTTTCATCTTCATAATTAGCGGTTCGTTTCTGGCAATTTTATCTTTGATCGATTTTTGCCAAACGTTGAAAAAAAATGCATCAAGCAACCTTGTACTAGGCTTACATTGGCGAAAAGCTACGTTGGTTTTTATATGCGTATTTGCTTACTCTTACATATTTAATTTCCTGGGGTTTGTTCTTTCGACCTTCTTATTGTTAATGTTTCTTTTTAAGACGACAGGGGCAACAAAATGGTGGCATGCTATTCTGGCAAGCTTTATTACTACAATGGTGGCATACATTGTTTTTAGCGTTTGGCTTCAAATTCAATTTCCAAAAGGCATCTTAGGAGCTTAGAGGAAATGAATCCTCTTTACAATTTGCTTCTAGGTCTATCAGTAGTATTGCTTCCCATTAACTTGCTCTATTGCTTCATAGGAGTTCTAATTGGGACATTAATAGGGGTGTTACCAGGTATCGGCCCCATAGGCGCTATGTCTCTTCTCCTCCCTGCCACATTCCACTCTAGCCCTGTTTCTGCCGTAATTTTGTTGGCAGGGATTTATTATGGGGCTCAATATGGAGGGTCAACTACTTCTATACTTCTGAACATACCGGGAGAAGGTGCCTCGGTAGTCACTTGCCTGGACGGGTACCAGATGGCTAGACAGGGGCGAGCCGGACCCGCGCTTGGAATTTCTGCATTTGGGTCTTTCATTGGGGGTACATTGAGTGTGGTAGGGCTTATGCTTATCGCCCCCCCTCTTGCTTCGATATCTCTCAAATTTGGCCCACCAGAATTTTTTAGCTTGATGTGTCTTGGCCTGACGATTGTAGTCTATTTGGCCTCCGGATCTGTTGTTAGAGCATTCATGATGGCTGCCTTTGGTATCATTCTCGGCTGTATTGGACAAGATTTCGAAAGCGGATCCTTTAAATTTACTTTTGGCACGCCTGAACTTGTTGATGGCATTGGACTTTCTCCTTTAATAATGGGCCTTTTTGGCGTTTCCGAGGTCCTTTTAAATCTCGAGCAAAATGTCACAAACAGAGATATTTTTCAGACAAAAATAAAAAATCTTCTTCCAAATTTACGCGATTGGAAAGATAGCATCAAACCAATCCTAAGAGGTTCAATACTTGGCTTTTTTTTGGGCATTATGCCAGGCGGAGGAGCTGTCATATCATCTTTCACTTCTTACGCATTAGAGAAAAAGTTTTCAAAGCATCCCGAAAGGTTTGGAAGAGGAGCTATCGAGGGAGTAGCGGGTCCAGAGACCGCAAACAATGCCGCCACTGGCGGGGCTTTTATACCTCTTCTTACCTTGGGCATCCCTCCGAACGTGGTAATGGCTCTCCTTCTCGGAGCATTGGTAATTCACGGTGTAGCGCCCGGACCGCAGTTGATAACGAAGCACCCAGAATTATTTTGGGGAATTATAGCAAGCATGTACGTAGGCAACATTATGCTTCTTATTCTTAATTTACCTTTAATTGGCATATGGGTACAGGTTCTTAAAATCCCATATAGAATCTTATTTCCACTAATATTGCTATTCTGTATCGTAGGTGCCTATAGCATAAACAACAGTTTATTTGATGTGAAACTCATGCTTATTTTTGGGGCATTAGGATATTTCATGAAAAAATTCAACTATGAAGCGGCTCCTCTTATTCTTGCTTATGTCCTAGGCCCGATGTTTGAATACTCCTTAAGGCAGTCTTTGTTATTGTCTCATGGAAGTTTTCTCATTTTCTTTACACGTCCGATATCACGAGGGGCAATGATTCTTGTTCTGTTCATGCTCATTTCTCCCGTTTTTCCAATAATCAAGAGGTGGCGAAAAAGGATTCCTATTGAAGAAACTACTTAGATAGGATTTTAGGCGAAAAGTGCATGGCGGGTTTTTCTTAAATTTTCAATGTTGGTGGTGGAGATAGCGAACAAGGAAAGACATCCTATAAGGTGTCAAGAGAAAAATTGATGAGTTTGTAAAAAAGTTTTCCACACAATATTCACACGATATTCAGTTTTCAAAGAGCCGTTCTTTGACAATTTAGCAGTTGGCGTAGACCCTCAGGGGGTCATAAGGTTCTCCGGATTTCAGCATGGCCAGCATGATTTCGAGAAGTTTTTTTGCTACGCAGATAAGGGCCTGTTTCTCTGTTTTCCCTTGAGAGAGCTTTTTGTGGTAAAGGTTTTTCATCTCCGGATTATGTCGTAAGCAGGCTACAGCGGCCATGTAAAGGGCCCATCGAAGGAGTTTAGGCCCTCTTTTGCAGATTGTACTTTCCCATAGCGATTGGCCGGACTGATAGATCTTTGGGAAGTATCCGACGTATCCTACAGCCTTGGTCGAGGTGGAAAAATTGGAACCATCAGTTCCCAGATAGGAGAGGACCGCGGCCACCGTCTTTTCTCCGACACCCGGGATGGTTAGAAGATTTTCTCCGGGAAAGGAGTCTTGGGGTTCTTGAGGGGAGAGGAGTTTTTTGATATCGGCCTCCAGTTCTTCAATGGAAGAAGAAAGAGTTTCGATATGGCGGAGGAGGATCCGGAGGGAAGTTCCTCGAGCCTCTTTGGCTCGGCCGGAGTAGATCGGGTTTTGAGCGGTCCGAATCAGTGTTTCGATCTCTTTGAGGTCGAAGTTATTTCCTTTGATGGAGCGAACGATTTTCTCGATCTGTTTGGGCTTGGCCTGGGCAAGATCCTTGGCGGTAGAGAAGGTTTGGAAGATCGCCAGGGAAGCGACGGAGAAGGGGTTTTTCAGAGCAGTCTTTTCATGTTCAGGGAAGACGATAGAGAGAAGAGAAAAGACCTGACGCTGATAATTTTTGCGTTCTTTGACCAATTCATAACGTAGCTTGGAGAGCTCCCTAAGGGATTGGATGAGTTCTTCAGCCACTTGGCTTTGGACGTATTCTCCCGTTCGTAGGAGTTGGGCAATGACGAGGGCGTCGATATCATCGGTCTTGGCCTTTTTTGCCAGAGCCTCCCTGAATTTGCTGGTTTGATAAGGATTGAGGAGGACGACGGAGAAACCATTTTCTTTAAGATGGGAGTAGAGGTTTTCCCAGAATCCTCCCGAGGCTTCCAGACCGGTCAGGAGGTTCTCCTTCGGGATGGAGAGGTGGTTGAGACGTTCAAGAAGATCCTGGAAGGCTTCGTGGGTGTTTTCTAAAGAGAAGGATTTTACTTTTTGACCTTCTTTGTTAAGGATGAGATAGCGACAGGATTTTTTTGAGACATCGATGCCGAGGCAGAACATGATAGACTCTCCTTTCTTTTGGGTGATGGTTTTAAGCAGGTGGCCTCCCTGCGAGGGTCTAACTCATATAGCCTGGGAGATAAATGGTCCCTCAGTGGCAACGGAGGGCCATAGCATCCTAAATGAATATTCCCAGTTAGACCCGCAGGAAGCGGTAGTCTTTGCCAAATGGTCCCTGAAAGATCAGAGCCATAAGGAGGAAGCAAACCGTCAAGCCTGCTTAAAGAACCATTCATGAACTTAAGATTTCCACAATTCCGCATACATTGTAAAGAAAGAAAAAGTAGCAAAAAGAAAGAAATCTACTACGACTAACCTTTAACCTAGATCACATACTGTGATCATTATACCAGGAGGTAGATTATGAAAGAAAGAAATGCAAAACGACTTGCGATCGTCTCATTGCTGGGATCGTGCTTAATTGTTCTCAGTGTTCTGAGTCTTAGCAACGCCCAGGTTACGAATTATCCTACAAAGGCTATTGATTTTATAATTCCATATGGCGCAGGAGGTGGGACAGATTTGGTTTGTCGAGCGCTTATAGAGGCCGCTAGAAAACATTTGGGGCAGCCTATCGTTCCCATTAATAAAGTCGGAGGTGGGGGATCCGTCGGAACGGTAGCAATAATGAATGCAAAACCAGATGGGTACACTATCGGTGCTGCTATGGCTGCAGCCGCATTTATACACCCTTATTTGGACGGAAATCCCTATAAGGACCTCTCCGGGTTTACGTACATCCTGAATTTTGCTAAGTACGTCCAATTTGCCCTGGTAAGAGGTGACTCTCCGTGGAAAACATGGAAGGAATTTATCGAGTGGGCAAGAAAAAATCCTGGCGTAGCAAAAATCGGTATTTTAGGGAACAAAAAGACTTCCAGCCAAGGCATGCTTCTTACGCAAATCGAGCCCCTGGAAAAGGTCAAATTTACTTATATACCATTCAAAGGAAGTACAGTAGAAACGCTTAGCAGCTTGTTAGGAGACCATATAACAATGTACTTGTCCAGCACAGATGCTTCTGTTCAATCTCTCCTTGAGGAAGGTAAAATCCGTTTGCTTCTTTACATGTCAGAACACAAGCTGACAGGCTTTGAAGGAGCCCCAACCACGATAGAATTATATAATCTCGAATGTACAAATATGTTTGGCGTTTGTGGACCGAGAGGGATGCCCGAACATGTTGTAAATAGATTGGAAGACGTCTTCAGCAGAGCGATAAAAGATCCAGATTTTACCAAGTTTATGAAAATGATGAATATGCCTATTTCCTATATGAACAGGGTAGAGTTTAATAAGTATATACAGACGAAATTCCGCGAGACCGGTGAGCTAGTAAAAAAATTGGATTAAAGATGAAGACTGACGCCGAATACGCACAGCACAAATATGTCTTACCAGATAGGCAGTAGATCTCAAGTAAACTGGATCGGTCATGTTATTTTAAATAAAACGAAGGAGGGCTAGAATGATGTCTGAAAAACGTGAAGTAAAGGTTGCAGGAATTCAACTGAAAACGGTTCCTGGTAAAGAAACCCATGGCTATGCTCGGAAGGAGGACATAGTCGATAATGCGTTGCAAGTGTTGGAGCAGGCCGGTAAAGAGGGCGTGCAGATAGCTTTATTGGGAGAGCTATTTTTTATGGAATATGATCGCTTCGTCCAAAGGGATTACGACAGATTCCATCCTATGTTTGAAATTGCTGAAACGATACCGGGTCCTACTATTAATAAGATCAGTGAGATTGCAAAACAATATAAAATGTACATCATTGCTCCAATTTTTGAAAAGGCAGGTCCCGGGGTCTTTTATAACAGTGCGCCTGTTATCGATCCGGAAGGCAACGTGATCGGAGTGTCAAGAAAGAGGCATCTTCCCGCTGTTCGATCTCTAGAAAAACTTTATTTCAGACCCGGAATTGATTTCCCCGTCTACACGGCATCTTGGGGAAAGTTTGGGATCGGGGTGTGCTTTGATCGCCGATTCCCAGAGACAGCCCGCATTTTAGCATTAAACGGAGCCGAGATTTATTTTAATCCAATTGCTGGGGGGCCTCACATTACAGATGCTAAAAGGAGGGGGGGCATCGATACTTACGAAATTATAGCCCGGATGAGAGCGATCGATAATGCAATGTATGCTGTCTTCGTCAACCGAATTGGTCAGGAAGGAGAGATACAGTGTTTTGGAGATAGCATCATAATTGATCCCTCGGGTAAGATAATAGCCTCTGGAGAAAAGTTCGAAGAAGGAAAGGCAGTCAAAAATGAGGTGGTATCAGCTGTGATAGATCTTGAGAATGTAAATAAATCTAGAATCGAGTCCGGGGTCTTTAGGGATAGGAGACCGGAGATTTATGGCCGCTTAGTAGAGATGAACCTTTTTTAGAGAAGAAGGATGGTACAGTTCGCTGATATAAATAAAATAATTAGGAGACGAATAATTGGAGGACAACAATGTCAATAGATTTAATAGTGAAGAATGGTCATTTAGTATTCCCTCACGAAGGAATTAGGAAGGGAGACATAGGCATCAATAATGGTAAGATTGAGATGATCGGAAAGAACCTGGACTTGGTAAAAGCTAAGGAGGTTCTCGACGTCAAGCAAAACTTTATTTTTCCTGGAGTCATTGATCCTCATGTTCATTTTGGACAATTTACTCAACTCGATGAAGATTTTATAAAAGAGACTAGATCGGCGGCAACCGGCGGTGTAAGTACTGTCCTTGTTTTTTATCGCAGTTTGGAGTCCTATGATAAAATCTTTGACGAAATCAAGAAATGTGGGGAAGAAAGAAGTTGCATCGATTTTTCAATTCACCTGGGTATTTCGACGGAAGAGCAGATTCTAAGTATTCCAAAATATATAAAGGACTTTGGAGTTACATCATTCAAATTTTTAATGTCATATAAAGGGGATGAAGCAAGGAAACAAGGGGTAGCCGAGATGACAGATGGCGTCCTTTACGACAGTCTTTCGATTTTGAAACAACATAAAGGTGCGTTAGCCTGCGTTCATTGCGAAAACATTGAACTTATTCGGCCGATAACAGCAAAGTTGAAGGCAACAGGCCGAACTGATCCTGCTGCATGGGCGGAATCGAGGCCTGATTTTACAGAATCTGAGTATGTTCGACGGGTCCTCTTCTTGGCTGAATTAACTGGTGCGCCAGTATATATCGTCCATCTAAGCAGTAAAAAAGCTTTAGAAGAAGTGCAAATTTCGCGACAGCGATTCTCTAAGGTATTTGTAGAAACTTGCCCAGCATACTTAGCCTTTACAAAGGAAAGCATGAAGGACACTTTGTTGAAAATGGCTCCTCCTGTCAGAGCACAAGAGGACATTGAAGCTTTATGGGATGGAATTAAGAATGGGGACATTCAGACAATAGGGTCTGATCATATTGCAAGGAAAAAATTGGAGAAGTATATTGACAATATTTGGGATGCCCCTTTGGGGATCTCGGGAACGGCCTTAATCCTTCCTTTTCTTTTAAGTGAGGGGTATCATAAAAGAGGCATTTCGCTAGAAAGAATTGCAGAAATAACTTCATATAATGTGTCAAAAATATTTAATCTCTACCCTCTCAAAGGCAATTTGGGGATCGGTGCTGATGCCGATCTGGTTGTCGTAGATTTGGAGAAAGAACAAATTGTAACAAACAATATCTTAAATTCTTCCTGTGACTATTCTATTTTTGAGAATTGGAGTATGAAGGGCTGGCCTGTACTCACAATGCTCAGGGGAGAAGTTGTCATGCGAGATGGTGAAATAATAGGGAGACAAGGTGTTGGAAGATTCATCAGGCGAGATTCTATTACCTAAAAGTGGCGAATGAATCTCGATTCCTTTTGAATATTAATATGTTGCCAAATTTGTCATTCACCCATGCGAAACACTATTTCTAATTATATTAGTTATGAATGCAATGGCCAGTTTTAGGTGCTATAGTTTGTAAAAACCAGCCCAATCAGAATCCAAACAAGCGATTGTATTGAAAAGAAAGGAGAAAAGGCGATGAGAAAGATGAGAGTCACAATTTTCATTTTGGGGTTTCTGTCTATTTTTCTATTGGGCAAAATCGGGATGACGGCAGATTTTCCGCAAAAGCCGATCCGCATGATCATTCCCTGGGGTGCGGGGGGAGGAAATGACGTCACTTATCGGGCGGCTGTCCAGCCTGCCTTCGAAAAAATTCTGGGTCAGAGGACTATAGTTGAGAATATCGGCGCCGGATCAACCAAAGTAGGTACGATAGAGCTGATGAAGGCAAAACCAGATGGGTACACTTTGGGTTTTACTTCCACGGAATCGTGGATTGGTTATTACTACTCCAAGACTTTTGATACCAAAGTCTGGGAGCAACTGACACCCATCGCTAGTGTTACTTCTCAACCCTATGGATATATCGAGGTAAGGGCCGAATCGCCATTTAAAACCTGGGCGGATTTAGTGAAGGCGGCAAAGGAAAATCCCGGGAAGCTGACCTGTGGGGCCGCTGGGTCTGGAGGAATGCATGAGCTAATTGTGAACGACATTACTAAAGCGGCGGGGATTAAAGTAAAATATGTACCTTTTGCCGGTTCCGGTGGAAGCAAAACCGCGCTTCTCGGAGGCCACGTTGATTTCCGTATTGGGTTTCCGTCTGATGGTATTCCTTTGATTCGTGCAGGACAATCCAGGGGGCTCGCGGTTTCTGCCGATAAACGAATGGAGGACATGCCAGACGTTCCCACATTCAAGGAGCTGGGTGTGGGGGAAGTCATTACTGTGACACGTTCGATCTGGGGACCTCCCAAACTTCCTTCGGACTTAGTCGACACGATCACGAAGATGGTTGAAAAAGCCACAAAGGAGCCCGAGTTTATCAAAGCGACCCAGAATCTCCTAGAACCTGTGCATTATCGATCGCCAAGGGATTTTGCGGTTTATCTGCAAAATTACGATAAAGAATATGGACCGAAACTGACGGAAATGTATAAATAGGAATCCGGGGATTTGCTGCCCAGTGGCAGGTGTGGTTATTATCCTGGCAAATAAACTGCAAGAGTTTTGGGGTATTAAGGGGATGCTCTGCTCCCCCTTATACTCCCTCGGTAAGGCATACATGCATCCCCGTGGTAAGCCGCAGGGTATACTGCAAGGTATTTTCGTAAACACATGTTGCTTCACCTGTAGCTGGCCCTGATTGGAAGGGGCGCTTAAGAGAAGAATTGTTTCAACAGAAAAGGGAATATGAAGAATCGTGATCTGGTTAGCAGTATAATCTGGATGGCCGTGGGCGGCCTCTTTGTTGCGGGTGGCTTGCAACAGGGCCTGATGCTGAGAGGCGTGCCGGGGCCTGGGTTCCTTCCCTTTTTATCGGGCCTCGCCTTGATTTTCGTTTCTCTTTTTGTTTTGATTCCCGCCGTGTGCCAGAAAGAAAAGGCAGAGAGTACCGGTTTTTTCCCTGAACGCGATAGCTTTAGGAAATTACTGTTTGCCTTGGTCGCCTTGTTCGCCTTCGGGGTCGCCATGAGGCACTTGGGATACCTCCTCACCACCTTTCTTTTCATGTTTTTCACACCCCGTGTCATGGGACCAAAGGGGTGGGGGACCATCACACTGGTGGCTCTCCTTACTGCCGTGCTGTCGTACCTGCTCTTTGTGGTCTTGCTGGAAGTGCAACTGCCAAAAGGACTACTTGAATTCTGAGGTGGTCCAAGGAGGAGTCAGATGGATTTTGTATCCCATATTTCCTTGGCTTTTCAGGTCGCCTTGGAACCTGTGAATTTGTTTCTTTGCTTTCTGGGTTGTCTATTGGGTACCTTTGTCGGTGTACTTCCGGGGTTGGGAGCGGCTGCCGCCATCTCTCTGCTGCTTCCCATAACCTTCAAGCTTTCCCCCGAGTCGGCCATCATTATGCTGGGAGGCCTCTATTACGGCGCCATGTACGGCGGATCCACAACCTCCATATTGCTCAATGTCCCCGGTGAAGCCGCCTCCGTGGTTACGTGTCTTGATGGGTACCGGATGGCTCTTAAAGGGAGAGCGGGTCCGGCCCTCGGAATTGCGGCTTTTGGCTCCTTCATCGCCGGAACCTTCGGTACAATCATGATCATGCTTCTGGCTCCGCCGCTGGCCGGGGTCGCCCTGAAATTCGGTCCCCCCGAGTTCGTTGGCCTAATCTTCCTGGGGTTGACCATGGTCACCTACCTTTCCAGTGGATCGATGGCCAAGGCATTAATGATGGCCATCGTGGGTCTGCTGATCAGCTACATCGGCACCGATATTGTCACGGGGCGGGAAAGATTTACCCTGGGAATAGATACCATTACCGGCGGCTTTGACATCGTCCCGATGGCCATGGGATTATTCGGAATATCCGAGGTCTTGTTGAATTTATCGCTTTCAGAGGCAGACCGGGAGGTCTTTCAGACGAAGTTGCGCGACCTTTTACCATCCAAGCAGGATTGGAAAGATTCTTCAGGGCCGATTGCGAGGGGATCCATTTTGGGATTCTTCCTGGGCTTAATTCCGGGTGGCGGTGGGCTGATTGCCTCTTTTGTTTCATATGCGATGGAAAAGAGGATCGCGAAGCACCCCGAGACCTTCGGTACAGGGGATATCCGCGGGGTTGCAGGGCCGGAGTCGGCGAATAATGCGGGTGCCATGGGAGCTTTCATTCCCATGTTGACAATGGGTATACCCTGCAATGTCGTCCTGGCTATTTTGATGGGTGCACTGATGATCCATGGGGTCACTCCCGGGCCGAGAACATTGGTAGAGCATCCCCGGATATTTTGGGGGGTCGTGGGGAGTATGTATGTCGGGAATTTGATGCTTCTTCTTTTGAATTTGCCCCTAATTGGTCTGTGGGTACGTCTGCTCAAAGTACCTTATTTCATACTCTTCCCTTTCATCTTTCTTTTCTGCCTAATCGGGGCCTATACGGTAGGTAACAATGTTAACGATGTTTATATCATGATCCTCTTTGGCATTTTGGGGTATGTGATGAAAAAGTACGGTTATGAGCCAGCGCCGCTTGTCCTGGCCTTTATTTTGGGACCCATGTTTGAGAATGCCTTCCGTCAGTCCCTGATCATTTCTGACGGGAGCACATTGATTTTTCTTAGCCGACCCATTGCCGCTACTTTTTTGCTTATCTCATTTATATTCCTGGTTTCTCCTTTAGCCTTAAGGGTTTTAGGCAAGCAGCGACCGGGACTCACGCTGAAGGATTAGGTGAACTTAAAATCGCCGCGTGACTTTTGACGAGGGCATCAATATCATTTCTGGTTTTGCGCCCCCGAGCATCGGTGATGTGCAATTCATCGGGAAAAGCATCTGCGGCCTGAAACCCAATCAAATATGTCGGATGGGTCTGGCCTGAACGTTCCAGATCGTCAAGCCATTTCAGCAGTTGACCGTTTTGCAGAACGTGGCGGTCAGCTGTTTCAACTGGACGTCGGACATCGAGGAGGCGGAATCGCACGCCTGGGAAGTGCTGAACATGGTTGGTCTGAGCAAGAAGGCCCTGGGCCAGGCCAGCGCGACAACGACACCGGACCGGAAGCGGCTGGAAATGGCGCGTGCCCTGGCCAGCAAGCCCAAATTGATGTTGCTCGACGAGGTGATGGCCAGCCTGAATCCCACGGAACAGACGGAGATTATCGGCCTGGTGAAAAAGATCCGCAGTTCGGGCGTCTCCATTTTCATCATCGAGCATTCCATGAGGGTCATCATGGGGTTGTGCGATCGCATCTGCGTGATCCACCACGGCGAACGCATCTCCGTGGGGACGCCGAAGGAGATATGCGCCGACCGGAAGGTGATCGAAGCCTACTTAGGAGAGGGAAATGCTTTTGCTAAAGCTGGATAAAATCGATGTCTATTATGGTGCGGTGCAGGTCTTGAGGAAGGTCTCCCTGGAAATCAACGAGGGGGAGGGGATCTGCCTGCTGGGGAACAACGGCTCGGGAAAGACGACGACCGTCAATGCCATTTCGGGGATCGTCCCGGTGGCAAAGGGGACCATCCAGTTCATGGGCAAGGACATCACGCACCTTTCCAGCCACGACAGGGTGGCGATGGGGCTGGTGCAGATCCCGGAGGGGCGGAAGATATTTCCCACCCTGACGGTGGAGGAAAATCTGTACATGGGGTCCTTTCTGAAGCACCCCAAGATGCAGCGCAAGGAATCCCTCAAGAAAGTGATGGAACTTTTTCCGGTCCTGGCGAATCGAACGAAGCAGGCGGCGGGAACGCTTTCCGGGGGAGAGCAGCAGATGCTGGCCATCGGCCGCGGGCTGATGTCCCTTCCGAAACTCCTGATCCTTGACGAGGCATCGCTGGGGTTGGCGCCCCTGGTTGTGCTGGATATTTTCAAGGTCATCGAGGAGATCCGCCGGGAGGGGGTGACCGTCCTGCTTGTGGAGCAGAATGTCGCCCAGGCCCTGTCCATTTCGGATCGGGGCATGTGCTTGAGGAGGGACGGATCGGCCTTTCCGGCGAATCCCAGTCCATCATGACCAATCCCCATATCAAGAGGCTCTACCTGGGAATGGCGGACGAGTGATCCGCTCTTTTCCGGATGGCGTCTCGAGGGCTGTCGCTCCCCCGGGAGGAGATTGTCTATCTTGGTGCGAAGGAGGAAATGCGATGTCTGATTATCTCGACCAGGTGGTACGTTTTATCTGTCAATGCCGATACGAGGACCTGCCGCAGTCGGTGATCGAACGGTCCAAGCAGGTCGTCGCCGATACGCTCGCCGTGATCGTCGCTGGGGCACAGGAGGAAGAGGTGAAGAAATTGACGGCCATTCTCGTAAAGAGCGGGGCGGCCGGCGCTTCTTCGATCATCGGCGCCGGTGTGCGCAGCGAAGCCCTGAAGGCCTCCCTCATCAACGGCACGGCCGGGACCTTTCTGGAACTGGATGAAGGCAATCAGTTCGGCAGGGGCCATGCGGCCATTCAGGTCGTTCCGGCGATTTTCGCCGTCACGGAAGAGGCCCATCTCTCCGGCCGCGATCTGATCACCGCACTGGTCCTCGGTTATGAAATCGGCATCCGGATCGGCATCGCCTGCAAACTGCGCATGTCCATGCACCCGCACGGCAGCTGGGGGACCGTCGGTGCCGCGGTGTCCGTGGGAAAGCTGATGGGCTACAAGGAGGCCGAGATGAGGGAAATCATCAGCGTGAGCGCCTCCATGAGCACGGCCACCAACCGCCGGACCATGCTGGAGGGGGGGACTGTGCGGAACCTCTATTCCGGCCTCAGTTCCCACAACGGCCTGCTGGCCCATTATCTCATCCGGTCGGGGTTCACCGGCGAGCAGGACGGCCTCAAGACCGTATTCGGTTCCGTCGTGTCGGAGAGCTTCGACGAGGGACAGATGACGGAACAGCTCGGGCGGCGCTATGAAATCGCCCGGAATTATTTCAAGAGACACGCCTGCTGCCGTTACAATCACTCGGCGATCGATGCCGTCAATACCATCCTTGCCCAGGTTCCCAACGGTCGTATCCGTCCGGAAGAGATCGCCTCCGTCGAGGTGACGACCTATTCGCTGGCGGCGCAGCTCAACAGTCAATGTCCCCGCAACATGCTGGCGGCCAAGTTTTCCATCCCCTTCGCCGTGGCCACGCGCATCATCAACGGCCACGCGGGTGTCGATTGCTTCAGGCCTGCCGCCGTAGAGGATCCGGCCATCCGGGCCCTGGCGCTGAAGGTCACCGTGGCTGAAGATCCGTCGTTGACGGCCATGATGCCCGAAAAACGACCGTCGCGGGTAAGGATCGCGCTGACGAACGGAAAGGTCCTGACGGCGGAGGCGTTTATCAACAAAGGGGACACCGAGGATCCCTATACCGTCGAGGAGATGAAAGAGAAATACTTCGAGCTGCTCGATCCAATCTGGGGCCGCGCAAAGGCCGAAGAGCTCTACGGGCAGGTCATGGATCTGGATAAGGTAAGTGATTTTAACCAGTTGACGGCAAGGATGCCTTAGCAGTGGGAGCGGGGAGGGATCGAAACCGGAAACCCTGCCTACGAGGAGGTACGTATGGTCAAGGCGATCATGGGTTATGAGATCATGCCCGGGATGTCGGTGGAGGCGTACGAGAAGTGGCTGTGGGAAGTGCACGTGCCCGATCTGTCGAAGATCCCCGGCTTGAGGAAAATCGTCGAAACACGGTGAAGGGCCCTGTCCTCGGAGATAAGACCTTTTACCGGATCTCCGAGTTTAGGCCTGATCGGGGATCAGGCCCTACAAAAAATGTCAACCATTAGGCTGCGCCGAAGGGGCCGCTTCCTCCAGGCGAAGTCCCGGAAGAGGCTTAGATTCTAGGAAATGAATTTTAATAAAAAGATCGGTGTCTCCTCAGATTCTAAATTCTCATTGGTTTTGAAAGGATGGTCTCTATATGACATCCGTATTCTAAAAAGCCGAAACCCTCGGCATAAACACAATTGTTACACTCAATTTTGCAATGCATTTTTAGTTAACATACAGGTCATAAATAGACTGTTTGGAAAGGTCAAGTCGTGCCTTTCTCCTCAATAGGCTGGAAAAGAGTTAACAATTAAAGCTTTAATGGAGGTGAAAAGATGAAAAAGATGATGAAAAAGATTTGGATGTTATTGTTGGCTATTGTAGTGGTCAAAGCCCTGATTCTCACTGGCTACGCTGCACCACCAAAAGCACCCCCGAAAAAAGCGCTGCCAAAAATGTTTGTCTGGACCAGTTTGACGATGGGGTCAACTGGGCATTCAGCTAGTGTGGGTATGGGTGAGGCGATAAGGAAAATTACAGGAGTCCCAGTTAAGATAATACCAGACTCCACAGACATAGGGGGTTGGTTGCCAGTGCTCACTGGAAAATAAATTGGGGTCAGGCATTAGTAATAAAGTATTGATTAAAACCTAAAGTTTTGGGCTGATGAAGCTAGATTATATTGGAAAGAGAATAAAGTAAAATTATATTATTAACAATGTATGACCCCAAGATGGCCTATACGGTTGAAGGCTGTTAAACCAAGGCCAGAGAGTTGGATGAAAAATTTAAAAGATGGGCTGCGAAATTCAAAACATGAAGGTGATTTGAGTTTGAAAAGTATGATTCGGGACAAGGTATCAAAAGAATTCAATATTGAGGTTAAAGCAGACAAAAATCATGCGCAAATTCTGATTGAAGTTAATTCGGGAATCAATACTTTAAATAAAGCCAGAAAGATTATTGAAGGTTTAGGAATCCATATTATCGAGACAAAGAGAAGATCATCCAAACTCATTCTCCTCAAATTGGATATAAAGGATATGCAGGAGGTAGTGTTAAAACTGACCGAAAGTGGTTTTTTCAACATTGAAGGATATAATGCATCTTCTTTTGAGATTTGATTCAAACAATGGCCTACAAATGAAATCAGAATGAACGCGTTACACTTTTCCTCTAATATGCCAGATGAATTGGTTAAATCTTCCCAAAATATTATCCCCTACCCTTTCTCTTGTTTCTTTTTCAATACGTATCATGGTTTTTCTAAAGGAAAAAACTTGACAAAAAAATCTTTTTTGATATCAAGAAACCAAATTCCAAAATATTAAGAAGAAAGAACAAGGAATATAATTTCAAAGAGCAACAAAATGGAACACAAAGCGAGAATGAATAATGAATCCCATCTTATTTTGGCAAGGACCCCAAGGGAACAATTAAAAGAAGGAATTACAGTGATTATAAAAGGCGAAGGGGTCCGGGTTTTTGATCAAGATGGGAAAAGTTACCTTGATCTTGTCTCGGGAGTAACGCGACCCGTCCACGTGGGATACGGCCGGAAAGAGATTGCCCAAGCCGTGTATGACCAGATATGCGAACTCAGTTACTTTACTCCCATGCAATTTGCAAACATCCCTGCCATTAAACTTGCAAATGTTTTAACAGAAATTGCACCTGGGAAAATTGATAAGTTTTTCTTCGTATGTGATGGTTCTGAAGCGGTTGAATCAGCAATCAAATTTGCCAAGCATTATCACTACTTTAAAGCAGACAAAAGGCGTTACAAAATAATTTCTAGACGAGGAGCCTATCATGGTGCTACAAGTGGGGCATTAAATGTGTTGGGTACAGTGATGTCCATGCGGCAGATCATGGAACCGCTTGCCCCTGGCACAATCTTTGTTGAGTCACCCTACTGCTATCGTTGCCCTTTCCATCTGTCTTATCCCAATTGTGATCTTCTGTGTGCAAGAGATATTGAGCGCATCGTCCAGTTTGAAGATCCTGAGCAAATTTCCGCATTTATCGGGGAGCCGATCCAACAGGGATTTGGAGCCTATGCGCCCCCCAAAGAATATTGGAAAATAGTCCGCGACATTTGCGGTCGGTACGGCATCCTCCTCATTATCGACGAGGTCATCTGTGGGTTTGGCAGGACTGGCAAATGGTTCGGGGTCGACCATTTTGATATTCAACCTGACATGATCACAATGGCGAAAGGCATCACTAGTGGTTACATTCCTTTGGGAGGAGTTGGATGTACGGATGATGTGATGGAGCCCATAGAGATTTTTCAGCACCTTCATACCTATGGAAATCATCCTGTCTCCTGTGCAGCAGCTCTGAAGAATATCGAAATCATGAAGAGGGAGAATCTGGTTGAGAATTCTCACAGAATGGGAACCTATTTTTTGGAAAAACTGAGAACCCTTGAATTTCACCCAACTGTTGGGGAAGTCAGAGGCACGGGACTGTGGACAGCCATCGATTTTACATTGGACAAAAAAAAGAAAGCCCCTTTTCCTCTGAACCGACTGAGCAATCTTGTTAATCGGGCGAAGAAAAAAGGACTTATCATCAAATTTATGGGACAGGCGCTTGAGTTTGCCCCACCTCTCATTATCCAAAAAGAAGAGATCGATGAAGCGATCAGGATTCTTGATGGGTGTATTACGGAAGAAGAAAAAGAGATGGGACTGTTGCAATAAAAAAATGGAGGTGGCGTGATGAAGACCAAAGAGACTAAGATCAACCCGCTGGATGTGGCAATGAAACAAGTAGAGATTGCGGCAGAGCGTTTGAAGTTAGACCCAGGACTCTGTGAAAAGATAAAACAGACGAAACGAGAGCTGATCGTCCATTTTCCTGTCAAGATGGATGATGGAAGCATTAAAATCTTCACAGGGTATCGAGTGCAACATAATATGACCAGAGGTCCAGGCAAGGGAGGGATTCGTTATCACCCGGATGTCGATCTGGACGAGGTAAAGGCTCTTGCCATATGGATGACCTGGAAGGCTGCTGTCGTCAATATTCCTTTCGGAGGGGCAAAGGGTGGCGTCCAGTGTGATCCTAAAAGCATGTCTTTGGCAGAACTTGAGAAAATGACCCGGCGATTCACATGGGAAATCGCAATGATGATTGGCCCTGATCAGGATATTCCTGCCCCTGATGTTTATACAAATCCACAGGTCATGGCCTGGATAATGGATACCTATAGCATATTAAAGGGATACACTGTTCATGGTGTCGTAACAGGCAAACCACTGGAACTGGGAGGATCGCTGGGAAGGTTCGAAGCCACTGGCAAAGGGGTCTTTATCACAGCTCAGGAGGCAGTCCGTCATCTTAACATCCCAATAGAAGGGGCTCGTGTCGTCGTCCAGGGATGTGGCAATGTGGGTGGAATTTCGGCTCAATATTTTGATCGGGCAGGAGCCAAGGTGATTGCAATCAGTGATTCGAAAGGTGGAATATATAATGAGAATGGACTGAATGTTTCTGCAGTATTGGATTGTAAAAAGAGATATTCTTGTATCATCACTCCAGAGACCAAAGGAGGAGAAGAGATAACCAATGAAGAACTTTTAGAACTTAAATGTGATATTCTTGTTCCCTCGGCCTTAGAAAATCAGATCACCCATAAGAATGCCTCGAAGATCAAAACCAAGATTATTGCCGAGGGTGCCAATGGACCTACAACACCCGAGGCGGATGAGATTCTTCATGATCGTGGTATTTTTATTGTTCCTGATATTCTGGCAAATGCAGGTGGTGTCACCGTCTCCTATTTCGAATGGGTTCAGAACCTTCAGGAATTAATTTGGAACGAAGAAGAGATCTCTGAACGATTGACCCGAATTTTAAGAAGAAGTTTTGCTGAGGTGCTCAACATCTCCCAAAGAGAGAAGGTGAATATGAGAACAGGCGCTCTAATGCTCGGGATTGGAAGAGTGGCTGAGGCCACGAAGTTGAGAGGAATCTACCCATAATTTTATTTTTTGTGTCTTGATAATGAGAGGGGCTGTAGATTTTTTCTATTAATTCCTGTCACGCCACTCGATGATAACCTTTCCCTTCTCTTGTCTTAGGGTGAGAAATTTATCTTGCAATAACGGGTTTGTGAAAGGGAAGTCAGATCGGATAAGAAGTCCCCTCGTCTCTTTTCTCTCCAATGCGGTCAGGAAGATCGTCTCTCCACATTCGATCAAATCAAGGGTTTCTAAGCTCCTCATGAGAGTATGCGAGTTATCCGCCTTCAGCATCGTGAGAACCTTCTTCCTCAGATCCCTAAAATAATAAAGGCGTGTGGAGAGATTCTCCTTCACCGTATCTAAAGGAGTCTCGACCTTGGGCATGCATCAAGACCTTGCGGAGTGCCGTGCAAACCTTTACAGATTGCTTTCCACCGCCTACATCCAGATTCCCCAAAGAGAAACTCTTGAGACGAAATGGGAGCCTGCAGCCAAACTCCTTGAATTTTCTCGAGAGGGGACAGAGAAGGCACTTTCAGAAGTCGAAAAGGGCCTGAGACTCATTCGCGCTTATGCTCTCTTTGGGAATGAAATTTCTGAACAATGTCTGATCAACCTTTCGAAGGATTGGACGCGTCTCTTCAGGGGGGTGGAAAGGAATGGACTCCTTCCCCCTTACGAATCGCTCTACCGGACAGGGAGACTCCAGGAAAAACCTGCTCAAGAAATATATCGGCTATTCTCTCTGATGGGAGTCCGGGTCCCTGAGGAGTGGCATCAACCTTCCGATTATATAGGAGTAGAACTCGATTTTATGCGTTTCCTTTGTGCAAAAGAACATCAGGCCTGGGAGAAGCAGGAGATGGATTCTCTCCTTGAGGTGGCGGAGATGGAACGGTCTTTTCTCGAAGACCATCTGGACCTGTGGATATCCGACTACTGTGAAAAGATGGCGGAACAGGCTCACGAGGACTTTTACAGAGGGATTGCTCGATTAACCACAGGCCTCATCGGGTATGACCAAATATGGGTTTCACATCTTCTTGGCATGATTCATTCAGGTCGCGGGGTGAGGTAGATGAGTACCCCTTCTGCATTGAGAGGGGCCTTGACTGCGCCGGAGACGACGACATAGCGTACATAGACACCACCTACCAAGCCACAGAGACTGGCCAAGGCGATCTGAAAGGCTTCGCTTCCCCAGAAGAGCTCAAAGACAAAAGGAATCACCAGACCGAGGAGGACCACGCCGATCCAGAACGCAGCACTGAGATCTCCCCTCACCACCCTCCGGACAGAGGCCCTACCAGCGGTGACTTCGTGCATTCCGTGCAGATAAAAGAAGAGGACCATCCCTTCGAAAAGGATGAGAAAAGCGTCAAACCGGCTGAGGATTCCAATGGCTTGATGGTTCGCATACCCTGCGATGAGGAGCATAAGAATCAGGGCGAAAACACCGGTTGAAATCCCAGAAACGAGAAAGAGCAATGGCAGGATGGGGGTTGACCAGAAGGGGATCGATCGAGTGGTATCAAAGAGGAAACCCGTATAGATGACTGTGAAAACCCCGAAAACCCCATATAGCACGTTTATGAAGATATGGAAAGAAGGATAATCTGTCAGCCGCTGAAATGGCCAGATCCACAACCCGAACTGAATTGCTCCGAGAACCATGAAGGTGGTAAGGATGAATGTCCCCCTTGAAATCCATGCCTTATTCGGCCTTGAAAACGCCCGAAAGGCAACAGAGGGACGGCCCAGATCGAATAGAAGGAGAAGACATCCGATGAGAACAAGGGGGGCTCCGAGGATCACTCCCGCTCGTGAAACCATCTCTGCATCAGGTTGGATGAGCTGGAAGGCGGCGCCGACAGCAGAGGCCCCTCCTCC
>Ga0315289_10002276_pt1 | contig 29543 bp, 25 predicted proteins | sample YL17G11_40_MG_FD_203452 | JGI IMG/M metagenome (GOLD analysis project Ga0315289, IMG submission 203452) | Sediment microbial communities from Yellowstone Lake, YNP, Wyoming, USA - YL17G11_40 | ecosystem: Environmental > Aquatic > Freshwater > Lake > Sediment | place: USA: Wyoming | collected... | reverse complement strand
TGTATGACAAGATGATCGAAGCCTTCCGGCAGCCCCAGACCCTGTCGTACAAGAGCGAGTACTGGTGGGAAAGCCGGGGGCAAGAGATCAGCCGCTGCACGTACAGGGTCTGGCTGAAAAAACCCAACTATTTCCGCGTGGAGACGGTGGGGACGGATGGCAGAAAGGGCGGGACCATTGTCGGGGATGGTGAGTGGCTGTGGCTTTTCTGGCCGGGCGACCGGCCTCACTTCTCGAGTGAGGAGCAGGCCAGCTATGAAAAGACCCGGTCGAACGTCTACATGAAAGAATCGACCCCGCTGGGCCGGCATTCCATCGGGCACAAGACCGGTCTGCTGGGGGCGGGGATGAGCATGCCGATCATCGATCCGAGCACCTTTCACGGATACACCGATTCTCTGCAACCGTATGTGGACGGGGTCAGAGGGATGGGTGGTGAGTACGTGAACGAAGATGAGGAGTGCGATGTTATCGAAGTAAGCATCATGAAACATCAGCGGAGCTGGTACCTGTGGCTCTCGAAGAAGGACCACCTGCCGCGCGGGCTCAAGGAGGTCGTCCGGGTCTCGCACGACATCATCATGCACGAGACTTGGTCGGACATCGTCATCAACGGAGAAATCCCGGCGGAGAAGTTCGTCTGGGCCCCGCCCGAGGGCTGGCGGCAGTGGGAGTTGCCCAAGCCGGAAGATATTCTCCTGAAACCGGGGACGCTGGCGCCTGATTTCGAGCTGACACTGGCCGATGGGAGCAAGACCAGGCTCTCGGACTACCGGGACAAGATTGTCTGGTTTTACATCTGGAGGGCTGGGTGACCGGCTTGCCGAGAGGAGATGCGTCATCTCCAAAAGCTCCATGAGAAGTACAGCGGCAAAGGACTTGTGATCCTCGGTTTCAATTGCTCCGATGAGAAGAACATTGCCCTGGAGTTCCTGCGCGAGAACGGAGCTGCGTTTCCCACCATTCTGGATTCTTCGGATGCGGCAACCAAGACTCAGTTCCGCGACTACAAAGGCAGCGGCGTGCCATTGAATTACGTGATTGACCCGCAAGGCAAGGTCGTGGACGGATGGTATGGGTACGAGGAGGGTCATAAACGGGCGCTGGCGGCCCTGAAGAAAACCGGCCTGAAGATCGAAGAGCAGTAGATACGCGCATCAATGGATTTGCGCCGGCTGGGCCTTGGCGTCGAAGAGAAGTGGACCCAGCGGTGCTCTCCAGACCCGGCACAGAGGCTTTTCCTCTCGCTTCCAGCCCTCTTTCTGCAGTTGCAACTCGGTGCAATAGAGGTATTGTCCCGACCCGGCGTGACGGTACTCATAGAGCAGCACGATCCGGGCGTTCTTGTTCTGTTCTCCGACTGCTGGCAGGGCGAGAAAGAGTGGCTTGGCCGACGGCTCAGGAGGCTCGGTCGTCAGACGAACGGTCCGATGACTGCCGGCGGGAACTTTCTGGACATAAACTGCGGTCAGACCGTCGGCCGTTCGGTTCGGCTCGATTGCGTAGAACGCGACGGATTCTACAGAATCCCACCTGCCCGCTTCGGCGAGGGCACCGCGCAGCAGGTAATCCTCGTCGTTCTGCCCCTTCCGCACCCGGTAGACGGCGGTGGGTAAAACGAGACGTGGATCATCCAAATTCAGCCGGTACAGGATCTGGTTGTAGTCGTATCGGGGCGTTGCGGTCTCTTCCGAGCCGGAAAATCCGTACGAATAGGTCCCTTCGAAGAAGATGACGCGGCCGCCGGCCTGGTCGAAGTACGGATGGTGCTTGGGATTATAGTAGGAGTACTTGTTGTGCGTCGCGATCTTGCGGGCGTAGGCCCACGGCCCGACCGGCGTGTCCGCCTCGGCGTACCAGACCTCGCCCAGGAATGAGCTCTCGCCCCATTGCTGCACGAAAATCATGACCCATTTATGGCGATAGGCGTTGAAGTAGACGCTCCCGCCATGAGGCGTGACCTTCTTGCCCGACTCCACATCATAGAGGCACACGTTCTCCTTTTCGCGTTTCAGAGCCCCGGCGATACGAGCCTTTGTGGAGGCATTCCTGGCGGTCAGGTCGCCAAACCGCACCCAGCGGTACGGCGCATTCTCTCTCGCCGAGTCCGGCTGCAAGGCCGTCAGGACTTCATAACGGTTCGGATCGGTGACATCATCCCACCGGGCTTCGACGCGCATGCGGACGGTCAGAGGAAACGGGATCGCGAAGTAGTAGCAGGGCCGACCATCGATATTCACTGGCATTGCGTGCCCGAAGTCCGGACAGGGTAGGAAATTTGGGTCGCCTCGGATCACCGGCTCAAATACTCGCGTGGCGTCATTGAAGGCTGCCAGACCTCTCTCAAGGATCTCGTCGAGACTCTTGAGTCGGGCATACTTGGCAACCATGCGCTCGCGGCCCTCCTTGTCCGGGACGGTCAACAGGCCATCGAGCCAGACGAGGCCAGGCTCCTTCAGGGGACACATGGGGCGGCTGAATCCGTCCTTGTCCACAAAGTAATCGAGGTTGACGCCGATAGCCGGGTCCAGCCCGCCGTGGCCGGGCAGGTCGGACGTCGCGCCGGCCATCGCGAAGTGACCCAGCGGATAGGAGGGCCTGCCCGTATCGCCCCACAGCCAGAACAGTCGGCCGTGGTAGATGCAGGTATCCACCGAGTCCTGCCCCATGACCTGCCCGTTGAGGACGGGGTTCTGGAGGGGAACCGGCCAGCCCGTCAGAATGCTGTCCCGGTAGATGCCCTCACCTGTGACACGGTACAGCCGCTCGGCGATATTGAGCCGGTCGATCTGGATTGTCGCGCTCGCACCCGGTGTTGTCTTGAGTCTGACCCCATTGAATCCGAAGCCGTCCTTGGGGAAGCTATAGCCGTGGCTCTCGACGAAAAAAAAGACATCCCTGTTCATCAGGCCCGGCTCGTGGAACGCGACGATGCCGTTGCTGTCCGTCCAACACCTCATGCTATTGGTCGTTCGCAGCTCGACCAGCGGCACCCCCCGGCCGGTCTGCCGGTCGGTCACCTGGATCGTGAAGTACTCGCACGCGGCGTCGGCACGGGACGTTGGCTGGGACTCGGTGGCCGCAGGCGCCTGGCCGGCGCGAACAATCAGGACCATGGCGGCCAGCGCGATCGTCAGGTGTTCTCGCTGTGTTGTGTTCATAGCCCTGGGCGTCATGTGCATTTCTCACCTGAACTCTCGCCGATGGCACCTCGTTGCCGGCGGACCGTCCACCAGTCCAGACGGGCGGCATCAGGGTAGTGATGATACCATGTCTTCCGCCAGATTCCAGTCCGGCAGGAATTCGGCGTGTGCAACTGGCTTTTGGGGGGCATGATTCCACGGCTGGGTTCGAGAATCTCGGACTCGGTCCGCGCAGGTCGTGCGTTCTCGCACGACATCCTCCGGCGAGCGAGGACGCTCGCCCTGCATATCCCCACAAAAGTCAGTCACACACGATTCGGCCCGCTGACACAAGAGTTGACACCGGGACCGCGCCGAATTACGATAGTGCCGGTGGAACGTGACGGTCAGGGCTTATGGGTGGATAAGGAGTCGCCGCGATGGACAAGTTGTACGAGCAATCCGAGACGGGGTGTTGCCCGCGCTTCGATCCGAAGCCGTGGGACGAGAAAGAGGTCACCTTCCAGGACAAGCTGTTCGTGAAGGACCGCGTCCGGAGCTTCTTTCATATCCCGCTGAACTTCGGCCGGGTGATGGTCCGCAACATGGAGAAGATCCAGGCGGCGGGCGCTGTGGCGCCGGAGCCGCTGCTGCTGTCGGACGAGAACTCATTGTGGGGAGCAGACGTCTACATCGCCGTAGCTAAGGATGTGCCGGGAGCCCGGATGGCCCGCGTCTCAGGCACGTTTCTGACGCGCGTCTTCGAGGGGCCGTATGCGAACATCCGCCACTGGGTCCAGGAGATGAAGACTTACGTCGCCTCCCGGCAGAAGAAGCTGGAGAAGCTCTATTTCTTCTACACGATGTGCCCGAAATGTGCCAAGTTCTACGGTAAGAACTACGTCGTTCTGCTCGCCAAGATTTGAGAGGTGGTCCCACGTGAAGCAATCGGTGTGAGCGTGCGCCGCGTGGCGCACGACGCCGCTCCTACGATTCGGTCCCCGCGCGGGCCGGCTCGCGCGGGGGTGCCTTTTCATGTGCCTTGACCGCCTTGGGATCCCATTCGGCGAACTCGTTGGGAACAATCTCCACGCCGCAGCACTCTGCATAGGCCTGCGTCATCTCGGCCCCCAAGAAGAGGATGAGGGAGGAGTAATAGATCCAAAGCAAAAGAATCACCAGCGACCCGGCTGCCCCATAGACCGAACTCGTGCCGCTGGACGCCAGATACCTGCTGATCCCATATTCGCCGACGATGAAGAGGATGCCGGAAATCACGCCTCCTATCCAGGTATTCCCCCACGTCATCTTCACATCGGGCAGGACCCGGAACATGATGACAAAGATGAGAGTGAAGACCACGAAGGAAGTCGCGAAGCTGATGATCGCCGCGCTGGGCCCTCGCCCCTGAAACACGAAGGATATGATCGAATTGACCACGAGGGAGCCAATGATCACGATGCTTATTGCCAGGACCATGAGAAGCGACATGAAGCGCTTGTACAACCAACCCTTCATGATGCTGCGCTTGGTGCGCACGTTGAAGATGCGGTTCAACGAGTACTGCAATTGCCCGAACGCGCCCGTCGCGGAAATGATGAGGAAGACCAGCCCGATGGCAGCGGAGACAGAGGCCTCGAGGCGTTGCGCTTTGGCATTCTTGAGGAGCGCTTCGACGCCGGGTGCGGCTTGAGAGCCAATCAGGTTCTCGACGTGCTCAATGACGCGCTGCTGGGTGGACTCGCCCAGGAATCCCAGGATCGTGAGGGCCAGCACCAGCAGGGGAGCCAGGGACAATATGGCGTAGAATGCCAGGGCGGCGGCCAACGTGAACCCATCGTCCGCCATCAGATTCACTATGGCTCTCCTCGGAGTATGCCAAAGCGCTCTCCAGTTCATAGCCTTTATCCGTCCCAATCCCCGCTGGGCAATTCACTCGGCGGGCGCAGGAGATGAAGAACGTGCCCGTAGCATCACCCAACTCACCACAACATAGCCGCTTGCCGGGACGACAAGGGCTGAGTGAATCCCCCATTCCGAACAAGGATTTTGCCGGCCTTTTGCGCTGCCGGCGGCCGTCAAGCAAGAGCAGGTCCCGGGGCGGAGGACACCGCCGGGCTTGCTTCAGAAGGCGACCCGGAAGTCCTTGTACCGGGCGTTGTAGGGCACGGGTCCGGCCTGGGTGTCGCGGATGTAGCCCGCAAACTCGTCCTGAACATCCCGGATGCAATTGTCCACGTCCTGGGCCGGACCTTGGATGAGCATCTCGACGGCGCCGTCGGGCAGATTTCGCACGTACCCCGTCACGTTATAGCGTCCGGCGATGTGGTTGGCCGTATAGCGGAAGCCCACGCCCTGGACGTGGCCTTTGAAGATGACGTGCTTGGCCGTCTGGTCCATCTGCAATCACCCGTTTCGCGTTAACGAATCCCTGCCGGTCCCCGTTGCCGGGCCGTATCTCTTTGCGCAGTCATCGTAGCCGCCGTCGCGCCGGTCCGCAAGCCATCCCGGGACGAATCCCCAGGGCAAACGCAAAGTCATTTGGCTGATCCCATTCATGTCATTGCGAGGAGCGCAGCGACGAAGCAATCTGGGTTCCCAAACGCGATAGGTCGCGTTTGGGGTCCCTCTCAATTCCCGGCATGGGAGATTGCTTCGCTTCGCTCGCAATGACATGCGGCCGGTGCTATCGAACGACTTTGCGTTTGCCCTGGGACGAATCCCACATCGCTATTTCCGGAACGCCGGGTCTCGCGTATAATGCATCCGCGTTAATTGGCCGTGGTTCGCAGGATGGAAAACACAAGAAGACAAATCGAGATGGATGAGCAAATCTACCAGATCAGCACGCTGGTGGCGGGTGATTTCTCGCTCCAGGAGGTGCTGGACAAGCTGGCCGAGGCGGCGGTCAAGATCGTCGGCGCCAAGGCGTGCTCTATCCGTCTGCTCGATGAAGAGACCAACGACCTGAAGATGCGCAGCACGTACGGGCTCAGCGAGGAGTATCGCAACAAGGGCGTCGTCACGAAGGATGACCCTGTGATTACGGCGGCCTTCGCCGGCAAGGCCGTCGTGATCGACGATATGCGCGTGGACGACCGCATTCATTTCAAGGAGGCCACGGTTAAGGAGGGCCTGGTCAGCCAGTTGACGGTGGCGATGCAGTTCCGGAACAAGTCCATCGGTGTGCTGCGACTGTACAGCCCGCGGCCCCGGGGCTTTACGGACCGAGACATCGTCGTAGCCCGGGCGGTGGCCTCCCAGTGCGCCGTGGCCATTACCAATGCCAAATTGTACGCCGAGGCGATCCATGCCCAGCGATTTACCGAGCAGATGCGCTTGGCCGGCCTGATCCAGCGGCGCATGATCCCGGAGAAGCCCCCTCAGATCAAAGACCTGGATATCGCCGCGACCTATATTCCCTGCTTCGACGTGGGCGGCGATTTCTATGATTTCCTGCCCATTGGCCGAGATCGGTTGGTTATTACGATTGCCGATGTGATTGGAAAGGGTGTTCCGGCGGCAATCATGATGAGCTGGTTCCGCGGCGCGGTCCAGGCCTATACGGAGGGTTCCCGGGAGGCGCAGCGCGACGCCGGCACGGCGAGAGACCTGAACGGCGGGCTGCAGACCGCGGTCCGCACCCGCAACGCGATCGAGAACTTCAACAAGATGGCGTGCATGGAATGCCGCGAGGGCGAGTTCATCACGCTGCATTATGCTTCGATCGACGCGGCCGAGCGGACGATGACCTACTGCAACTGCGGCCATGAGCCGGCGGTGCTCATCCGGGATGGTGAGCTCCACGATCTGGCCAAAGGCGGGCTGGTGCTCGGCGTGGACCCGCACGCCACGTATGAGATTGAGACCGTGGAGCTTCGGGACGGCGATTGCCTGTTGTTCTATACCGATGGGCTGGTCGATGCGATGGATTTCAACAATGAGCTGTGGGGCCGCGAGCGCATGCTGGAGGCGACGAAAAAGTTCGCCGATTGCTCCGCCGATCACGTGGTCCGTAACGTTTTGGCCTATCGCCGGCGCTTTGCCGGACTGGCCCGGCAGATTGACGACACGAGCATCATCGCCGTGAAGGTCGGAGAGCCTCGCCGCGGCAATGACTGCGCCGAATGCACGGCAGTGGAGAGCGCCGGCCGCTCCGACCGGAGGCGGGAGGACCGATAATCTCTCGATGGCAGAGCTGGTGATCACAATCGATGGTCCGGCCGCCAGCGGCAAAAGCACGATGGCGCGGCTGCTGGCCGAAAGGCTGGATGCCACTTTTCTCGATACCGGCGCCATGTACCGGGCGGTGACCCTGGCGGCGATTCGGGACGGGGCGGATCTGGCCGACGAGGAACAGTTGATCCGGGTCATCGAACGACACCGTTTCGATTTTGTGGCGGCCCGGGGGACGATGCTCGTGCGGATCGACGGGCAGGATGTCACGCCGGCGTTGCGAGACAGCGAGCTGACGGCCAAGGTCCGGCATATCGCCGCCGCTCCACGAGTGCGGGAGCGGCTCGTTGCGATGCAGCGATCCTTTGCCGCCAGGCACCGCCGAATCGTGACGGAAGGGCGGGACCAGGGGACCGTGGTGTTCCCCGACGCCCAAGTGAAGTTCTACCTGACGGCGACGGCGGCGGAGAGGGCCCGGCGACGAAAGGCGGAGCTGGATGCCCAGGGTCTGCCGGCCGATCTGGAGCAAATCCGCCGCGCGATCGAGGCGCGGGACCAGAGTGATGAGAATCGAGCGGTCGGGCCGCTGAAGCCGGCCGAGGATGCCGTGAAAGTCGATACCACCGGCCTGAGCATCGAGGAGGCCGTCGAGCGGCTTTACCACATTGTCGAGGAACGATGTCTACGGAAGCGTTGAAATTCGCTTGGTACTGGCTGGCCCGGCTCGGCTGCCGGATGTTCTGCATCGTGCTGTTTCGCCTTCGCGTCCACGGCCGGGAGAACGTCCCGTCGACCGGGGCGGTCATCCTCGCGAGCAATCACCAGAGCTACCTCGATCCGGTCTTCTGCGGCGTGGGCCTCCAACGGCATTTGACCTACGTCGCGCGCGACTCGCTGTTTCGCTTCCGGCTCTTCGCCCTGCTGATTCATTCGCTCAACGCGATCCCCATCGGGCGCGACAAAGCCGACATTGCGGCGATGAAGGCGATCATCGCCCGGCTTCGGGAAGGGGCCGCCGTATGTCTTTATCCAGAGGGCACGCGAACGCGGGACGGACGAATCATCCCGGTCAAGCCGGGCTTCGGCTTGCTCTGCCGGCGGGCGAAGGCCGTCGTCGTCCCCGTCCTGATCGACGGCGGCTTCGAATGCTGGCCCCGGTACAACCGGCTGTTCCAACCGGGCCGCGTCATGGTCCAGTACGGCCAACCCCTGAGCCCCACGCAGATCGCAACTATGACCAACGAAGACCTGGCCGATTACCTCACCCGTACCCTGCGCCAAATGCAGCACGACTGCCGCCTCAAACAAGGCAGGCCGCCCTACAACTACGATACGCAGTCAACGACCGGTGCGTGATCCTGCGTCGTTCGGATTGTCCGTGCGCGGAAGGTGAGAAGTGAGGAAGGTAGGAAGGTAAGAGGCGGTGACGGCTTCTTCCATTCTTACCTTCCACAGACTGCGGGAGACAACTTATGGGCAGGAGATTGATGCGTTCAAAGGATCCGGATATCATCGCCTCGGAAGCGGCGCTGCGCCGGGCAGCCAAGCGGGCGTTGCAGATCGGACTGGAGACGGGCACTCCTGTATATGTGCTGATAAACGGCAAGATTGTGGACTTGACTAAACGGCAGCGGCGCAGCGCCAAAAAGACGCGCGGTCTCAAGGCGCAACCGTAATCAGTTCTTTCGGTCAGACGTACGCTCGCTCATCGCGGCTTGCCTGGGCCGTGTCCGAGAGCTTGGTTTGTCTCGCCTCATTCCGCGGGCAGAAGATCATCATACTTGGACCTGGAAATCGCCGGGCCGAGTCCATCCACATTGCTCAACGCCGACGGATAGCGGACCCCGTGCTGGTGTGGTCTTCCTCCTCTTTGGTTGCCTCTCGCCTGCTTTCAATCTCTTCCCCGGCTCTTGTTAACAGGGTGCAAAGCGATTCGATTTGGTCGTATGGGATGACAACACCCGATGTCGGCCCGCCCTCACGCCTTTCTTGGGAGATAATGATCTCGTTTCTCTCGTTGATCTCGACATCCAGCTGATACATGCTGATTTTCATTGCTTTCCTCCAAAACTATTGGTACAGACAATCGCCTGCCTTTGTGGAAACCAAACCATCTATCGGCTTGAGATCGTGGGAGTTTAACAACATCTCACACGAGGCTTTCCTGGCGATCCCCTATGTGACAAGCGGGTCGTTATTATCGGTATTAAACAGAAGATATGTGAGGGCCACGGTCGTCCTGGAAGATCACAGGTTCAACGCGGCTGGTGCACTGGCTCGGGCATGAGTTCGATCTCGTAGAGCTTGGGCCAGAGTTTGCCGGTGACGAGGAGGTGTTTGGTCTCGGGGAGGTAGGCGATGCCGTTGAGGACGGCGTCGGATTGCCGGGGGTTGGGAGGCGTGTAGAGGCCGGTCAGGTCGATCCAGCCGGTCACGCGGCCGGTTTTGGGATCGATGATCGCGATGCGGTCGGTCGGCCAGATGTTGGCGTAGACCAGGCCGTCGATGAATTCGAGCTCATTGAGATGACGCACGAGCCGGCCCCGGTCGCGGACCTCGATCCGGCCGGTCTCGGCGAAGGTGTTCGGGTCGAGCCAGCGCAGGGTCGCGGTGCCGTCACTGTAGAGCAGGCGTTTGCCGTCGTGGGTGATGCCCCAGCCTTCCGTCGGATAGTGGAACTGCCCGCGGGGCGTGAACGTGTCCTTGCTGTAGACGAAGCCCGTTTTGGACTGCCACGTGAGCTGGATAAGCCTATCACCAAAGAGGGTAATTCCTTCGCCGAAGTACTTGTCCGGCAGACGGAGCATCTGGAGGGTCTGGCCCGTCTTGAGGTCCCGCCGGAAGATAGCGGACCGGCCGTGAAGCCCCGTTCCTTCGTAGAGAACCCCGTTCTCGTATACGAGTCCCTGTGTGAACGCCTGCCGGTCGTGCGGATAGCTCCGGATGACCTTATAGCCGTAGTGGATGACCTCGGCCGGAGCTTGGTTGCCGTCCGATGACGGGGGCGTTCGCGGTTGTTCCTGCGCGGTCGCCACGTCCCGCGCAGAGGAAATCATGAAGAGAAACACAAGCATCAACAATCTGCCCTTTGCCATTCTCCCCTCCATTATAAGCGACAGGTCGCAAATGGCAAACTCCTGCGGATTCGCGAAAGAGCGAGGGGGCGAATGCACTTGACGCTTGGAGGCCCGGTGGGTAGTCTTACCGCATGTGTTGGGCTGATACGCTCGGACTTGAAATACGAAATTCGAATATCGAAATCCAAAGCAAGCACGAATGACCTGAATCCGAAATTCGAAATGGCCCTGCGGCCTGCGACAGCGTTTTCCTTCATTCGGATTTGCTTCGAATCTCGTGCTTCGGATTTCCGTCCTTGATTGCGCGGGGAGGTGTGATGTGTACAGGATGAAGGTAGTCTTCGTGATTCTGTTGTCGTTGTTGACCCTTGGCGCGGGCTCGTGCAGTCGGATGGATGCGCGTGCGCAGGGCACGGACCTGCTCTCGACGGGTCTCATCGGTTGGCAGCAGATCGAAGGGCAGGAGGGGAACTGGCATTTCGAGAACGGGGTTCTTTACACCGATGCGGAGGCCGGCGGGTGGCTGTCTACGACGCGCCCGTACGATGATTTTGTTTTGTCGCTGGAGTTCCGGGTCCCGCCGGAAGGCAACAGTGGGGTCTTTATCCGGGCGCCGCACGAGGGCAATCCGGCGTACGCGGGCATGGAAATCCAGATCCTCGACGACTACGCCGATAAATGGAGCCATCTGGAGCCGGACCAGTATGCGGGGAGCATTTATGACGTGCAGGCGCCTTCAGAGCGGGCGAGTAAGAAGGCGGACAAATGGCAGAAGATGGTAGTCATCGCCCGGGGGCCGCAGGTCCGGGTCATTCTGAACGGGCGAAAGGTGGTCAATACGAACGTGACCTATTATCCCTATAAGCTGGGTACCCATCCCGGCCTGAACCGCGCGAGTGGGTACATCGGGTTGCAGAGTCACGGCAGCCGGGTCGAATTTCGCAACATTCGGATTCGCGAGTTGCCAGGCGCAATGTGAAAGGACCTGTAGGACCTATGGGACCTATAGGACCTATGGTATAGTATGCCTGCGGGCACGGTGTGTTCTCGGTGCTTGCCGGGCAGCATTCATAAATCGTAAATGGCAAATCGTAAATAGTAAGGGGATGGCCATGGACACAAGCGGGTACTCACGTCGGGATTTTATCAAGGCATCGGCCGCATCGCTGGCGGCGCTGGGTGTGGCCGGGCGGATGTATGCGGCCGGCACGGACACGATCCGCGTCGGCATCATCGGCTGCGGCGGGCAGGGCACGCGCGACCTCGTCAGTTGCGTCAAGAGCGCGCCGGGCGTGGAAATCGTGGCGATGGGCGACCTGTTCCAGGACCGCCAGCAGGAGTCGTTCGACAAGCTCACGAAGGAAGTGCCGACCGCGATGAAAGTCACGCCGGACAAACGGTTCGTGGGTTTCGACGCCCACAAGAAAGTGCTGCAGACCGATGTGCACATGGTCCTCCTGACGACCCCGCCTCATTGGCGGGCGCAGCATCTCCAGGCGGCCATTGAGGCGGGCAAGCACGTGTTCATGGAGAAGCCGGGTGGAGTGGACCCGAAGGGCATTCGCTCCATCATTCAGACGGCGGAGCTCGCCCAGCAGAAGAAGCTCTCCATCGTCGCCGGCACGCAGCGGCGGCACAGCAAGAAGTACCAGGAGACCATCCGGCGGATTCACGACGGCCAGATTGGCGAGATCGTGTCGGCCCAGGCCTACTGGAACGGCAGCGATATGCTGGGCTACTGGAAGTGGTGGGACAAGGAGAACCGGTCCGACATGGAGTGGCAGTGCCGGAGCTGGCCGTGGTTCACGTGGACCAGCGGCGATCACATCGTCGAGCAGCACGTTCACAATCTCGACGTCATCAACTGGGCCCTCCAGGCCCATCCGGAGCAGTGCATGGGCATGGGCGGCCGCGCTGTGCGCACCCTGGGCAATATCTACGACCATTTCGCCGTTGAGTACGAATATCCGAAGGGCGTGCGGGTCGAGAGCCTGTGCCGCCAGATCAACGGCTGCACCGACCGGGTGGCCGAGCGGGTCGTCGGCACCAAGGGCTTTGCCGATGTCGATCAGGGCGTGATTGTCGGTGAGAAGCCCTTCAAATACGATGGGCCCGATCCCGACCATTACGTCCAGGAGATGGCCGACCTGATCGCGAGCATTCGCAATGGTACCCCCATCAACGAGGGCAAGAACGTGGCCGAGAGCACGATGGACGCCATCATGGGACGCATGAGTGCGTACACCGGTCGGGCATTGAAGTGGGACTGGGCCATGAAGTCGTCGAAGCTGGACCTGACGCCGCCGAAGTACGACTGGACGGAACTTCCGGTGGAGCCGGTCGCCGTGCCCGGCAAGACGCAGCTCATCTGATTGATCAGGGATTATGGATGATTGATTATTGGGCGAGCTCGGTGCCATGTCCACGCTGGCGCGGGCATGCTCGACTTGAAGGCTGAAACGTGCTTACCTGAGCGTAATAAGCAGGCACCCGATTCCGATATCATGATTGAGGTGATGCAATGGACAATCAAAGCAGACAAGGGGGACTTTCGAGGCGTGGTTTCATGAAACAGGCGGCCGCCGGGGCGGCTTCCCTGGCGGCGGCTTCGACGTTCAACCCGCGGGCATACGCGGCGGGCAGTGACAAGATTCGTGTGGGCCTGATCGGCTGCGGCGGCCGGGGAACCTATGATACCGGCAACTGCCTCCGGGCGGCCGAAGGGGTCGAGCTGGCGGCCATGGGCGACATGTTCAAGGATCGCTTGGACAGTTCGCGGCAGAACCTCTCGAAGAACTTGCCCGACAAGGTCAAGGTCACCGACAGTACATGCTTCGTCGGGTGGGATGCTCATCAAAAGGTCCTCGCCTCCGATGTGAATCTGGTGATCCTGACGCAGCCGCCGCACTTCCGGGCCTCGCATCTGAAGGCCGCGGTGGAGGCGGGCAAGCACGTATTCATGGAAAAGCCCGTGGCCGTCGATCCCGTCGGCGTTCGCTCCGTGATCCAATCTTCGGAACTGGCGGAGCAGAAGGGCCTGACGATCCTGGCCGGCACGCAGATGCGCCGCATCTCGCACCTGGTCGAGGCGGTCAAGAGGATTCAGGATGGCGCCATTGGCGAGATTCGGGGCGGCCAGTGCGTTCGCCTGGGCGACGCCATGCGAAGCTGGGGGCCGAAGCAGCGGCAGAGCGGCTGGTCGGATATGGAATGGCAACTGCGCCGCTGGCTGTTCCTGACCTGGCTCAGCGGCGATTTTATCGTGGAGATGCACGTCCACAACATCGATATGATGAACTGGCTGGTTGGCGCCCATCCGGTGCAGTGCCTCGGTATGGGCGGCCGGCAGCAGCGGACCGAGCCCGAGTTCGGCGACTCGTACGACCACTTTGCCGTGGAATACGAGTACCCGAACGGCCTGCGAATCGAGTACATGGGTTCGCAGATCGACAAGATGACCGACCGCAACGATCAGCGGCTGGTCGGCACGAAAGGTTCGCTGGTAGCGGATTTCGCCGGAGTCCGGATCGAGGGCCAGAACCCGGTCGAGATCGCGTGGGATAAGAATGATCCGTGCCTTAAACAGCACGCCGATCAGATTGAGGCGATTCGTCGGGGTCAGCGGTTAAATGAGGGCCGGCGGATCGCCGAAAGCACCCTGACCTCCATTATGGGTCGGATGAGCGCATATACGGGCCGGGCTTTGAAGTGGGATTGGGCGATGAACGCCTCCAAACTGGATTTGACGCCACCGTCGTACCAGTTCGGCGACCTGCCGATGCCGCCGGTGGCCATCCCCGGCAAGACCGCATTGATCTGAGAATCCGATGGAGATACGCCCCGGCGTATTTCGTCTGAAATATCGGATTCTTCGCACGGCGTCGAGATCGATGCGTATTGGGAACCGGTGGGAGCGGGTGATTGTACCTGCTCCCACTTCTATTTTGGCGATGTCCATATTATAGGGGAGTAATACCAGTCCTGAATGAATTGTGCGCTTCTCATTGTCATTTCGACCGGAGGCCCGCGCTGTGGGCCACAGTGGAGAAATCTGGCCGCGAATGGGCGACACGTCATATTCGCAGCCAGATGTCTCGACTGCGCTGTGCTCCGCTCGACATGACATACTGCAAACAATTCAATCATGATGCATAGGAGAATCGGGGATTCGGCTGTGGGGGGTAAGAGGTGAAAACGCGGCAGACATATCACCAGCCGGGTGTGCTTCGCGTCCTGCAATCGAGGGAGGAGACCAGGGCTTTCTACAACAAGATTGCCAAGGTGTATGATCTGCTGTCCGAGCGCTCGGAGCAGCCGGTCCGTCGGGCCGGGTTGAAGATGCTGAACGCCCGCCCCGGCGAGAAAATCCTCGAGATCGGTTTTGGGACCGGCCACTGTCTGATTGAGCTGGCACGGATGGTCGGACCTTCCGGACGGGTCTTCGGCATCGACCTGTCGGAGAAAATGGTCAAAGCTTCACAGCAACTCGCTCGTGAGAAGGGCTTCGAGGGGCGGATCGAGCTGACCTGCGGCGACGCCCTGCACCTGCCCTATGCGGCCGAGAGCTTCGACGGCATCTTCACGAGTTTCACTCTCGAACTCTTCGATACGCCCGAAATCCCGCTTGTGCTGGCGGAGTGCCGGCGCGTTCTCCAGACCGGTGGCCGGATTGTCGTGGTCGGCATGTCCCGGGTCGGTCCCAACGGCCTGGTGACCGAAATCTTCGAGTGGACGCACCGCCACTTCCCGAATTATCTCGATTGTCGCCCCATCCTCGTCCGCCAGGCGCTCGAAGACGCGGGCTTTCGTACCGTTGACTCCCGAATCATGAAGATGTGGATCAACGTGGAGATCGTCTGCGCAGGAAAGTAGCCACCGCCGCTCGCACGTCACGAGGGCTCACTGCGGCGAGGGCCGCAACCTCAGTATTTTCCTGAGGACGACAGGAGGTCACGCACCGAACCGACGGTGACATCAAGCCGTATTTGGGTAAAGTGGTTTTCGAGGCGCGCCGGTTTGAGCGCAACGTGTTTTTCGTCACCTTGCGAAGAAACCGGCGCATAACTTCTTACGTGGCAAGAGGTTTACGGGAGGTCTGCTATGAAAGAGCTGAGGTTGACACTGCTCGCTGACAGAAGGGGTTGTGCCTGCATCGTGTTCTTTGTCGCGACCATGTGTGTTCCGGGCCCGGGGTGGGCACAATCACGCACGGAGGCGGCCAAGCAATTATCGAGTGCCTTCTCCGAGGCGGCCAAGGCGGCGATGCCGGCGGTGGTCTCCATCAAGGTGGAGAAAGCCGTGGAAGTCAATCCCGTCATGGGATTGGGTGGTCAGCCGGGATTCAACGATCCCTTCGGCCAGTTCGGCGATGATTTCCTGCGGAGGTTCTTTGGCGAGCGGATGCCGCAGAGGCAATCGCCGCGGAAGTACCGCGAGCGGGGACAGGGGTCCGGTTTTATCATCAGCGAGGATGGATACATCCTGACCAATAACCACGTCGTGGGAGATGTGGATAAGATGACGGTAGAATTGCAGGACGGCCGGGTCTTCACCGACGCCAGGCTGATTGGGACCGATCCGGATTCGGAAGTGGCCCTGATCAAGATCAATGGTCACAACTTTCCCGTGCTGCCGCTGGGGGACTCCGCCAAGGCCGAGATCGGAGACTGGGTCATCGCGATCGGCAATCCGTTCGGATTGAATGAATGAGACGGTTACGGTCGGCGTCATCAGTGCGGTAGGGCGCAGTAACGTGCACATTGCCGCCTACGAGGACTTCATCCAGACCGATGCGGCCATCAATCCGGGCAACTCGGGCGGGCCGTTGATCGACCTTGACGGCCGGGCTATCGGATTCAACACCGCCATCGTCAGCGAGAGCGGCGGCTATATGGGGATCGGGTTCGCTATTCCCATCAACATGGTGCGGACCATCGAGGAGCAACTGAAGAACAGCGGCAAGGTGACGCGCGGCTACCTGGGGCTGTACGGGCAGAAGGTCACGCCCGATATGGCGGAGCCGCTGGGTCTGAAGGAGCCGGCGGGGCTCGTTATCACCCAGATTCAGAAAGGGTCGCCCGCCGACAAAGCCGGACTGAAGGTCCAGGATGTGATTCTGGAGATCAACGGCAGGAAAGTCGAGTCCTACGACGCCTTCCGGAATGAAATCGCCGCCCTGAGGCCCGGCAGCCAGGCCCGGTTCAATATCCTGCGCGACGGCAAGCCTTTGCAGCTCAGTGTTGCTCTCGGCGAGCGTCCCGGGACTGTTGCGCAGAGAGAGCAGCCGTCCCAGGAACCGCAGCAGACCCTGGGGGTCGAGGTCCAAGACTTGACGAAGGACCTGGCCAACCAACTTGGCTATCAGCCGGGCGAAGGGGTCGTCGTTTCGGCTGTAACACCGGGCAGCCCGGCGGCGGAAAAGGGGATTGAGCCCGGCGATCTGATCGTGTCCGTCAACAGGCAGAATGTGGCGTCCGTGGATGAGTTTGCCGCGGCGGTCAAGCAGTCGCGCAAGAATGGCAAGGTGCTCTTGCTGGTTCGTCGTGGTGAGATGGCGCAGTTCGTCGTTGTGACGTTCGAATAGTGCTTGGGAAGTATTATCGTGTCGGGCCAGGCGATGCTCCTCTCTGCCATGTCGAGCGGAGCAAAGCGGAGCCGCGACACGAAGCGCAGCGGTTACCCGCGTAGCGAAATCCGGCTGCGAATGGTGCGCATCTCTCATTCGCAGCCGGATTTTTGCCGCTCGGCCTTCGGCGGGGAACGACTGCGTTTGCCAGTCCCGCGCGTGGCATATGAGTGAAGCGACATGCACGCCGTTTGTTTGAGTCTCCCCGAAATTCCCCTCCACCGTGGACTGCACCGCGCCGTCGGAGGGTGCACGAGAAGAAGTGGCAGCTAAAGGCGTGGGGCTCCGTTTGGGACTCATACCGATTCGGAGGGAATCCTGCGCCGTCTGTCATGTCGAGCGGAGCGCAGCGGAGTCGAGACATCTGGCTGCGAATCTGGCGTGTCGTCCATTCGCGGCCAGATTTCTCCGCGCGGCCTTCGGCCTTGGTCGAAATGACAAGGGGGTGGCCTTCGGCCTCTCTGCTTCGCGAGCCTGCATAGCGCTTCGCAGAGCAGGCCGGTTGAAATGGCAACAAAAAGCCAGGAGTCACTCTGGGCCGATATCCCAGCCGATGGAGCACTTGGCCTGCCACAATCCTCTCGTGTACCGCACCGTCGGACCTGCGCCGGGTTTTGGTGGATTTCCGCAGGTGCTCGCTCTAAAATAGCCGAGTTAAGCGCGAAAGGTGGCCAGGTGCTGCCTGCTCCGAGCGGGCTGGATGCCTGCACGCGGCTCACGGATGTGCGGATGCGGGTGCCGGCGGACCGACGCGCGGGAATGGCACGGAACAGGCATCGGCGTTCAGAGGTATATCATTCATGAAGGTATTGGTTGCGGCGAAGTGTGGATTCTGCCCGGGTGTGCGTAATGCGATCAGCACGGCGGAGAAGATTCTGGCCCAGGCCAGTCCGCAGGAACACGTATACAGCCTCGGCCCGATCATCCACAACGAAGACGTCGTAGAGCGGCTGTCGCGTGCGGGTTTGCGGACGGTGGAATCGGCGGACGAGGTGGACTCCGGAACCGTATTGATCCGTTCGCACGGCGTGGCGCCGCGGGAATTGGACCGGCTCAAGCAGAAGGGCCTTCGCATTGTCGATGCCACCTGCGTACTGGTCAAGCGGGTGCAGCAGCTCGCCAAGCAACTGGAGGAGGAGGGCTACGAGGTGGTGATCATCGGCGAAGAGAACCATCCCGAGGTCCAGGGCGTTATGGGGTGCGTTAACCACGTGGTCGTGGTGGCCGGCGAGGACGACCTGCATAAGCTGCCGACCGATGGAATGCTCGGCATCGTTTGCCAGACCACGCAGAGCCCGGAGCATTTCGGACGGATGCTCGGCGCTATCGGGCAGGGCAGCTTCAGTGAGCTCAAGGTCATCAATACTCTGTGCCGGGAAGCGGTCAAGCGGCAGGAATCGGCCATTACCCTGTGCCGGAAGGTGGATATCATGTTCGTCCTCGGGGGTCTGCACAGTGCCAATACCCGCCGGCTGGCCGAATTGTGCAAAAAACACAACCGTGCGACCTTTCACTTGCAGAACTGGGATGAACTTGATAAAAATGTACTGTTTGGCAAAAATATTGCTGGTGTAACGGCAGGCGCATCGACGCCGAACTGGGTGATTGACGAATTTGTCAAGTACTTGGAGGCGTTCGACGAGAAACAATAGAATCGTCTGCCGCCACGGTTGGATAAAATCGGGCCCCGCTGCGTAGGCGGGGCGTGAAGGCGTTTGAATATTCACTTTTGAGGCAACACGCTGTGAAAACCCGCCGGTGTGTATGTGGGGCATCGGCAGGTTCCATTAACAGACTCCACAAGGGAATCAGGGTTTATGGTAGATCGAAACATTGCAAACAAGCTGGGTTTGTCCGACGAGAAGCTCCAAGAGCAAATTGGTGAGATGTTCGGTGAGGGCGAGCATCAGTATCTCGAACAAATCCTCCAAAGAAAAGTGGACTCGCGCCTGCCGGGCACCATTCTCAAAGGCACCATCGTCTCGCAGATCGGCAACGACGTGATTGTCGAAGTGGGCCTCAAGAGCGAGGGCGTGGTCGATGCCGGCGAATTCGATAGTCCGGAAGACGCGATGCCGGGCCGGGAGATCGAGGTTCTGCTCGAAGACACGGACTCGGAGAGCGGATTGATTCTGCTGAGCAAGCGCAAGGCGGACATGATTCGGGGCTGGGAACACATCATCAACACGAAGAAGGAAGGCGACGTCGTGCGCGGCAAGGTCATCCGGCGGATCAAGGGCGGCCTGCTGGTCGATATCGGCGTGCCGGTCTTCCTGCCCGCCTCGCAGGTCGATATTCGCAAACCCGGCGACATCAGCCGGTTTATCGGCAAGGAAGTCGAGTGCAAAGTCCTCAAAATCGACGTGGAAAGTCGCAATATCGTCGTCTCGCGGCGCAAGCTCATCGAGGAAGAGCGGCGGGCGAGCAAAGAGAAGATTCTCAACGAGATCGAAGTCGGCCAGCTCCGCAAAGGTATCGTCAAGAACATCGCCGATTTCGGCGTGTTCGTCGATCTGGGCGGCCTGGACGGCCTGCTGCATATTTCGGATCTGAGCTGGGGCCGGATCTCGCATCCCTCGGAAGTGGTGAATCTGGACCAGGAGATCGAATGCGTCGTCATCGGCGTGGACAAGGAGAACGAGAAGATCTCCCTGGGCCTCAAGCAGAAGTCGCCCAGCCCGTGGGAGAACGTCGAGCAGAAGTACCCTGTTGGCGCCCGGGTCAAAGGCCGCGTGGTCAACGTGATGAACTATGGTGTCTTCGTCCGGCTGGAAGATGGAATCGAGGGACTCGTCCATATCAGCGAGATGAGCTGGACGCGGCGGCTGTCGCATCCCAGTGAGATGGTCAACCTCGACGATGATATTGAGGTGGTCGTGCTCAACGTGAACAAGGAGAAGCAGGAGATCTCTCTGGGCATGAAGCAGACCGAGCCGAATCCGTGGGAGCTGGCGGCCCGCAAGTACCCGCCGGGAACCATTGTCACGGCTCACGTCAGAAGTATGACGAACTTCGGTGCGTTCGTGGAAATCGAGCCCGGCATCGACGGGATGATTCACATCTCGGACCTGAGCTGGACCCGCAAGTACGGTCACCCGAGCGAGGCCCTGCAAAAGGGTGAAGAGGTCAAGTGTGTCGTGCTCGAGGTGAACGAGGAAAAGCAGCGGATTTCGCTGGGCATGAAGCAGATGACCGAGGACCCGTGGATTCACGCGATTCCCGAGAAGTACATCCCCGGCCAGATCATCAAAGGCAAAATCGCCAAGCTCACCAATTTCGGCGCTTTTGTGGAACTCGAGCCGGAGCTGGAGGGCCTGCTGCATATCTCGGAGCTGGCCGATCACAAGATCGATAAGCCCCAGGATGTGGTCAAGCCGGGCGACGAGGTCGAAGTCAAAATCCTGAAGGTCGATCCCGAAGCTCGCAAGATCGGATTGAGCCTGCGAAGAGTGCAGTGGGCGGCGGCCGAAGAGCATGCGGCGGCGGCACCTGCCAAGAGGATGCCGAGGCAGCAAACTCAGGCTGCCGCCGGTGATGCCGGCGGTGATACGCTCCGGGTGAAAGAGGCGCTGCAGCGCAAGGCCCAGGCGAAGGCGGCCCAGGCGAGCGAATCGCAGGAGCCTGCCGCCCAGCCGCCGGCCGAAGAGAAGCCGGCCGCCGAGTCGTAGGCGATCGTGGTTGGACCAAGGCGTCTCATCTGAAGGGGCGTCGCCAGGGTATATCTTGGCGTAGTTTCCGGACATTGTCGGGCCTTCCCAGAGTTGGGGGAGGCCCGCTCTCTTTATATGCTGGCGAGCCGGTCACAGGCAGCCGCTGTTTCGCCGACAGGTTGCATCTGCCAGGCGTGCCGGCTAAATCCGCCTTTCTTATACGGATTAGGAAGAATCCTTGCGCGATGGGACGCGGTCATCCTGAGCCGAAGGCGAAGGATCCGGCCTGGAGACGAGAGGTTTCTCTTCTGCGCGGCCCAGATCCTTCCCTGCGCTACGCTTCGTTCAGAATGACATACCGCGCACGAATTAATCATAAGCCGTATTACGTGTGTGGTAGGTTCTCTTCTGAATACTCGTAGACAGGTCGTGCGGGTATGGGTGAAGTGGGAAACCTGCATTGCGAGCAATCGTAATTTGATGACAAAAAAGGGAAGATTTTACTTGACGCGAGTCCGACGACCGGGTCAAATTAGGCCGAAGCTCACGGAGGCAATTCACAGTTGGCCCTGAGGTCACGCGCTATTTGCGTAGACCTGAGGTGCCGGATGTGATGGCATGGTTGCGGCTGTGGGCGTACCCGGAGGCGGGGTCCTACCGATTCGCACGGCGCCTTTCGTGCATGGTCCGATGGCTCCGAGGGGCTTGTCCTTTCCGGGCGGAAAGCGAAAACTAAGCGGAAACAGCGGTTCCAGACAGGTACGGGTCGGATGACAGTGCCGCCCGTTGAGGCGAATGCCGCGCGCCCATCAGCCCGCGGCCTGCCCTCAACGGCATCGGCCTTGGCTTGTCGCCAAGGCGGGTACTTCGTCTCTGTCTGGAACGGCAGCGGAGAGAGCTACATGGGTAGACGTCGGTCGTTTCTACTGCTTGCACTGGTCCTTGTGCCGGCGACACATGTACTGGGTGGCATCGGTATTTTCGAGGAAACCAGGGACATTCGTCCGGCGGGGAGCGTCGGCAAGACGGAGTCCGTGGGACTGGTTGATAAGAATGGCACGCTTGTGGAGCAGTACGAAATCACCAGTTACGGCAGCGACATTTGGGGTACCCGTGACCAGTTCCACTGTGCATACCGAACGATGAGCGGAAACTGGCGTGTCTCGGCCGACTTCCAATGGGTGGCCACACCGCCGAATCCCTCGTCTAAAATGGGCGTAATGATCCGTGCCTCCACGGCCGAAGACTCCGTCCAATACGACACGGTTGTCACGGATTTCGTCGGAGGAATGAACATTCGGACCGGTATGCAGTGGCGTGCTGCGACGGGTGGGGACTCCAGCGAGGAATACGTCCCGGGCAAGGCCGCGGGACGCCTGGGCATTCAGCGCGTGCTCATCGGTGGTGAGATTCCCGCCATTGAGAGCATCGCCGATTTTGGCAATGGCTGGGAACGTGTCGGGAGCCTCAAGATTCTGCCGGATCTCTCGGATACATCGCTTCTTGGAGTGTGTGTCACGTCGCACGATGCATCGAAAGCGGCCACGGCTCTGGTAACCGACGTTGTGTACGAGAGGGCCGAGATGGTTGGCCCGGCTCCGACGATTGCCGTGATTCCTGCCAGCTCGGCCAAAGAGGCCGCTGCGACCAACCGGAAGGGCTTTGTGGTCCGAACGGTGAAGGCCCCATTTGCCGAGGGCTGGGGCCGTGCCGAGATGGACAAGCTGCTGGACTTCGGCGGCACCGGTCCGGCCGGCCTCGGTCCCGATGTGGCGGCGGGTGGCGTCGAGGAGGGCTCACGGGAAGTGAGGTTCGTCAACCTGTACGACTCCGGCGGTCGCGGCGTCTTCAGCATCGCCAATGGCTACGGGGACGAGACGTTCCCCGGCATCGATTCGTACGAGACTCCGACAGAGAATCCGGCGGCCGGCGATGACGACGACCACTTCGCCACCGAGGTCCTGGCGGTGATTCATCTGACCCCCGGCCTGCATGTCATCGGCGTCAATGATGACGAGGGCACGGTTGTGGAAATCGGCGGCGTCGAGATCGGCCGCAGCGCCGAGTGGAAAACGGCCTCCACCACCGACTTCATCTTCGAAGTCCGCAAAGAGGGCTTCTACACGCTGCGTGCCCGTCATTTCGAAGGCAGCGGTGGCGCGGCACTGGAGATGCACGAGGTCGTCAAGACTGCCGACGGTTCCTGGAAGAGAATCCTGCTGGGCGATGTATACCACGGCGGCTCGGCGGTCTACGTGCCGGAGCCGGCCACCATTGTCCTGCTCGGTCTTGGCACGCTGGCTTTGCTCTGTCGCAAGAGATAATGAGGAGTGTCTACGATCAAAAGGATGCGTCTGGCAGTTTCTCTTGCCGTGCTCGTTGTCGCCCCAGGCACGTTTGCGACGGGGATTTTTGAAGCCGCGAGGGATATCGGTGACGCCTCGGGCGCCGGAAGCACCGAATTCGTGGGCTATGCCGAGGTGGATGGCAAGATCGTCGGCCAATACCTGATTACCGCTTCCAGTGGCAATATCGGGGGCAACCAGGACCAATTCTATTTCGCATATCGCAAGATGAGCGGCCCGATGCGCCTCAGCGCCCGCTTCCAGCCGGTAAGCGGCCTCGACGGCAGCGTTCTCGAGCCGTGGAGTGAATACGGTGTGATGATCCGAGCCTTGGGGGACCCTGCGGCTGTCAACTACTGCACCACATCGTACGAGGAAGAGTCTCTCGTCCGGCACGCGTGGCGAGATGCGACCGGGGCGGGCAGCTCTGACGAGCACCTCGCGGCAGGTGCGATCCCCGGTGCGATGCAGCCCGTTCGCCTGGGCATCCAGCGAGTTCTCATCGGCGGGGAAATCCCGGTCGTTGAGAGCCTGGTCGACTGGGGCCGGGGTGCCGGTTGGGAGCGGGTCGGCACGCTTGCGATGCTGCCCGATCTGCCGGAGGAGGTCCTTGTTGGTTTGTGCGTGACATCACATTCGACCGGCCGTGTAGCCCAGGTCATGGCGAGCGATGTGGTCTATGAGACCCGGGTCGAATTGGTGGGTCGGGCTCCGGCAATTGCAGTGGTGCCTGCTGCGGGGGTTCTGGCAGCGGCCCCCAGCGGAACTGTGGGCTTGCAGATTCGCACGACCAAGGCGGTGTACACGGAACGCTGGGGTCGTGCCGAAATGAACAAGCTGCTCGACTTCGGCTGCACCGGTCCCATCTGTCAGGCGCCCGGCCTGCCGATCCTCGGAACCGAGGCCGGCGAGCGGGTCTCGATGTACGTGAATCTGCACGATTCGGGCGATCGCGGCGTGTTCAGCATCGCCAATGGTTTCCCGGATGAAAGCTTTCCGGGCATCGATGCTTTCCAGTCCCCAACCGCCGACCCGGCAGGTGGCGACGAGGACAACAGCTTCGCGACGGAAGTGACCGCCGTTGTCTATCTAACGGCCGGTTTCCACCTCTTTGCCGTGAATGACGACGATGGCACCATCATGGAGGTCGGTGGCATCGAGATTGGCCGCAGCGGCGAGTGGAAGGATGCCTCAAATACCGATTTTATTTTCCAGGTCGGGCAAGAGGGCTACTATCCGCTGCGTGCCCGCCATCTCGCGGGCGCCGGCGCTGCCGCACTGGAGCTGCATGAGGTCATCAAGGTCGCCGATGGCACCTGGAAAAGAATCCTTCTGGGCGATGTGTCCAACGGCGGCTCCCCCGTTTTCTCTGCCCCGTAACGCGTCTGTCATAGCCGGACGGGTTTCAACGAGCCGCGATTGCCGTGGCAAAAAAGGTGATTTCGCGGGTGTTTGCTCCATTAAATCAAGGTCTGTGTCGTACCGTGCGGCACAGGCCCCGATGCTTTTCAGGTGATGGTTGCCGCCCTAATCGCCGAAAGTTATAATCAGACAGATGTCGATAATAGATCCGTCATTATTGGGAGGTCATAACAATGCTGGTATGGATCTTCCGGGTCATGTTCTGGCTGGTGCTGGTCGCCTTCATGCTGGCGAGCGTCAGCTCGACCGAGATCGCCGCCCATTCGGACCAGCCGGCCAATTTCAACGGTGTGGTGATTACCGGCTTCGGTATGGGGATTTTCGTCTTCCTGCTCGACGCCTTGACGCCACGGAACCGGCTGGCTTCCCTGGCCGGCGTGTTCTTCGGCCTGCTGGTCGGCTTGCTCATCAGCGGGGCGCTGGCGCCGATCGTGGACATGATCAACGATTCCTACACCCTGCAGATGATCCCCAAAACGGTGGCGTCCATCAAATGGATCATGGGCATTTGTGTCTGCTACCTGACGATCACGATCATCATGCGCACGCGGGACGACGTGCGGTTCGTCATTCCCTACGTCGAGTTCGCCAAGCAGACCAAAGGGGCGCGGCCGCTGGTCCTGGATACCTCGGCGATCGTGGACGGACGCATTGCGGACCTGTGCGAGAGCCGGCTGTTCGATGCCCCGGTGACCGTGCCGCGCTTCGTGCTGAACGAATTGCAACTGGTGGCGGACTCGGCCGACAAGCTCAAGCGCAACCGCGGCCGGCGGGGCCTGGACGTGCTCAAGAAGATGCAGGCGAGTACGGTGATCGATGTGGAGATCGACGAGAGTTCGACCGCGGAGATCGAGGACGCCAAGGGCGTCGATCAGAAGCTGCTGCTTTTCACCAAGGTGTGCAATGGCAGGCTGGCCACCACGGACTACAACCTGACCAAGGTCGCCCAGGTGCGGGGTGTGGACGTCGTAAACATCAACGATCTGGCCAATTCGCTCAAGGTGGTGGCGTTGCCGGGCGAGACCATGCAGGTCCGGGTCGTCAAGCCCGGCGAGGAGGCGGAACAGGGGATCGGGTACCTGGATGATGGAACGATGATTGTCGTCGAAGGGGCACGCAACAAGATCGGCCGGGAAATCATACTGAGCGTGACCAGCTCCCTGCAGACCTCGGCCGGCAAGATGATCTTCGGGCGATTTGAGTCGTTCGCCACACAGGAGGCGAATGGGGATGCTCGTCGGTCGTTGCCGGCGGCGACGCGCAGGCCGGCCAGCACGAGCACGTAACCACAATGGGCGCGACAGGGACCTATAGGACGTATAAGGACCTATGGGACCTCAGACACTTTGCGCTTCGGGCGTCGCTCACCCCGGCGCCGCCACGTACTCTCGCGCGAAGGACCGGCGAAGACACATCAGGCACGTAGCGGCGCCCAAGACATATCCCGCGGCAAAAAGCGACCGGTGGAAATAGTCCGCGTAATCCGGCTCGGTGATGTGTGTGCCGCCGAGGCAGAACGAGACAACGACCATCATCACAGACAGCAGCCAGCCGGCCCAGTCACCGTACGTGACCGCGAGGGGCCTCCCGTGGGCACAGCGGTACAAAATCACCACGGCGAATAGGAACATGCCCAGGGATACGAGGACCGGATAGAGAACCGGCGCGGCCCAGATCACCGGGATCAGGAACAGCACATCCCAATTCATGATCGAGGCGGGCCAATCCAGTAGGACCTTGAGCCAGACATAATAGAAGATGTCCCAAATCGCAAAAATGACCAGCCAGTAGGCGGCCCGCTCCTGCCAGGTACTGCCGAAGAGCCACGCGGCCGTCAGGGTCAGCGTAAGCGTGGCCGCCTCGCGTCCGATCTCGGTCAGCAGCAGCCGCTTTCCGGCCGAGGTCACGGCGAATACCTGCATCGGGAACGTGAAACCATTCGGGTGGAAGAGAGCCCGCAGGTACACCACGACGGCCGACTCGATATAGCCGAAAGCCATGCTGAAAACGACAGCGATCAGGAGCCGCTGGAGCATCTGTTTGGTCGGATTCGTCATCCTCGCCCGAACCTCCCTCTTGCATAGCAAGCAGAGAAACTCGCACCCTCTCTGACGTTGTCATCCTGAGCCGAAGGCGAAGGATCTGGGCACGGAGCGAGAGATTCCTCAAATATGCAGGCCAGATCCTTCACTCCGCTTCGCTCCGTTCAGGATGACAAGTCGTATGCGAAAACTAACAGTATGCAATCTCATTATAGCTCCGCCAGTGCCTCCAGCAGTCTTGGGATGATCTCCTGCTCCGGCACGGTGGCGGTCTTACGGCCGTGGTGGTAGAAGTAGGCTTTGTCCTTGGCGGCACAGATGGCGAAGTCGGCATCGGCGGCTTCGCCTGGGCCGTTGACGATGCAGCCCATCACGGCGATGCGATAGGGCTTGTCGATTTTGTGCAGGACCTTTTCCACCTGGCGGGCCAGCTTGACTACGTCGATCTCGGCCCGCCCGCATGTCGGGCAGACAACCAACTCGGGTCGGCGACGCCGGCGCAGGCCCAGGGCAATCAGGATTTCCTCAGCCATCCGGGTCTCGATGACCGGATCACCGGCGGCACTGACCCGAATCGTGTCGCCGATGCCTTCGGCGAGCAGGGTGCCCAACGCGACGGCGGACGGAATCCTCGCGTCCTCCGGCAGACCGGCGTGCGTCAGGCCCAGATGGATCGGGTATCGAAATGCCTGGGCGATGCGCCGGTTGGTCTCGATCGTGCGCACGGCGTCGCTGGTCTTGGCACTGAGCACCAACTGGTCGAACCCCCGGCCCTCGAAGAGCTGCACGTATTGGCTCATCTCCGCCAGCATCAAGTCGATCCGCTGCTCCGGGGGAACCGGCTCTTTGCGGAGGTCTCGAATGCTCGCCTCGTTCACGCCGATGCGGATGGCGACCCGGTGCGATTTAGCGGCATCGATGATCCGATAAATGTCGTCCCGGCTCTTGATATTGCCCGGATTCAGCCGAATCTTGGCGGCCCCGGCTTCGATGGCCTCGATGGCCCGTGCCGGACTGAAATGAATGTCGGCAATGAGCGGCACGCTGACCTTTTGGACGATCCGGCCAAACGCCGCCGTGTCGGCGTGTCGTGGAACGGCCACTCGGACTAACTCGCATCCCGCCTGCACCAGCTCGTTGATCTGCCCGACACAGCGGTCAATATCCGTCGTGGGAACCTTCGTCATCGACTGAACCACGATGGGAGCACACGAGCCAAGCCGGACGGAGCCAACGTGTACGGTTGTCGTGTTTCTTCTTTCTATCACGAGCGAATTGTAGCTTGCCGTGTGCGGCCGGGCAAACTAAAATGCTTCCGGCGTACTGCCGCAGAGTCTGTGAGGTACTTGTTCGAGAATGCGCGTAAAGGATTGTGTGTCCACGCAGGTGCGAGTGGGGCATCCGCTGGCTGAACGAATCCGTCATTCATTGATAAGGGCGCTATGATCTCAGTCGTGCTGTATCTAATGGCCGCTTTGGCCTTCGTCTATGTCGCATGGGGTCTGGTGCTGCTCTTTATGCAATCGAAGCTGCTGTATCGGCCCATGCGGGAAATCAACTTCACACCGGCCGATCTGAACCTGAAATTCGAGGAGGTCACCTTTCAGAGCGCCGACGGGGTCAGGCTGACCGGCTGGTATGTCCCGGTCAAAAATGCCCACCACACCGTTCTGTTTTGCCACGGCAACGGCGGGAACGTCATGCACGTGCTCGACAGTCTTAACCTCTTATCCGAGCTGGGATTAAGCTGCTTCATCTTTGATTACCGCGGCTATGGCAAAAGTGGGGGCCGGCCGACCGAGGCTGGCATGTATCTCGACGTGCAGGCCGCGTACGATTGGCTGATTCGCGAGAAGCGTGTGCGGCCGGAGCGGATCATTCTGTTCGGACGCTCGTTGGGCGGAAGCATTGCCGCTTACCTTGCCGGTCGCGTCCAGTGCGCCGCCCTGATCGTCGAGAGCGCCTTCACTTCCTACCCGGACATTGGCGCCAGGTTCTACCCGTACCTGCCGGTGCGGCTGTTTGCCCGGTTCCGCTATGATACGCTGGCCTATATCAAGGAGGCTGGCTGCCCCGTGATGGTGATTCACAGCCGCGACGACGAGCTTGTGCCGTTCGAGTTCGGCACCCGGCTGTTCGAAGCGGCCCACGAGCCGAAGCAGTTCGTGGAGATCTTCGGCAGTCACAACGACGGCTTCCTGATCTCCGGCGACCTCTACAAGGAGGCCTGGGCCAAATGGCTGGACTCTGTGAGGGACTGCCGGTCCCAGACCGTGGTTAAAGCCTCGTAGCCCGCCAGGATTATCTGCATTTGGCGGAGGTGGAGACAAGCCATGATCGCCAACCGTGCCAAGCTGCTCTTCCTCTTGCTCAGCACCGTCGCATTTCTGCCGGGGGTCTCGCACGGCGGCTCGGATACTTATCACGTTTGGCAAAAGGTAGAGATTACCCTTGAGGCGCGGAAGACCTATGAGAATCCCTACACGGAGGTCTCGGTCTGGGTGGATTTGACGGGGCCGAGATTTGCGAAACGCTGTTACGGTTTCTGGGACGGCGGGAACCTGTACCGCGTCCGCGTCTTGGCCACGCAGCCTGGCTCATGGAAGTGGGTCAGCGGCTCGAACCAGGACGACACGGGCCTCAACGGCAGGAAAGGTGCCTTCAAAGCCGTGGCCTGGTCGAAGACGGAGCAGGCGGCGAATCTTTGCCGCCGCGGGATGGTGCGTTCGACCCCGAACGGCCATGCCTTCGAGTGCGCCGACGGAACCCCGTTTTTCCTCACAGGCGACACGTGGTGGTCGGTCGGGACGTTTCGCTATCCGTGGCACGACGATGATCGCCACCGGCCGATTGGGCCGGGTGCCGGGTTCAAGGATTACGTGCGATTCCGCAAGGAGCAAGGCTACAACTGCATTGCGATGATCGCGGCTTTCCCGAATTGGGCCAACGACGGCCGGCCCGCGCATGGGCAGACGGACGACGGCACAGTGCTGCGTTCGGCCTGGCCGCAGGCGGGGACCCAAAGCGCCAAAGACATGCACAATGAGGAGGGAAACAGGGCGTTTGCCTTTCCGGGCAAAGTGC
>Ga0315289_10002275_pt1 | contig 29544 bp, 30 predicted proteins | sample YL17G11_40_MG_FD_203452 | JGI IMG/M metagenome (GOLD analysis project Ga0315289, IMG submission 203452) | Sediment microbial communities from Yellowstone Lake, YNP, Wyoming, USA - YL17G11_40 | ecosystem: Environmental > Aquatic > Freshwater > Lake > Sediment | place: USA: Wyoming | collected... | reverse complement strand
CCTCATAGAGGAGCTCGGTTTCTGGTCGAGCGTCGGAGCCTTCGCCCGCGAGGCCTGCATAAGATGATCAGGGAGGAGTGGCCCAGGCTCGAAGCCGAGGAGGCGCCCCCGATGGAGGAGGACCCGGTGAGGGGTCGGAGGAGGCGAGGTTGAGTGTTTACTCGGAAGTTCCTTAGAGGATGGTGGGACAGGGCGTTGAGGGGCAGGGTCCTATTCACGGCCCTGGACAAATCGGATAGAGATTACCTGTACCTGACGATGAAGTACTTCGACGAGATACGCAACTCGGTGGTGGGGACGATGATTGTGAAGATCCTCGCAAGGCTCAAGGAAGCGTTGAAGAGTCCATTCGTCAGGAGGATGGAGACCTATGGGGTCGAGAAGGCGAGGAGCGTATCCAAGTGGGCGGTGGAGTGGGGTCACAGCGCCGCTGGAGAATGGGCTAATGACATCAGGTTCGTCAGGTACCTGACGGCCCTCGAGTTGAACTCGCCTTCTGGGTGGGGTGTCTAGGTTGAACGACAAGGCATTGGGCTACATAATCCTCGTTGGCAGCCTGTTCGGCATCGTATGCTACTTCTACCTCGTATTCCTGTCTCCCTGGGCCCTGCTGGTCGTGCAGATTTCGGTCTTCCTGGCAGTGGCAGCGGTATTAGCGATCATGGCCTGGATAGGGTACACACTAGCTACCACGCCTCCTCCTGAGCCGATGGAAGACTTGGCGGAAGAGTCCTCGACGGAGGAAAAAGTGGAAGAAATTGCTTAGATCTGAGATGGAAATAAAAAACGGTAGCTTGGAAATTCGCGCGCGCGTTGGTCGAGGCCATCTTAATGTCTATGGATTATAGCATCGTAGCTGTTATACCTGCTTTTAATGAGCAGAATGCGATAGCTAGTGTCCTGCTTCAGACGGAGAAATATGTTGATTCAATCATTGTTGTTGATGACGGTTCGAATGATAGTACCGGTGAAATAGCGAGTAGATTAGGAGCCACGGTCATTCGAAATGAAAGGAACCTAGGATACGGTGGTGCGTTACTAAAAGGATTTGAGTATGCTAAGCAGTGTAAATCTGATATCATCGTCACTTTAGATGCCGACGGGCAGCATAATGGAGATGAGGTACCTGTTCTCTTGGAAAGGATTAGGAAAGGAGACGTCGACATCGTCATCGGGTCCCGGTTCCTCGAAGGTGGGGTCTCGGAGGCGCCTGCGTGGAGGAGGGCCGGCATACAGGTGATCACCGATATGGTGGCTGACGGCGGGGTGAAGGTCACTGACGCTCAGTCTGGGTTCAGTGCTTATACCAGGCACGCCCTGGAGTCTCTGTCTTGACTGAGGAGGGTATGGGGCTGAGCACCGAGATCCTGCTCAAGGCTGGGGAGAAGGGTCTCAGGATCGCTGAGGTCCCGATACACGTGACTTATGATGAGGGCTCCTCAACTCAGAGCCCGGTTACCCATGGATTGGACCTGGTTCTCAATACCTTGAAGCATCTATCGATCAGGCGTCCTCTCGTCTTCTATGGTCTCCCTGGCTTCATCTCTACAGTCATTGCTCTAGCCTTCTGGGTGTGGACGCTTCAGATCTTCGCTGACACTCGGGTGATTAGTACGAATTTAGTGTTGATCGCTGTAGGTGCATCTACTGTCGGCTTGATGTTGATGACGACGAGCATCATGCTGTGGGTGATCGTCAGCGTGGTCAGAGAGAAGTCTTGAAGATAGCGGTTATCCTGGGGACGAGGCCGGAGATAATCAAGATGAGCCCAGTCATAAGGGAGTCTGAGAGGAAGGGCCTGGATTACTTTATTCTCCACACTGGGCAGCACTACTCGTATGAGATGGATAGGGTGTTCTTTGACGAGCTCAGCCTTCCGTCGGCCAAGTATAATCTCGACGTTGGGTCGGGCTCGCAGGCGGAGCAGACGAGTCAGATTCTGGTTGGGGTTGAGATGGTGCTGCTCGAGGAGAAGCCGAGTGTGGTTCTCGTTGAGGGCGACACCAACAGCGTGATGGGTGGGGCTCTGGCCGCCGCGAAGCTTCATGTTCCCGTTGGTCACGTCGAGGCGGGGTTGAGGAGCTTCGACCGGTCTATGCCTGAGGAGATAAACAGGGTCGTGGCGGACCATGTCTCCGACTACCTCTTCGCCCCCACTGAGACCTCCAGGCGGAACCTGCTGAATGAGGGGATCAGCGACGAGGATATCTATGTGACGGGGAACACGGTTGTCGACGCCGTGAATCAGAACCTTGAGTTGTCGAGGAGGGTTGATGCTCTGAGCCGGTATGGCCTCGAGAAGGGCGCCTTTTTCCTCGTTACCCTGCACAGGGCGGAGAATGTCGATTCGGAGACGCGTCTCGGCAAAATCCTTGGTGGTCTCAGGCGGGTCAGGGAAGAGTACTCGCTTCCGGTTCTTTTCCCGGTTCATCCTAGGACGAGGAAGATGATCGATTTCTTCGGCTTCAACCTCGGCGATGTTAGTTTGGTTGAGCCCGTCAGTTACCTGGATTTCCTGGGGCTTGAGTCTGAGGCGAGGCTTGTCCTGACGGATTCTGGTGGGGTTCAGGAGGAGACTTGTATACTCGGTGTTCCCTGTGTGACTTTGAGGGATAATACTGAGCGGCCTGAGACCGTCGAGGTGGGTTCGAACATTGTCTCGGGGGTGGAGGAGGCCTCGATCCTCAGCGCGGTCGAAGAGATGCTGCGGAGAGACCGTGGGTGGAGTAACCCCTTTGGCGATGGCTGTGCTGGGGAAAGGATTTTGAATATTCTCTGCGAGGTTGATGGGCGTGGATAGTCAGCGGATCCTGGTGACCGGTGGCGCGGGGTTCATCGGGACCAACCTTGTCAATGAGCTTAGGAGGAGAGGTCACGAGGTTGTGGCGTTGGACCTCTTCAACACCGATAGGGAGAGTTATGTGCGGGCCGATGTTAGGAGTTTCAGGCAGCTTGAGAGGGTCTTCGAGAACAGGCGGTTTGATTATGTTTATCACTTGGCGGCTGAGTATGGGCGCTGGAACGGCGAGGATTATTACGAGAACTTGTGGGAGACGAACGTGATCGGTACGAAGCACTTGATCCGGCTTCAGGAGAAGCTAGGGTTCAGGATGGTCTTCTTCTCGAGCGCCGAGGTGTACGGTGACTACTCGGGCGTCATGTCCGAGGATGTCATGGTTGATAAGCCCATAAAAGAGACCTACCAGATGAACGACTACGCCATCTCGAAGTGGGCTGGGGAGCTGATGTGTATGAACTCGGCGAAGATGTTCGGCACCGAGACGGTGAGGGTGAGGCCGGTGAACTGCTATGGTCCATATGAACACTATACGCCGTACAGGGGCTTTATCCCCAAGTTCATCTACCACGCCCTCTTCAACAAGCCCTACGTCGTGTATCGTGGCCATAAGCGTATAATTGATTACGTTGAGGATTCGTGTCGCACCTGGGCGAATATAGTTGAGAACTTTGTGCTCGGTGAAGCCTATAATGTCGGTGGGAGACCAGAGTGGGAGAGGACGATAAAGGAGTACTCGGACATGATTCTGAGAGAGGTTGGTCGTGACGACTCGCTTGTGGCCTACAAGGATTCGGAGCCCTTCACCACCAAGGTTAAGGCGATGGATTTCGCCAAGGCCGTGAGGGACCTTCACCACGACCCCGAGGTTCCCCCTGAGGAAGGGATCAGGCGGACCGTTGAGTGGATGAGGAGTTTCTACAGGGTCGAGGGGTGAAGTCTATGGAAGAGGTGTATGAGTCTTTCAAGGGTAAAACTGTGCTCGTGACCGGCGGAGCCGGCGCCATAGGGGGCAACTTGGTCAGGAGGCTGAACGAGCTTGAGACGAAGAAGATAATCATCCTCGATGATCTCTCATCGGCGTATGAGTGGAATATTCCGAGGGGCCCCAAGATCCAGTTCATAGAGGGCGACATCCTGGACGACTCGAAGCTGAAGTTGGTGTTCAAGGCGAAGCCTGAGATAGTCTACCATCTGGCGGCTCACTTCGCGAACCAGAACTCGGTGGATAACCCCGAGGTCGACCTCTTGGTCAACGGGATGGGGATCCTGAAGGTGCTGGAGTTTGCCCGCCTGAAAGGTGTTGAGCGGTTCATCTACTCCTCCTCCGGCTGCGGGATCTACGGGCTAGACTCCAAGATGCCCTTCGAGGAGCACGACACCTCGATCAGCCTCTACACTCCCTACCAGGTGACGAAGATGCTAGGGGAGCTCTACACGAACTATTTCCATAACCTGTACGGGCTGCCCATCGTCAACGCGAGGTTATTCAACTCTTACGGCCCGGGGGAGGTGCCGGGTAAGTATAGGAATGTTATCCCCAACTTCTTGTACTGGGCGATGAGGGGAATTCCGCTCCCGATAACTGGCACCGGGGAGGAGACGCGCGACTTCACGTATGTGGAGGATCTCGTCAACGGACTGCTCTCAATGACTCACTACGATGAAGCGGTCGGGGAAGCCTTCAACCTTGGTACGAGCAAGGAGGTCAGGATCGTTGATCTCGCGAACTGGGTTAACGAGCTGACGGGGAATGCCGGAGGCATCGTGTTCAAGGAGAGGAGGAGCTGGGATAAGAAAACGCGTCTCCTGTCGAGCATTGGGAAGGCGGAGCGGGTTCTCCGTTACCGACCTGCGATGGAGTTCAGAGAGGGCCTTCGGCGAACACACCGATGGTTTATCGATAATTGGGATAACATAGTCAAGAGTGCTGATTTTTAGCCCCTTCCACAATATGTCTCTCCTAACCGACACGATGGCCATGATGCAGCAGGCTATTTTTGACCGAGAACTTAAAAGATGCACACGATGCGTCCTGCCTGAGACCTTTCCAGGGATCTCCTTCGACGCCGATGGCGTATGCAATTACTGTCGAGATTACAGGAAGGTCGAGGTCAGGGGTGAAGCCGCTTTGGTTGAGTTGCTCTCAAAATACAGGGGTAAGGGCAGGAAGTACGACTGTATAGTGCCCATAAGTGGTGGCAGGGATAGTGCGTACACCCTCCATCAGATGGTCAAGAAGTATGGTATGAGGACCCTTGCGCTGACCGTTGACAGCGGCGCAATTATGCCTGAGGGCTACAGGAACATCGACAGGATCGTCAAGGCGATGGGGGTCGGCCATGTGTGGCTGAAGGATGACGAGCATATCAAATCGGCTCAGAGGAATACTCGGATAAAGTTTCATGCCTGGATGAGGAAGCCCTCAATTAACACTATCGTGCCTGTGCTCAATGCGGGGGACAAGACGATGAACCTGAGAATGTATAGTTATGCGCACGAGCATGGTATACCCCTGGTCATCGGCGGGAATAATGTCGGGAATAGCAGCTTTGAACAGGAGCACTTCAAGACCGGGTTCATGGGTATCTTCCCGGACGACTATGGTAGGTACTCTTCCTTCGACAGGGTTCGGCTTTCCTTTCTTTTTGCTTGGGAGTTCTTAAGCAACACATATAATTGGCACTGGCCGGTTTTCAGCGAGTACCTCTCAGGCGCCTTCGTTTACTTTTTCGAGTCTTTCCAGAAGCCGGGCGATGTGGTTCCTGTTGGGTTCTATGATTACGTCTACTGGAATGAGGAGGAGATCGTTGGAACGATTACCGGGGAGCTGGGGTGGGAAGGATCCTCCGATACAAGGGCGACCTGGAGGATCGACGACGCGGCGTATCCTCTGATAGACTACCTGTACTATGCTTTAGTAGGCTTCAACGAGTTCGACGAGCATTACAGTAAGCTGATCAGAGAGGGGCAGCTTACGAGGGAGAAGGCTCTCGCTAGACTGGAAACCGACAGGCTAAGGATCCCTTCCATGAAGGCTTCCCTGAAGGATCTTGGTGTTGAGGAGGGGAAGCTTGCTAGAGTCGTCGCCGGGTATAGGGATCAACTTCTGATAAAGATCCTAAAAGACTAGTGGATGTCAAAGGAAGAAAGGCTCGCAGTGGCGATTTTCGCTCAGTACTATCCCCCCGATCTAGGTGGATCTGCGACGAGAGCGTTTAACGTGGCGAAGGGGCTCGCGTTGAACGGATGCGATGTTACGGTGTTAGCCGCTTTTCCTCACTACCCTAATGGGGATGTGCCAGAGAAATATCGTTGGAAGCCTGTCGTTGTGGAAAACGATGACGGGGTTCGGGTAATACGAACCTTCATTCTGCCCTTGAAGTCTGAGGGGTTCCTGAAGAGGCTTCTCTTGATGGGGTCTTTCGGGGTTTCAGCGTTTCTTGCTTCGGTTTTTGTTCGGAACGCGAAGGTCGTTTGGGCGTCGAGCTGGGCGCCAGCCGTTGTATTCGGGAAAGTGAGCGGGAAGCCTGTGGTTTTGAACGTCGATGATATCACCCTAACTGATATTACTGATCTGAACCTGATAGATGAGAATTCTATAATTCTCCAAATTGCGAAGATCGTCTATGGCTTCTTCTATAAGCTGGGGGATGCGATCACTCCAATCAGCCCCGGCTACATTGATGTAATTTCCAGCAGGTATGGCGTCTCAAGGGATAGGTTCCACGTCGTTCTCGCTGGCGTGGATCTCTCCACATTCAATGTGAAGCCACGGAAGAATAATGGGAGTGGGAAGTTCATCGTTCTATATTCAGGCGCACTTTCCATCGCTTATGATTTCGATCAGGTTATCTCAGCGGCGAAGATTCTGTCGAAGGAGACCCCAGATGTGGAGTTCGTACTCCAAGGGGACGGAGAGTATGCGGAGAGCGTAAAGAGAGGATTAGAGAAAGAGGGTCTCAAGAATATAATTTTCATCAATGAGATAGTTAGTCGAGCAGAGGTAGCAGAACTGCTCAACGGAGCCGATGCCTTACTTTTGCCTATGAGGAGCTTCGATAGGCCCTACCTTGGGCTCTCGACGAAGCTGTACGAGTATCAGGCAGTCGGGAAACCTATAATATGTTGCTCAAATGGAATACCAGAAACCTACATTCGGGAGACAAAGTCGGGAATCGTCGTTGAACCAGGTGATTACAAATCTCTGGCTGAGTCTATAATATACTTGAGAGAGAATAGAGATGTTGCTAATGAACTGGGAGAAAATGGAAGAAAATATGTAGAAAGTGAATCATCAATAGAAAGTATAGGTAAAAATTTGAAGGAAATCTTAAAAAAACTTATTTAAAAATTAGGAAAATATCAATAAATGGGCAATAAAATATGTTTTGTTGGCACTGAAATAACACATTCAAAGGGTTCAACATTTGTTGGTGGCCATGTTAATACTGTTCGCGCACGCGATGTCTCTAGAGAAATGTTAAAAGAATCTAAAAGAAAAGCTTTCGTTCGTCATGCGGACTTATGTCTCATCTTAGCTGATGTAGGATTCTTCCCCTTCAGAAAGGCAGTATTAAACACCTGTATTTCCATAAATGTACTTGATCATGTTTATGATATTAGTAGCTTTTTAAAAGAAGCGAGATACGTACTAAAGACAGAATGTTTTCTCATTTTTAATTTTTCAAATATGCTAAGTCCATATCTCCCTATTGCTGCCATTGTCAATTCGAAAAATCAAGCGATATTCAAAAGAAGCAAAATTTATAGTAGATGGTACACCCTTAGAGAAATCTTTATACTATTATTAATAACGAAATTTGCATTGAAAGATTTTAGGGGCTGTATGATAGCTTCTCCACTGCCTTTAGGCGAGAAGTTAGTGAAGATCATTCAGATAATAAATTTCTCAATTGAGAATTCGAGATTAAAACTTCTTTCCGGTAGCCTCTTTGTTAAAGCCCAACCTACATATGCGAAATTTTATTTGATTTGATAGTGGTCACACAAAGAAATTGGAAAACTTTAAATTGAAATCGTCAAGAAAAAATAAAAAGGTGAATTAAGTGATTCCAATGAACGACTTTAAATTACAATACCTTTCTATAAGAGAGGAAATTGATAGCGCTATCCAGGATGTCCTTGATAGTGGTTGGTATATTTTAGGGGATAAAGTGACTGCTTTTGAACAAGAGTTTGCTCAATATTGTAAGTCTGATTTTGCTGTCGGTGTCGGGAATGGATTGGATGCATTAAAATTAACATTACGAGCGTTTGGTATTAAGAATGGAGATGAAGTGATAACTGTTTCTAATACCGCAGTTGCTACTGCCTTAGCAATTTCTTTGGTAGGTGCTAAACCAGTATTTGTAGATATTGACCCCACAACCTATACACTTGATATAACCCAATTAGAGAGTAAAATTAACAACAAGACTAAAGCAATAATACCTGTTCACTTATTTGGCCATCCGGTTGATATGGAGCCTCTGATGGAATTAGCTAATAAATATAAATTAGTTGTGATTGAAGATGCCTGTCAGGCTCATGGTAGCGAGTACAGAGGTAGAAAAGTCGGATCAATAGGAAATGCAGGATGCTTCAGTTTTTATCCTACAAAGAATTTAGGAGCTTACGGAGATGGTGGGATGATATTAACAAATAATAAAAAAATTGCTGAAAAAATTATGTTATTAAGAAATTATGGACAAGAAAGCAGGTATGTACATATTTTTAAAGGAGAAAATAGTAGACTTGATGAACTACAGGCAGCCATATTAAGTGTGAAATTGAAGTATTTAGATAAATGGAATGAAAAAAGAAGATATAATGCAGAGATATATAAAAAATTATTGAAAGAAGTTCCAGAAGTGATATGTCCTATAGAAAAAATTAATGCTAAACATATATATCATTTGTATGTAATAAGAACATTAAAACGTAATGACTTGCAAAATTTTTTGAAATCAAAAAATATAATCACTTTAATCCATTATCCTATTCCCATACATCTCCAAAAAGCCTATAAAAATTCAGAAATATATAAAAAATCTTTGCCGGTAACTGAGAGAGTTGCTGAAGAAATACTTTCATTACCAATGTATCCCGAATTACAAAGTGAACAAATAAAAAATGTTGCAGAATCCATTAAACTTTTTTATAGGGGTTAACTAGTGAGAATTCTTATTATTACGGATAACTTTGCTCCTGCTTGGGCTTTCGGTGGTACACCGAAAATACTCTTCGAGTTATCAAAAAGATTGGTCGAAAAAGGGCATGAAATAACTGTTATTACAACAAATATTCTAGACTCGAAAAATGTGATAGATGTTAATTATAAAGTTATCAATGGTATAAAAGTCTATTATTTAAAAACATTAAGTAGACAACTAGCATGGAATATGAAAATTTTTATACCAATACATTTGAGACTATTTTTTAAGGAAAACAAAAAAAGTTTTGATTTGGTTATTTTTTCTGGTTTTACTGGTGTTTCAAAATTAATTGGGTTCAAATTCGTTATGGATAATAAAATTCCTTACGTATTGTTTGCATTTGGAAGCATACCTAGAGGAGGAGATTTTAAAAGTTTATTAAAATATATTAATGACTCTTTATTTGGCAATGATATAATCAAAAATGCTTGTAAATTGATTGCTCAAAACCCTGACGAGATGAAGCAATATTTAATCAGAGCTGCTAAAAACAGCCAAATAGCTTGCATACCACTCTTCGTCGATTTATCTGAGTTTCAGGATTTACCTCCTCGAGGTTTTTTACGTCGGAAATATATGATAAAGGAAAATGAAAAAATAATTCTGTTTTTGGGCAGAATACATGAGGACAAAGGGCTCAATCTATTACTTAATACTTTTTCCAAATTATTGCATATACAAAACAATATTAAACTAGTGATCGTGGGAAGGGATGATGGATTTCTCTTCTCAATGCTAAATCTTATTAAGGTTTTGGATTTAGAAGATAAAGCGATATTTGTTGGGCCACTCTATAATAGGCAGAGAATAGCTGCTTACGTTGATGCCGACATATTTGTTATGCCTTCCTATAACTTTGAAGAAACTTCATTGGCCTCTTTAGAGGCATGTGCATCGTATACTCCAGTAATAGTAACTAAGCAAGCTTCAGATCCTTTGATTAATATATATGAGGCGGGATTTATTATAAACTATGATGAAGAAGAATTGCAACAAGCATTATTAAGGATCTTAAACGATGAAAAGTTAAGATCTGAAATGGGTAAAAATGCAAGGAGAATGATCGAGGAGGAATTTGAGGTAAATAAAGTGGTGAGTCAGTTAGAAAAAATATTTGAGGAGTGTATAAGATGACCAATAGTTCGAAGCAGGATGACAGATATAAAGAGACCTTCTTAAATAAGAAGGTGATGGTTACTGGAGGTCTTGGCTTTATAGGTAGTAATCTGGCCAGAATCTTAGTAAGCTTGGGATCTGATGTACTATTGGTTGATTGTCTTATTCCTGAACATGGTGGAAATATACATAATATTTTAGGTATAGATAAAAAAGTAACTATTAATATAGCCGATTTAAGAGACGCTAATAGTATGAATCACCTTGTAAAGGGGGTAGATTATATTTTTAACCTTGCAGGTCAGATTAGTCATATGGATAGTATGACAAATCCACTATTTGATCTAGAGGTTAATATTCGTGCTCATCTTATATTATTAGAGGCTTGTCGAAAGAATAACTCTGATGTAAAAATAATTTATACTGGGACTCGTCAAATCTATGGTAAACCACTATATTTACCAGTTGATGAACAACACCCGATTCGACCAATAGATATTAATGGTGTTAATAAATATGCGGGAGAATGGTATCACATTGTATATCATGAGGCTTATGGCATGAGAACAGCTTCTCTCCGGTTAACTAATACCTATGGCCCGAGAATGTTAATGATGCACAATCGAGGCGGCTTCGTATCTTGGTTTATTCGCCAAGCACTCGATAACGAGGAGATTACTATTTTTGGTGATGGAAAACAGACTCGTGATTTTAATTACGTAGACGATGTATGTGAGGCACTGTTAAAGGCTGGAGCAAGTGAGGATGTAAACGGACAAATATTCAATTTGGGTGGTAATGAGCGTCTCAGCCTTATTGACTTCACTAAATTACTGATTGACATCTGTAAATCTGGCAGTTATCGCTTAGTGCCATTTCCCAGCGAAAGGAAAAAAATTGATATTGAAGATTATTATGGAACTTTTAGTAAAATAAGGACCATTCTAGGATGGGAACCCAAGATAACTCTTGAAGATGGATTAAGACGTACGATAGATTTTTACAATATTAATAAAGCTCATTATTGGTAGTAACCTATAGGCGATTGATTTGAGAATATTAGTGACTGGTGGAGCAGGATTCATAGGTAGTAACTTTATTCGATATTTGTTTAACAAAGGTTTAGATATAGAAGTTATTAATTTAGACCTCCTAACTTATGCTGGCCGACTTGAAAATATTAATGATGTGTTAAGAAATCTTAGTCATAAGATTATTAAAGGGGATATTAGAGACAGGGGAAAAATAATGCAGGTACTCAGAGAAAATGATATTGAAATGATAGTAAATTTTGCAGCTGAAACTCATGTAGACAGAAGTATTCTAGATGCATCTTCATTTATATCAACAAACATAGTTGGAACGTATTATCTATTGGAATCTGCTAGAAATTGTGATGTAAGTAAATTTATACAAATTAGTACCGATGAAGTTTATGGAAGTACACTGGATAGATCCTTTAAAGAAATTGATTCTATTAATCCTTCAAACCCTTATTCAGCGAGTAAAGCTTCAGCTGATCTTATGGTAATGGCTTTTCACAAAACATATGGACTTGATGTGAATATTGTTAGAAGCAGCAATAACTTCGGACCATATCAATATCCTGAAAAACTGATACCAAAATTAATTTTAAGGGCTTTGTATAATAAATATTTGCCTATTTATGGTGATGGAATGCAAATAAGAGACTGGATTTATGTGGTTGATAATTGTGAAGCAATAACTCTCGTAGCTTTGAAAGGTAAATCTGGGGAGATATACAATATTGCATCTGGAAATGAACTTACCAATCTGGAAGTTGGAAAACTTATTTTGCATATTTTGCAAAAGGCGAATGAACTTATAAAGTTAGTTCCAGACAGGCCAGGACATGATCGCAGATATTCATTAGACACGACGAAAATAAGAAGTCTAGGCTGGAAACCCAGACACTCATTCAAAGTTTCTCTTAAAGAGACAATAGAGTGGTATGTAAATAATGAATTGTGGTGGAAACCATTACTCCGAGACCTTTTCATCTTCTCCGATACTCCATCTATTCCGGAAAAGAAAAAGGGGGAATTTGTTTAATGAAAGGTGTGATCCTACACGGCGGAAGGGGGGCTCGATTAAGACCCCTCACACATACAGGTCCAAAGCAACTTATCTCAGTAGCTAACAAACCTATTTCGCAATACGTTCTTGAAGATTTAACGCGGGCTGGTATAACAGACATTGCGATCTTATTGGGTGATATAAACACTGAAAAGGTAGTTGAATACTATGGTGATGGCTCAAAATTTGGAGCTAAAATAACGTATATTCACCAAGGTGCACCAAAAGGAATAGCTCATGCAGTGGATCTATGCAGAAACTTTGTAGGTGATGATTCTTTTGTGGTATATTTAGGAGATAATCTTATATGTAAAGGTATATCTAAATATGTTGAAACTTTTCAAAACTCTAAATGCGATGTTGGTCTTTTGTTAGGAACGGTTGATGATCCACAAAGATATGGGGTAGTGCAACTTGACGAATTCAACAGAGTTATTGGAGTTGAAGAAAAGCCTAAAGTGCCAAAGAGCAATTTTGTTATAGTAGGAGTATACTTCTTCACAAGTTGTATTTTCGACGTTATTAAACGCATAAAGCCTTCTTGGCGAAATGAATTGGAGATTACAGATGCTATTAGTGAAATTCTCTATTCCAAAAAATATAAAATTGCTTCCTACTTTGTTGACGGATGGTGGGATGATACTGGTACTGCCGAAGATATTCTAAAAGCAAATAGATATGTCCTAGATAATGAATTAAAATCATTAAATTTGGGAAAAATCGAGCATAATGTAAGCATAGAAGGTAGAGTATGTATTGATGAGGGCACTATTATAAGACAGAGAAGTGTAATTAGAGGACCTGTATGCATAGGTAAATCATGCGATATCGGTCCTAGAACATATATTGGCCCTTATACTTCAATTGGGGATAAATGTATTCTTAAGAATGCAAATATAGAATCCTCTGTCTTTCTTGAAGGAGTTACAATCGATTGTGAAATAAAGATCATTGATAGCTTAATAGGCAAAGATGTTCAAATTATTTCGAAGGATGATTTACCACAAGGCACAAAATTTATTTTAGGAGAGAATTGTCGCATTATCATATAGTCTCTCCCAAATTTAAGTGGTAGGGGCATTACAACTTTTTGATAACCTTTTTATATCGTAAGCTCAAAAAATTTGAATCACATAGATTAGAAGTAGTTTACGATCTATTGTCAGGTGGAGAGAGGTTTTTAGATATTGGATGTGGTGGAGGTTCACTCGTTTTCATGGCTAAAGATAAATTTAATGATCTTTATGGAATTGATATATCATCGACGGAGATCCATAAAGCTAATAACGAATTAAAAAACATTTCGCGTCAGGATGGAGGTAAAATTAGATTTTTACAGTACAACGTGGAAGATGGTTTACCTTTTAATGATGATTTCTTTGATACGGTAACATGTATAGCTGTCCTGCAATATATCAAAGATGTGCTCAAACTATTGGACGAGATTAGGAGGGTAATATCCCCCGGAGGAGAATTTATCGTTCAAGTGCCCAATATAGCCTGGTTCCCAAATAGATTAGATTTTTTATTTGGGAAGTTACCTATTACTGGTTATATAGATGATTTAGGGTTAGATTGGTGGAATTTACATTATTTCACTATGTTAACATTAAAAAAAATTCTCTTAAAAAAGGGTTTCAAGATTACGCAGATCAAAGCATCAGGTATTTTTGCCAAACAAAGAAGAGTGTGGCCAACTCTTCTTTATGGTGATTTTATAATCCGAAGCATCAAGGCGTGAAAAGTTTGTTTGGGAGGTTATTTATCGATGGGAATTTCTCATACAGTTGATAATTTCTTTTTAAGTTTATTCTTATGTATGTATTTAGCTCATGATATTGATTCTCCCATATTTGGTGCTCTTTCAGTGAAATAAGCTTAAATTTTGGAGCTTTTCCTTCTCAGATTGGACGTGGAATCGCAGCCCTAAAAGGCCTCATTTTACCATTTTAAGCCCATTTCCAGGTTATTGATAAACACGAGCTAAATACATACATTCTTATTCTGTTATATTCAAAATAAAAGCGAAAGGAGGGAAATATAATTAAAATAGTAATTGCTGTTGATTTTTTTAATACCAATATGGGGTATTTAGAGTATTATTTAGCTCGGGAACTTATAAAACTAGGTCAAGAGGTGTATATTTTCACATTTAATCTGAGTAAGCGAGACTTAAGGATTATACATAAAGAGGGTTTTAAAGTGATATATATACCCTATTTTATAATATTAAACGGTTATCATTTACCGAGCTTAAGTGGAATTAATTTTATCATCAATTTCATTAAACTAGAAAAACCAGAGATCATTCATTGTGAACCTCTTTATTCTCCATTATCACTTATTTTTTTAGCATGCAAAAGAGTTTTCCATTTTAAAATTGTAGGGAGTATATTGACCCAATTGAATTTACCTTGGAGTAAGATAAAAAAAATATTATTTTCCATATCAAAAATTATTATAGAAATTTATGCAGAGAAAATATCTGAAACAATATTTGTGAAAAGTAGAGAACTTGAAAAAATAATTCTTAATATTTATAATGTACCAATAAATAAACTCCGTATAATACCTCTAGGGGCAGATTCAGAAATTTTCAAATTCGATCCAAAATCAAGAGAGATTTTGAGGAATAAATTGGGGATGTCTAAAAACGATGTTGTAATAGTTTATAGTGGTAAGATAAACCCTTCAAAAGACCTGGATGTGCTCATTATTGCTTTAGCACCAATTATTATCCAAAATAATAAAGTGAAACTACTTATTGTAGGTAAAGGAAACTTATCCTATGTGGAATATCTTGAAAAACTCGCATTAAATCTTATGATTTCAAATAATATCATTTTCCATCCTTGGGTCCATAGAACTAAGCTTCCAGGCTATTACAGTGCCAGCGACATTGCGGTATGGCCTGGCCTTTCATCTGGTTCGATAGTAGAAGCAGCCTCTGTAGGCTTACCTATAATTATTGCAAAATATCCTGTTGAAATATTCGCTATAGAATATGATAATGGTTTTATATTTGAACCAGGTAATGTCAATGAACTTAGAGAATATTTACAGAATTTAATTTATGATGAGAAATTACGTAAGGAAATGGGTCAAAGATCAAGATTGCTCGTGGAACAAAAGCTAAATTGGAAAGCAATCACCATTCAGTACTTGAAAGCATATAACTTAGCATTGAAGAAGTTATAAGGTAAATAAATATGCAAAATAAAATTTTTATTTCTAAGACCAATGAATTCGACAGTTATTTTGCTATTAGAAAAGCATTCAAGACCCTTGGAATTAAATTGAATTTCGATAGAGCCGTTATAAAACTCAATTTATGTTCTTTAAAGCTACGCGAGACGGGTGCAACCAGCGACCCAATCGTAGTTGAACAACTCGTGAAAATTCTTAACGAAAATAATGTGCAAGTTCGACTAGTTGAATCAGACTCAGCCAGCAAGAATGCCGACTTAGCCTTTGAATACTTAGGGTTCAAAACCTTGGAGAAAAAGTATGATGTCAAATGTGTCAACCTCTCTAAAGACGATTTTTCGATAAAAAAAATAGATGGATACTATCTTAAATCAGTAAAAATACCGAAAACTATCGAGACAGCGGATTTTTTTATCACTCAACCAAAACTTAAAACACACTGCAGTATGGGAATATCCATTACTGGAGCACTGAAGAATCAATTTGGTTGCTTAATGAAAAAAAACAAGTCAGTTTATCACCCCATGATTCATGAGGTCATCGCCGACGTTAACAGAGCCTTTACACCAAACCTAACGATAATGGACGGGATAATTGCACTGGCTGGATACGGACCCACAAATGGCATACCTATAAAACTGAACCTGCTTTTTACAAGCATGGATCCTGTAGCTGTTGACGCTCTTGCCGCAAGAATTTTTAAAATTAATCCATCTTCTATAAAATACATCAAACTAGCTTCAAAAATGGGATTAGGAAAAATAGATAGCATTTTACAGGGGGATAGCATTACAGTTCCAGACTTTGATACACACGTTAACAAATTTATAATTCGCTCATTTGAGATCCTATCCTCAGTAGGAATCAAAGGAATGGTAGAAGTTTGAAAGTTGGAATCATCGGATGTGGCGAGGTAGCCTTACAAGGACATATACCCGCATTCAGGCAATTGGGTTTGAACCTAGTTGGTGTGGCTGACCCAAATAAAATTGCTTTAAAAAAGGTTAGAGTGAAAAAAAAATACACGGACTATAGTGAACTCTTGAAGCAAGACTTAGATATCGTTAGTATTTGTGCTCCTCCATTTCTGCATTATAAAATGTGTATCGATGCTGCTGAACAGGGAATAAACATACTCGTAGAAAAACCTCTAGCCTTAAGCGTTGAAGAAGGTATAGAGATAAAACGCAAAGTAAAGGAAAATGGAGTAAAATTATGTGTAGTGCATAATTACAAGTTTTTAGATCCTATCATAAAAGCTAAGAAAATGCATGAAGATGGTCAACTGGGTAGACTATTATCCATCCACACAATTATTCATGGTTCTTCTCCACCGGCGTGGGAAACTTGGAGAATGAATGAAAGCCAAGCGGGGTCAATGATTCTTCAGTGGAATCATCCCTTATACCTGCAGACTTGGTTCGCGGGGAGCCCAAAAAGTGTTTTTGCCATCGGAAGGAAGATAATCCCAAATTATCCATTAATTAGTGATGTTAAGGCTCTAATCAATTTCGGTGATTGCACCGGCTTTCTTGAGATGAGTGAATTCTGTAATTCTCCTCAGTTTTTATTGAACATAATGGGTACTGGCGCCTCATTAACAGTCAAATTACCTCAAAAGTTTAGAGTCTTGGCTTCGAGCACGCCTATAGATGCTTTAGAAGAGGCAATGACCGCCTTTTCAGACATAGGAAGACTACTTCACATGCAATTAACTATGCAAAGAAGACCGTATATTAGATACACAGGGGGGTCTCACTTTAAATTAATTAAAAAGTTCATTGAATCTATAAAAAAAGATGCCGAGGTGCCAGCAACGATTGATGAAGGCATACTTAGCATTAAACTTGCTAAAGCTATAGAAGAATCTATGCGTTCTGGGAAGGAAATTACACTCTGACATCTTGGCTATGGTGATAACGTGGACCCGTTAACTGGGTTTTTCGCTCTTACAATTACGATGTTTTCAAATTTTCCATTGGTTAGTAAACTATTAAAAGACGAGGATGTTTTCACAAAACTTGTAATTTCTTTCGTTTTTGGGTTATTCACCATTCTGCTACCGTTATACATTGTTGGTATTCTTCTGGATCAAGGTATTGTCGCCATTTCATGGGTCATTTTTCTGAGTAGCATTACATTCTTTTCACTGAATGCAATTAAATTTGTTCTGAAGGTACCAAAGTACATCGGGAAACTTAAAAATGTTCTAAAAGACGCAAGTAGATCGCCTATAGACTGGGTCTTTGTTGTTGCAATAGTTTTTTTCATATTCAAGTATTTCTATATTCTGTCAATCAAAGGCATCTTTGATTATGATGCATTAAGCCTGTATCTACCTTTTGGGAGGCGTATTTACGAAGCCGACTCTATCCCTCTTACTGGGTATGATTATCAACCCGTTATAAGGCCGGTAGGGATTAGTGTTCTATACGCTTGGATGCACTCGTTAAGCGGTTCTGCCTATGATGAAAACTTCAGACTTTTCCCAATACTATTCGTTGTTGTGACTATATTGATCCTCTATACATTGGGAGTTGATTTTTGGTCAAAAAAGATCGCGAAGATTGCCATAATCGTATATACCATGCTTCCCCTTCATGATGCAGTCTTGTTCTACGCTTCTTATTATCCTGACCTGTTGTATAACACATTAATTTTAGCCACTTTCTTTTTCATGTATAAATATCTGATGAAAAAGAGTACTAAGTACTGTTTGCTAGGCGGAATATCGTTTGGGTTATCCCTATTAATGAAGTTACAAGCCGCGTATTTTCTTCAAGCAATGTTATTTATCTTTGCTGGTTTTCTTGAGAATAAACGTTTGCGTATAACTGCAACTTATTTATCTTCATTGTTTACCGGATTTCTTTTCATCTTCTTTATATGGCCAGATTTGAGTTTCTTCTGGAGTCTGCCAATAACCTCACAAATTCTAGCTTTTTTTGTCATTTTAAGTGCAACGACCCTTGTGGTCATCGCAAAAGAAGACTGTGTTAAAACTTTACAGATGAAAAGCTATGCATTACTCCGAGTCTTTAAAGATGCTTTGATCTTTGGAATAACAGCGTCGATTGCGGTTGTTTGGTTCTTAAGAAACTACTTCCGTACAGGAAGTTGGGTGTGGATCATCGGAATTGGTATTCCCAACTATCAATGGGCTCTTGATTTCCTGTCTCAGACGCAGAAGCCTATTCCTCTAGTCAACATCGGTATGTATATTTTTTCACTTGTTTTGATCCCGTTTACTGTTTATGTTTTGGGAATGTGGATTATTCCTATACTGATAGGTATGTTACGAGGGGTAAAGATTCAAAAGCGAAGTTTGTTAATGATCATTTGGATGATCGGATATTGGATTGGCTACTTCTGGTCAAATTTTTGGCATTTTGAGCTTTACTACACTATCGTAAATGAACGTGACCTTTATTTTTTTGCGCCATTCTTCTCGCTTTTTGCAGCGCTTGGAATAAATCATATTTCTAGATATTTCACGAAAAACCATGATGAGACGTTTACAATTTATATGTTAAGCTCTTTAGGTTTTATATCCTTAACTCAGTCATTGTTAATATTTACATATGGCCCAAACCTTCTCAGAAGCACATTCAATGATGTTGCCAAATTATTCAGCTGTCCCTTGAATGCTCTTATATGGCAACTTCCTCGAGAAAATATGCTCTCATATACACCTAATATATTATACTTCATTTTTTCTGTTAATATTTCAATACTTTGTATACCACTTTTAGGGAAGCTGATTATACGTATAATGAAGCGCCATATTATAGTTAATTTAAATGTGAACTCTCATCTAAAGGATTGTTCAAGGAAAATAATTTCGATCGTCCTAGCGTTCCTTCTTCTTGTAACGCCATACATATGGTTAACCTACGAGTTCAGTGGTGGTAATATACAAGCTTTTGGCGAAAATCAACTAAAACCTAAATACGGCGGTTTGTTTACGGAAGTTACGCCTTATCTTGAGAACCAAGTGGAAGATGGCGATGTGATCCTTATGACTGATTATTACCCTTTGCAGTATTACTTACATAGAAATGTAAGGGTCATAACCCTCAACGAGCCAGGCAATCTGGCAGCTTTTAGAAGTGCTATTGAGGGCAATAATTCTATGGTCGTGAATACTCTAGGCAAACTTAATGTACGCTACGTCTTATTAATGAAGGGTAGAACCCAATTTACAGAATACCTTTCTAATAATTCACGAATACTCGACGTTGTTCGTGACCCTAGATACTTTCAGTTGTTTAGTTTCCAGAATTGGAATTTATATGAGTCTATACAAGGAACAAAATCGGTTATTATCGGCTGGAAAGATGACTTATTTACCAGCAACTGGAATTACATTGAAAGCTATTCTACGAAAAATGCCAGGTGGAGCTTTACAAGCGAAGGCGATGTCTTAACTGTCACTGTCGCTGGTAACGCGACGGTCTCTTTTCGATATCTTGGATTACCCCTCCTTCAAACAACCGAGTATCAATATATAGCTTGTCGTGTTAGGGGAAGCTCCAACGCAAGATGGTTATTCCGGTTATTTTCTCAAGATGGAAGTTTAAGCTACGATTTTCCATATTGGTGGAAGCCTTCAGGAAATTGGGAAACATACCTTTTTAGAATAGATCAAACTCCACTAAAAGATCAACTGCTTGATAAACAAGCGTTTTTAGACATAAAAAGCGTAGATAGCAGCCCCGCAACATTATACGTAAACTTCTACATGATCTTTAGATATGAACCCACATGATAACAATTAGTAAAAGGTCGTCTACGAAATCGAAGCCCTTAGAAAATATCAAAGTTGTAGTAGTTCATAATGTAGCATTTGAGTCATATTAGAGCCTGGAATGGGCACTATTAGATTTTCTAAAAAAAGAAAATATATTCTCACTACTTTTCTTTTAGAATCCTCTCCCACCTTTCTAATTAGATTTATTCTTTAGAGCAAAGCTGTACTATAGAGGTAGACTTAGAAGCGCCATTAAGGCTCCTTCGCTTCGCTTCAACAACCTCAGACTACTTAGCATCTATAATGCTGTAGTAAAACATTTCTTGTTTTATTGAACAAAACCAAGTTCGCGCGCGCGAAAGTGCCTCTAACCCAGAGAGAGACTCCTAAGGGTTCTAAGATAAGTTTCAGGAGTTCCTATGTCTATCCGTCGTTCTTCTTCCTTTAATTTTAACGCGTAAACCTTGCACTTACTATTTAAAAGATAACTAATTCCATCCGTCAACTGAACCTCATCAGCTTCATCAGGAACAACTTTCTCAATCGCACGATAAATTATCGGCTTAAAAATGTACAGGGCAATTATAGCTAAATTAGAAGGAGGCACCTTCGGCTTTTCAACAACTTTCTTCACCTTAAATATTCCATCTTCCATTTCTTCCCCAACCATAATACCATATCCTCGAGCGTTCACAACCTCCTCAACTAAAAACACTGCGTCAGCATCGTAATCCCCAAAAACCTTCATCATCCTCTTTAAGTGATCATTATTATCTGAAAGGATTAAATCATCACCGGCATGCACCATAAACGGTCCGTTTCCAGTAAACGAATTAGCTTTATAAACAGCCTCACCAAACCCCTTAGGTTTTGGCTGATTTATAAAAACAATATTTGAATTGCCTATCTTCTCGTAAAAGTCACGCAATCCTTCAGCCAGCTTAACTTTATTATTATCTTTAAGATAATCCACAATGCCCTCATCAATTGTGAAATGATCCTCTATCGCTCTCTTACCCCTACCCACAATGAAACCGAACTCCCTAAAACCAAAATCATACAACTGCTCAAAAACAGCCTGCAACATCGGCTTCAAACAAACCTCATCATTCTGCTTCAAAAATATGGGAAGCATCTCCTTAGGAATCTCCTTAGTCACCGGTAACAACCTAGTGCCAAGCCCAGCAGCAGGAATGACAACCTTCATCATTATAATCCTCTCACATTGGCTTTGAGAGTTAAGACCTTTAAAAGGCTGTAGTGATTTAAATAACTATGGGCTACAAAATATCCTCCTTCGGTCTTGGTTACGTCGGACTCTGTTCCGCTCTTTGCTTTGCAGATAAAAATTTCACAAGCATCGGCGTGGATATCGATCAAGAGAAGGTCCAAACAATAATAGAGGGTAGATCACCCATCTATGAGCCAAGCTTACATACCCTTTTGCAAGAGTGCCTAGACAGGGGCACATTCCGTTGTTCCACAAATCCATGTGAAGCTGTGATGGAATCGGATATCTCCTTTATCACAGTTGGAACACCAGGCCTCCCTAATGGGAGCATAGACCTGACATACATAAGACAGGTCGCAAGAGATATCGGGAAGGCATTAAAAGAAAAATCGAGCTATCATCTTGTTGTCGTTAAAAGCACTGTTCCACCTGGCACAACAGAAAAAAAAATTAAACCTATCCTCGAAACCCATTCAGGCAAGCGATGTGGCACAGACTTCGACCTATGCATAAACCCGGAATTCCTACGAGAAGGATCGGCCCTCCACGACACCCTGAACCCAGATCGCATAGTAATAGGCGAATACGACAAAAAATCAGGCGACATCCTAGAAGCATTATACAGAGACTTCTACAAAGAAAAAACCCCACCCATCGTAAGAACAAACCTTCCAACAGCAGAGCTCATAAAATACGCGAGCAACGCCTTCCTAGCCGCTAAGATTAGCTTCATAAACACCATAGCAAACATATGCGAAAAGACCCCAGGTGTCGATATCACAACAATAGCCAAAGTAATGGGACTGGACAGAAGAATCAGCCCCCACTTCTTAAACGCAGGCCTAGGTTATGGAGGCTCATGCTTCCCAAAAGACCTCAAAGCCCTAATCGCTTACTCAAAGAAGCTAAGCTACACACCTGAACTTCTACAAGCCGTTGAAAACATAAACGAAACTCAACCCTACAAAGCAGTGCTATTATGCAAAAACCTCCTTAGCGATCTAAAAAACAAGAAAATAGCCATCCTCGGACTAGCCTTCAAACCCAACACAGATGACATGAGAGAAGCAAGATCCATACCAATAATAAACCAACTCCTAAAAGAAGGAGCCAACGTTACGGCATACGACCCAGCAGCCCTTGAAAACGCTAAATTCATCTTCAAAAACAAAATAGAATACGCTTCCTCAGCCGCCGATTGCATCAAAAACGCCGACTGCGGCATCCTCGTAACCGAATGGAAAGAATTCAAAAAACTCACCCCAGAAGACTTCATCCAAAACATGAAACAATCTATATTAATCGACGGAAGAAGAATATACAACCCCGAAGAATTCGGCAAAAAACTCAAATTCGCAGCCATAGGACTCGGATCTTAAGTGATTAATAAAAAATGACAGAAAATTTGTAATAAGTGTTGGTTATAGGCGGAGTGGCTTCGTTGGCAGCCACCTCGTCGAAACCCTCCCGCCCAACTGAATCAATTGTCTTTCCTCGACAACTTCAGTGGCGGAATCCTGCCAAACATTAGGCAATGCGCCGAGGAATTCCGTGTTGGAGTTAGAGTTAAACTTGTAGTACAAGACTAGGGGTCTCCCTCTTTCTTTCCCTCAATTTAGGGCTGTTTTTAGAGTTTGTTCTCCCTCCCACGGATCCCCCCTCAAACCTCGCTTTCATAAAAGGCGAACCACCTAATCTTCTCCTCCACAAGGTTGTAGACACAGTTCTGCGACACCGCGAAGAGGAGATCCGAGATGTGATCCACCACCACTCTATTCACCTCCTCTGGCATCCTTCTATCAAAGCTCCGCGCCCCGGACTCCACGTGAGCCACAGGAATGTGCATATTGACCGCGGCTAATGCTCCAGCCAACGTCGAGTTCGTATCCCCTGGAACCAGCACCACATCTGGCTTGAGTTCCATGAAGGCTTTCTCCAGCCCGATCATCATCTGCCCTGTCTGCCATCCGTGGGTACCCGAGCCAACCCCAAGATTAATCACAGGGTTCTGCAGTGAAAGCTAGTTGAAGAAACCTTTAGACATTTGACAATCGTAGTGCTGACCAGTGTGGATCACGTCTATTCTAAACCCTGAACGACCCAACGCGGCGTGGATGATAGGCGCCGACTTTATGATCTGCGGTCTCGTGCCGATGACAAGGGCGACTCTCAATCTTCATACCCTAATCGATCTAACAAAGGAGTAACTATAAATACCCCGCCCCTGATACCCTCCTCAATATAACTAGCCTTAGAACTTGACGACTACCCAGTAAAGTACCGAAAATCAGGAGAACCTCCTAGCTCATTCTAGGAGTTAAAAATCTGTAACCATAGCTGCCTCAAGGAAAGCGCTAGTATCACCAACAACATAGGAATCAGCTGGTTTAGAATAATCTACTTGTGAAAATGTGAGGAGGAGGCGGGTGGAGGTTATATGGGGCGGTATTGAGCTTAAACCTCTTGAAGTTAGTCTAAAAAGCATTCTTTTTAATAAAGTTCATTACAATATCTCTTACATCTTCGATACCGGCTGGGCGTAAATTATTATTGGCTCTACCCTGGGTTATCATTTCTTTAGTTAGTTTAGTTATATCACTAAAAATCGGAATATACTGATGAATTAAACGTGGAACCTCTAATTGCAATAATAATTTACTTAATTCATTTTCAAGATCGTTTATGGTTGTATATCCTAAATTCTTAGCAAGATGTTCTAACCGTCCATCATCTGCCTGTGAATTAAAATGTAATAGTTCCGATAAAATAAAACTACAAGCTAGTCCATGCGGTAATGTATACGCAATTGTAAGCGGATAAGAAATGGAATGAGCCAAAGAGGTTCTCGTTTGGCTTATAGCCAATCCTGCTAAGACGCTTGCTTGCATCATTTCTTTCCTAGCAAGTAAATTTTCACCACTTTTTTTTAGCTCAGGTAATGTTTTAAGAGATATTTCGAGAGATTTAGTTGAAAGACTAATTGTAATCGGGTTAGCGTTAATGTTCCAAATCGATTCAAGTGCATGAGATACTGCATCTAGCCCTGCAGATATAGTAAGTAACTCTGGTTGATCTAAAGTAAGTAAGGGATCAAGAAACGCAATCTTTGGGAAAAGATCTTTGCCGGATAATGAATATTTTTTCTCATTCTTAGCATCCCATACGGTAGCGAAGGGGGTCACTTCAGACCCAGTGCCCGCCGTTGTAGGAATGGAAAATATTGGTAATGAATTTTCTTCTCGAAAAGGAGTTTGTTTACGGAAATGGTTTGATAGAGTGATGTCATTTTTATATGATATTAACCGTGCAATCGATTTTGCAGTGTCAATACTACTTCCTCCACCTAAGGCTAGTATACAATCTGGCGAATTAGGTTTAATTGCTAGAGCAGCTTCGTCAATTTCTTCGATGGTTGGGTTAGGCGTTACTTTATCATAGATATATAATAAACGGTCATTAAGTATTTTTTCGATACGGTTAACTACACCTCGCCGTTTAAAACCAGGTGTAGTTATTAATGCTATTTTTTGGTAATTAATAGAAGGTATAAATTCTAAACAATTAAAATCGAATATTATTTGAGTAGGATTAAAAAAAGTCCATTTATTCACTAGAGATCTTTGCATCATTCCACCTCAATTTTTCCATAAAAATATCGCGGTTCTTTATCGGCGAGATATTTGGTCGACCAAGATCAGAACGTGCACCTTTATTTATTTTAATTTCTAATAATTTTATTCCCTCAATTTTTTTATATTTCTGTAGAGCATGAATTATTTCGTTTTTATTGGTAGCTGAATCAGACTCACAATATCCACACGATTTAGCTATTAAGGGAAGATCGATATTTAGTCCAACTGTTGGCTGTCCACCAACACTATCATGCGCTCCGTTATTAAACACGATATGAATCAGATTTTTTATTTCGGCTTGACCTGTAATTGCTAAAGAACCCATGTGCATGAGGACAGATCCGTCACCATCTAAACAAAATACACTCCTTTCAGGATTTACTAAAGCAATACCCGAGGCGATTGATAGTGTGTGTCCCATTGAACCAACTGTTAAAAAATCGTTATTATGACCTTCGCCACGCATCTCCCTGTATTCGTATAGTTCTCGCGAGGTTTTACCGGTTGTAGAAATAACGATGTCATTTGGTTGAAGCTGATCAACGACACATTTTATAGCTTCTTCTCGAGTTAGAGAATAAGATGTTTTTATATCCTTCTGTAATTTATAATGAGAAAACGTACCATTTTTAACTAGTAAAATAACCGGAGTCTTTTTTTCGTACATAATATTGCATGCCTTATTAATCACAAATTTAGGATCACTTTTTTCATCAAGAATGAAATATGGGAATTCTAAAGATTCCAAGAGCTTGGACATAATTCGTCCCTGTTTAATGTGCTGAGGTTCATCTTTGACACTGGGCTCCCCGCGCCAGCCAATCATTATAAGCATAGGGATACTATACACCTCGGGATCCGCTAAAGATAATAGAGGATTGATAGCGTTTCCGATTCCCGAGTTCTGCATATACACGAGGGTCGTTTTACTACTCCCAAGATACCAGCCAGTCGCAAGAGCAATTGCGTTGCCTTCGTTTGCCGTTATAATGTGATTTCCCTTCTCAGCATGGTCCGTCACGTAAGCACAGAAATCTTTGAGCAACGAGTCAGGAACACCAGCGAAGTATGTCACTCCATTTAATTTGAACAAGTTGAATAGAGTTTCTGGAGATATCATCACTTATCACCTGGAATGAGCTGAAGTATCTCTTTAATGGGTATTATCATTGAGTCGGCTTCCTTCGATCTTTCGTGTCGTAATATGCTTTCAGCGGTTGCTACCATCGCGGGGTATGCAGCGCGGATAAGATGGTTGGCATAGATCACGACGTTTACACCCGCCTTTGCGAGTTCATCCTCGGTCACTTGGTTATAACTAGTTGGCACAACAAATAATGGCACCTTTTTCTTGAACTGATTGTACTCGCTGCAGAAAGTAAATATCTCATCCGGAGTAGTAGATCTACTGTGAATCAAAATGCTGTCAGCTCCAGCCTCGATGTATTCTTTTGCTCTTTGAATCGCATCGTCTAATCCTTTCTCCAGAATTAAGCTCTCTATGCGCGCGATGATCATGAAGTCGTCGGTTACCTGTGCTAGCTTACCTGCTCTTATCTTGGCACAAAAGTGCTCGCAATCATCCTGCTCTTGGAAGACTTCATTTCCGAAGAGAGAGTTTTTTTTCAAGCCCTTTTTATCTTCGATTATAACGGCGGAGATTCCGAGGCGCTCCAACGTACGGATAGTAAATTTGAAGTGCTCTATTTGCCCCCCCGTGTCGCCATCATAGACGATTGGTTTTGTCGTTACTTCAAGAATTTCATTGATCATATTCATTCGAGAGGTTATGTCTACAACTTCAATGTCTGGTTTTCCTTTCGCAGTCGAGTCAGTAAGACTACTAGCCCACATACCATCGAATTCTCTATGCCCTTTCTCATTGTCTATGCTAGTTTTTTCAACAATTAATCCAGTTAAACCATTATGAACCTCTAATAGCCGAATAATAGATTTAGAATTTAATAAACGGCGAAATTGCTTAAGCCGGATTTCTGGTGTAGTACCTATTTCCCGAACTGCTTTATTAAGCAGGGTTGATGAAATACACTTTGTATATGGAACTTCAATTAATTGACCCCCCCACTCAGCAAGGACATCAATTACAGATTGTCGAACTTGTTTTTGAATACCTTCTCGCCAATCATCTCCATGAACCACATAATTTGGACGATATTTTCTAAGATTAGGAACATAATCTAAAGTATCTTGTGGAACAACTAATTCTACACCTTTTATGTTTTCTACAATTTGTCTTCGTTGTTCAAAAGTCATATAGGGTAACCGTTTATAACTAGCAATAGCACGATCAGTTAACAGACCAATTATTACTGTACCTAGTTCAGATCCTTTTTTAATCACATTCAAATGACCAGGATGAAGCAAATCTGCACTTATACCAATATATACTAACTTGTTTTCGGTCATTTGACTCATTATAAAAACCCAAAAGTAATATAAAGATACTTCGATTTTACATGATTAAAGGAACTCGGAATAACCTCTTTTTATTATAGTTTTTATAGGGTAAACTCCGATAAACACAGTATCACCACCCTAAATTTGACTAATACAATTAAACTAACTATAAAACCCCTACACATCCTCCTTCCCAGATCTTAGCCACTGAGATTGATTGTTCATGCTTCACCAAGCGTTCCAGCTAGAACAAATTAAAACGAAACACGAAATACCATCTTCATTCAAACTCTCTCCACGTAAAGTGGGCGCCTCTTCAAACCGATCCTCCAGTTCCGACCTCCTTGTACGACTCCCTCAATGGATAGTCGCGCGTGCATCGCATCACAGCCGCGTCGTATTCCTTTTCCTCTAAATGCCTCTGCGGCTCCGCCCAGAAGATCCTGTTAGTCCCAGCCTCGGTGAAGCGCTCTCTGAACTGCCACACCATCGAGTAGTCCGACGGATGCTCGAGAAAGCCGAGGAAGGCTGTAAATCTATGCTATTCAAGGGCCTGTCTCTCGAGTTCGTGGTCACTGAGACGGTGCTAATGTTGGATAAGGAACTTGACCATAGAAGTCTCATTGGTGGAGTCCGCCACCCATGTCGGTGTCGTTACGATACATGGCCATTATATGTCTGAACTTCTTCCCGTCGATGGCTAACTCGATTGAGTCTACTACCATGTCTGTCGACTTTCTAACCGATCTAACTGATGATGTTAGAGTCGAAAAATTCGATGTGTCTGCTTCTAGTAACAATGATCTAGAAAGCTAATCGTGATTGTAATCCACATTGTCCTTCATTTTATTTTACCTTGTTTAAAATTTTGGATGATTGAAAAATACATCCATTCAGGTGCTTGATTTTTAATCATATATATTATTAGGTATATGATACCAATTGGTAAAATTGTGCCAAGACAGATTAGATAAAAATATGAAAAATTAATATTAAACGAAAGAATAGGTAAGCTATAATTTAATAAAACATCAAGCATTACTGCACAATATAGACCAATATATACTCCATAGCCTATTAGAAATTCAGCCAATTTAAAAAAAAGGGAGGATGGTCTTCCTTCAAGGTAATCACGTAAAAATTGAGCATTTTTAAAATTATTCAATTTCTCATGGTCGAACATTTCAGAATGTTTACGATGTAATATTGGTTCTAAGGCTGCTATATGTAGATAAGAAAAAATAATTTTTAATAATAGTGTTGCAATCAATGCAAACGAACCAAATATAAAAACTCTCCAATCTGATAATTTCAAATATACAGAATAAGATAGTGCTAAGATAAAATAAGATTCAACAATCGTAGTATTAAGTCGATCAAAAAATGCTCCCGAAAGACTACAGATATTTTTATAACGTGCAATTTCTCCATCCACCATATCAAATATTGTCCAAAATTGGAATAAAATTACACCAATAATTGGTAAATATGAAGGAAGAGTTATAAAAACACATCCTAATAATCCCACTATAAGACCTAATAAAGTAACTTGGTTAGGCGTAATGATTGTATGAAGAAACATCCATGTGAAATATATAGATATTTTATAATATGTAAGTCTATTAAATGTTTCCGAAAGTGGACCCTTTGGATCCCAATAAGGACTTTGGCAAACATTTCGCAATTTACTTATAGATTCTAACTTCTTTGACATCGTCTTCTTACAATCCATTTAATGATTAAAAAATTTTACTCTTTTTTAAAAAAAACGGTTTGTTAATTTATTTTTTCACAATATTTTTAAAAGAGGATTTTTCAGCTTCTTTCATATAAATATTATAGAGGATTTCGAATAACCTCCTGTTTTGGCTTACTCCCCCTCGGTTAAGCTTATAGATGGCATGTTGGGGTTCTCCTTCGCTCTATCGATATGAGTCAGGCCATCAGATGGCACAAGGGAGGAGAAATGAGAATTGATGTATGTGGGACTGGACGTCCATAAGCGGGCGTGCTACGGAACAATCACAGATCAGGAAGGCACCATCTATAAACAAGGGAAATTTGCTAGCAGCCCCGAA
>Ga0315289_10002274_pt1 | contig 29556 bp, 23 predicted proteins | sample YL17G11_40_MG_FD_203452 | JGI IMG/M metagenome (GOLD analysis project Ga0315289, IMG submission 203452) | Sediment microbial communities from Yellowstone Lake, YNP, Wyoming, USA - YL17G11_40 | ecosystem: Environmental > Aquatic > Freshwater > Lake > Sediment | place: USA: Wyoming | collected... | reverse complement strand
CCAGGTTCCGGTTTGTAGGGGACGGCATACTTAGGGACGAACTGCGGCGTCAGGCGCAGCGGCTCGGCGTGGCGGACAGGATGGTGTTCGCGGGACTCGTGGACGCTGCCCGCATCCCCGCCATGGTCAGCGCAATGGACGTTGTCGTGCATGCCTCGCTGCGGGAGGGGCTGGCGCGCGTGCTGGTGCAGGCCCTTCTGTGCGCCAAGCCGGTGGTGAGCTACGACGTGGACGGTGCGTCGGAGGTGATCGTAGACGGCGTGACGGGGCGTCTTGTTGCCCCCAAGAGCGTCGAGGAGCTGGCGGACGCCGTGGTGGACCTAATCCATCGCCCGGACAAGGCCGCCGAAATGGCCCAGGAAGGGCGCCGCCGCGTCAGGGACCGCTTCCGCGCCGAGACTATGGTGCGCCAGCTTGAAGGCTTGTACCGCGAGCTGCTTGCCGAGAGGGGCGCCCTGCCCCGCTAGTGCCCCGTTTAGAAAGTCATTTTATGTTTTATGGTCGTGCTCCCTGAATGTCATCCTGAGACCGCCCCAGGCGGGCGAAGGATCTCGTCGGCGTCCTCGGTACGTGATTCGAGGACGAGAGCGACGAGGAGAACGAGTACGATGCTAAAGCAGGGCACCCCCCCTACCCTACCGCATCCCCTACCACCTGCCGGCCCCGGCACTGGCCACGAGACGCCGCACGAGCGCCTTGTCAGGCCGGCACGGCAGGCGTGGGCGCGATGCGCAGACTTTGACGCGCAGCTCGGGGAACCTGGCGGGGAGCTTGCGGTTCCACGCCGCCTGCGAGAGCGGCAGCAGGTTGATCGTATCCTCGAGATTGTAGGCGATGAGCGTCTCCAGCGCCCTGGGGTCGCCGCTCTTCTCGTATTCCGCCCAGAGCATCACGGCGACGAATCCGTCCACTCCGTCAAGGTCGCTGCTGCGTTTGATGCCGGCCAGGCGCTCGGCTCCCTTCAGGCCGCCATGTAGTCCTACGCTGGCACAGACATGGCGCAGGTCCACGTGGGGCACGTCCAACGCGACCCGCAGCTCGCGCCGTATGAACGGCACGTCGAACGACTTGCCGTTGTACGTGACAAGCAGATCATACCCCTGGATATCGTGGGCAAACTGTTCGAGATCCCGTCCGCGCACGTAAGCCCGCGCCCGCTGCCCGTCGTAGAGGCCGATGCACGTGATGCGATCGTAACCCTGGGTCAGGCCCGTCGTCTCGATGTCCAGGTAGGCCGTGCGCCCCGCGGGCAGGCTTAGCATACGCCACTGCTCGCTGGAAGGGAGCGAGGAGTAGAAGAACATCCAATCCTTGTCCCGCAGGGCCTGCTGCGATCTCTCGATGCCTATACAGATGCGGTCCCGGCACGCAGGGCCTACCGGGGCGCTCTGTGGTCGAGACAGAAGGTCATGCCACGAGCATATGCCGCAGTCCCAGAGCTTCCGCTCGGTTATCGGGCCGACCCTGGGCATGTGAATGAAGCTGCGCGTCAGCAATCCCAGTCACCCTACTGATAACGTCCGCTCCGCCCCACGGGCCTGCGTGGTCGCAGTCTGGGCTCCCAAGCGCCCAGCGGGAAATTCAGTTTGCCGCTTTCCCTTGCGCGCTCCATGTAGTATTATATGGACGCGCGGAAGCGCCACAAGCGAAACCTAAGCTCTGTAGGACAAAGAAGATGCCGGTAGAAACCAGAAGCTTCGCCTTCAGAACCGAAGCTGACACGGACATCGTGGACATCACGAAGGACGTCGCGGACTTACTCAGCGATAGCCCTGTGAACGACGGTGTGGCCATCGTGTTCGTGCCGGGTTCGACAGGCGCGATAACGACGTTGGAGCACGAGCCGGGGCTTGTGCAGGACGTTAAGGATTACTTCGACCGGACGGTCCCCAAGGACCACCCGTACAAGCACGAGGAACGCTGGCACGATAAGAACGGCCATGCCCACGTGCGGGCAAGCCTGGTGGGGTGCTCCGTGAGCATCCCGTTCAGGGACAAAAGGTTGATGCTTGGCACGTGGCAGCAGATCGTGTTCGTGGATTTCGACATGCGGCCCCGGGAGCGGGAGTTGATCGTGCAGATCATCGGAGAGTGAGATGCAGCGGACTACTCACTGGCTGTTTTGTTCCTCTGCGGTGGTTTCTTTCTGTTAGACGGTTGGGGCGGGACGGGTATAATGTTGCGACAGATCGGGGCGTAGCGCAGCCTGGATAGCGCGCCTGAATGGGGTTCAGGAGGTCCCGAGTTCAAATCTCGGCGCCCCGACCACCCTCCGCCGCTCGCCGGTGGCGAGCTATGGAGGGTGGTCGTCCTCCATAGCCTCCAGACCTGCGTAGCTTCAGCGAAGCAGGTTGGCGAAGGAGGACCGTAGCATGCGGTATGTCTACGTTCTGCAGAGCCAGTCTCACCCCAACGAACGCTACATCGGCATCTCGACGGATTTCCAACAGCGCATCAAAGACCACAACTCGGGCAAGTCTCCGCACACGTCCAAGTTCCGCCCGTGGAAACCGGTCCTGGTCATCCGATTCGAAGACAACGAAAAGGCCGAGGCTTTCGAGCGATACCTGAAGTCCGGCTCTGGACACGCCTTCGCCCGGGGGCATTTCTGGTGACCCTGCCGCGCTCTCCAACGCCGCCAATATTGCCGAGGGCAACGGCCAAGATGATCAGCGGGCTGGTTGCCGGGCTGGACAAGCGCGCCACATGACGCTATGCTGTTGCAGGGCATTGAAGTCGGACGCGTTAGACGGGTCTTGCGGTTACAATGGGCGGCATGTTAGGCTGGCCGCCGAGGCGACCGGGAGACTTATACTGGTCATCCTACAGAGTTCTGGAACTGAAGGACGACGAGAAATGAAAAAGTTCGGAGAGGTCAAGGCAATCCTGAATGAGCGCCTTCTACTTGTGACATCTGAGGCGGAGCTATCGCCAGATGATCAGGTCACAGTATTCGACTGTGTGCAAAACGATGAACTCAAGGCCGCTGGCGTTGACCAGCCTGTCCTTTTCCCCAAGGGCCAACTGAAGGTGATCTGTCCCCAAGGGAATATGGTGTACTTGGTTGAGAGATTCCGCGAGGTCCACAGAACCACCAAACGCATCACGCTGCCCAGCCCTCTTGCGCGAGGCCTTCTCGGGTTGGCGGCGCACTTGCAGCCAGAGACCAAGGAGATCGTCGAGGAGATCCCCGGCGAATGGTCCGCGGAACTAAACGAGAAGCAGATGTTGAATGTGAAGTTCTCAACATCAGTGTCCGTGGGAGACCCGATAGGGAGGCTGTCATGAGCAACGCTGCGGCACAGCCAGAGAACCTTCCCTACTGGATGCTACTTTTCTCTTTCCTCGCCAGCGTGGCATTGACGCTTCTGGCGATTGCGGAGGGAATCTGTCGCTCACTTGGAAAAGCCACTCTTGACATTGCTCTAACAAGGGAAGTTTTCTTCAGGATCCTGGAAACCGGCGAATCGCTTTATGCCAACGCAGTGCTTGTCGCATACGACACGGGTGCCCTTATTCAGGAGATCAAAGCCTCCCTCACGAAGCGGAACGGAGCAACCAAGGAATTCACGCTACGCGTCGCGCAGATAGGAGAAAAGTTCAGAACGCCGGAAGGGCTTTACCAGTTCAGTTTTCACTCAACCAGCCCACTAAGTTTCGTGCCACCCACCAATCCCCAACGTCAGGTGTATGTCTGCGAGCACGAGTCCTATGCCGGAGAGACACAGCAGTACTTCCAGAGGTTTCTACAAGCCCTCTACGAGATCAAGGAGCGCTACTCGACCCCAACGAACCCTGACCAGAACGTCTTGGCCCAATTGGAGCAGGAAGTGCAAGCGTCGGTCCAGGAGGCTCTCACGGGCATCATGGACAAGGTTCAGATTGAGCCAGGGAAGTACACGCTCACGATAATTGTGACATACCGGCAGAAGGGCAAGTTCCTTCCTCTTGCGCTTCGACATACTAGCACATCAAAGGTCGATTTCACGGTGGCGGGTTATGCGCGTGACTTCATCCGCTACGCCCTGCGTGAGTACCTGCAGGGCCGTGCTCTCCAAGTGCTCTTGGGTGAACAGGTGCCAATATTGGCTCCAGAGTACTCCCCAGCAGACATCCGGGAATACGCAGAGTGATAGAGATGTTCCAATGAGCGCATCGAACGCTATGCGGCTAACCGCCACGAGGTTCACGGGGGACGTCGGGGCTGGGCCTGAAAACGCGCCTGGATGAGCCCCGCGCTGAGTTCGATCAACGCGCCGGCCTCGAGCGCGTGATGCGCGGCCGCGTGATGGAACGATACGCCGAGTTCTTCGAGGGTGTCCAAGACACCGCGTGGGAGAAATCTTGAGTGAGGAAGGCCGCCCCCACTCAGGCGAAACCCGAGCAGAAGCTCTTTCCGCCGGTTCTGCGCGTGCGGGTCCTCTCGGCCGTCATGGCCATCCTGGCGCTATGCTACCTGGTTGAGATCCGCGCGCCCCTGCGGCTCACGCCGGACGCCATCGCTTACCTTCAAATGACCAAGTCTGCCGTCCGCGGCAACGGTTTCCTTGTTGATGGGGTCAAGAGTCACTTTCCTGCGGGCTATCCGGCAATGCTCGCAGCGTTGGACCTCATGGGACTCGGGACCAACGCGGCTTTTGTCGCCCTGAATTGCGTCTTCCTGGCCGTTGCGCTGGCCGCAGCTTACCGGCTGCTGCGGAAGGTATTTGGGTTTGAACCGTGGTTTGCGCTTCTATTGTGCTGCCTGACCATGCTCGCGGGCGCCTGCATCAGGCAGAACGGCTGGGCTCTCAGCGACATGCCCTACATGGGCGTCTCATTGGCCTGCCTCGCGGCCATCGCGTCCGCCGACCGGCTGACAGGGTGGCGGAGCTGGTCCGTGACGGCGCTGGCATTCGCAATGGCCGTCGCCGCCACTTCCATACGCACGGTCGGAATCGTGCTTGTTCCGAGCCTGCTGTGGGCCTGCGTCGTTCGTTGGAAGCCCGTCCCGGAAATCATTCGACAATTGCGGAGCGATAAACGCGTGACGGCCGTGCTGGCAGCCGCGGCACTGGCGGCAGTGGGTGTGGCTGTGGTGATTGCGACGCGAACGCTGTACTTCCGGGAGATGGTTGACAAGTATCTCCAGGGCGGCTTCATTGCCGTCGTTGGCCGTACGCTCAACTGGCGCCTGTCCGAGTTCGGCATGATCGCGATGAACGCAGCCACGGCGGAGGCGCCGCTGTATATGAGGGCTGCCGGACTGGCGGCGATTTGCCTGACGGCGCGAGGGCTGTGGAAACGCCGCCGCGTGTTCGCGGCGACCGACGTCTATGTCCTCCTCTACGCGCTGTTCATGGCCATATGGCCCTATTCTGACGATCGTTTCTGGCTGCCCCTCGTGCCCCTGTTGCTTGCGCTATGGACGATGGGGCTGCGCGGCCTGATTCCTCGGCCGGTGCCCAGGCTTGCCGTCGTGGCTTACCTCGCCCTTTTCGCGTTCCTGGGTTACCAGATCATGGACGACGAGATTCGTGTGTCCCTGAGTGGGCGGAACTTCCCCGAGCGGTACTGGTACAGCCGGTTTGACCCCAGCTTCATGGCCACCTACCGCAAGGCGTTCGGCAGCAAGGAGGAGTTCGATCCGGCGGCTGTGGACCCCAGGGCGCTCGAAGTCCTGCAATGGTACGAGCCGCTGGCGCGCCCGGCTAAAGGCAGGTAGACTCTTGGTCATCGTCCCATCCATCCGTGCCCAGACCCGTACGCGACCAAACGGAGCACATCATGGCGGACAAACCCAGACTGATGACGACCACCCTGTGGGACTTCCCCTCCCAGCAATACGGGGACGAGAAGCAGGGCGACAAAGACTACCCGGGCATGACACCGGCCTACGTCATCTGGAACCTGCTCCAACGCTATACGAAGCCCAAAGACCTGGTCGTGGATCCCATGGCGGGGAGCGGCACAACGCTCGACGTGGCGCGTGACCTCGACCGGCGCGCGCTCGGATACGACGTCAACGTGACGCGCAAGGACATCTTCAACTGCGATGCGCGCAGCCTGCCGCTCGAAGACGAGAAGGCGGACTTCGTCTTCGTGGATCCGCCCTACTCGACACACATAAAGTACAGCGACGACCCGCGCTGCATAGGCCGCCTGGACGCGTCCGGCCCGGCCTACTACGAAGCCATGGACCAGGTCATTGCGGAGATCAACCGCATCCTGCGGCCCGGCAGTTACATGGCCCTCTACATCTGCGACTCATACCACAAGGGCAAGCCCTTCTGCCCCATCGGACTCGAGTTGTTCAGCCGCCTGCGGCGCTGTTTCGAGCCCGTGGACGTAGTATGCGTCGCTCGCCACAATAAGACCCTGCTGCGGCGCCACTGGCATACGTCCGCCCTGGAGGGCGGCTATTTCCTCCGGGGGTTCAACTACCTGTTCATCATGCAGAAACCCGCAAGAAAGCGGCCGTAGTGCAAGCGGGCAATTCGGCAGCTTGCAGCAGGATGCGGATCGGGAACCGGCTCACCAGTAGACGTATTTGGTGAAGCGGCTGCGGTCGGCGGGGGAAAGCTGCTGGACGTCCGGGATGACGTAGCGGTTGTCGAACACGTCCAACAGGAGCTTGCCGCGCTCGCCGAAGTCTTCGGCCCTGTCGCCGCGCCAAGGAAGTATGAAACTCTCCCGCCCGCGCTCGGTTTCCACGTCGAAGAAGAGCTGTCCGTACCGCAGCTTCACCCCGTACACTCGCCGGATCGCCGGTTCGTGGTAGTGCCTGTCCAGGCTTGCGCGGACGAGCGCTTGCTGCTCCGGAGGGAATTCCCACAGGTTCTCGATCACACCGATTTCGCGAAGTTTCTCGTCCGTGTCCGTATAGCCAAGGGAGATGAAGCCGTCGGGATAGGTGACGGGAAACATCCGGACTGCAAACACGCCCCGGTACAGCGCATCGTTTTTCACGCTGCAATGAAGCAGCGAGTAGCTGCCTTCGAATATCCCGGTCGTGTCGGGCTTAAGCCAGCGCACACCAATGAGCGTGGCGCGAGGGCTCGCCTCTTCTGTGGTTCCTTCCGCCATGTTAGTCCAGCTCCAATCGCGTCAGTTCAGTCTGGATGCGCACGAGCTTGTAGTAGAGCTTCTTAAGTTGCATCAGTTCCTCGTGCGAGCCGGATTCCACGATCGCGCCGTCGTCAACAACGAGTATGTAGTCAGCGTTCTTAAGGGTCGAGAGGCGATGCGCGACGACGACGGATGTGCGCCCCTTGCGCAAGAGGGCAAGCGCGGTCTGGATTTCCTGCTCCGACTCCGTATCAACGGACGATGTCGCTTCATCCAGGATCAGGATCTTGGGCTCCCTGATGAGAGCCCGGGCGAGGGTGACCCGCTGGCGCTCGCCGCCGGACAGGCCGGCTCCGCGTTCACCGAGCTTGCGGTCGTAGGCTCCCGGCATTCGCGCGATGAAGTCGTGCGCGTTCGCTGCCTTGGCCGCTTCGATGACTTGCCGCGGAACAGCGTCGGGCTGCCCGTAGGCGATGTTATCACGAACCGCCGCGCGGAACAGGAAGGGCTCTTGCAGCACCAGCCCGACGTGGTTGTGGAGGTCCTCCCGCGCGATCTTGCGCACGTCCACATCATCAATCAGCACCTCGCCCTCCTGGACGTCGTAGAACCTGCAGATGAGGTTCACGATCGTTGTCTTGCCGCACCCGCTCTTGCCCACGACGCCGAGGAACTGACCCGGATTAACCTTGAAGCTGACGTTCTTGAGGACCGGATGATGGGGGTCGTAACCGAACGTCACGTTGCGGAACTCAATCGCCCCGCCCAACTCGGGCATGCGCACGGGGTGGGGATCTTCCTGCAGGGTTGTCGTGCTGTCCAGAAGCTCAAAAACGCGGTGGCCGGCGGCCACGAAGCCCGTCAGCCAGTTGGAAAACGAAGTCAGGGACGAGATCGGTCCATAGAACATGGCGACGTAGCCGAAGAACAACATCAGGGTGCCCATGTCCAGTTCCGCCTTTACGACCATCATGCCGCCGACAAGCCAGATGATGAGTCCGCCTAACCCGAAGATGAAGCCCATGACCGGGTTGAACACGGCGAAACTATATGCAAGACCCACGCGGGCTTGCTGCATGTAGGCTGAGGAGCCCTGGAACCGCTTGCGTTCCCTGTTCTCTTGCCCAAAGGACTTGACGAGGCGGATGCCGGAGAGTATGCCCGAGAGCAACTGGCTCGCCTTGGACTGGCTGTCCCACACGGGGAAGTACCTGGGATACACGTACTTCCAGAAGATGGGCGTACCGATCAGCACCAGGGGAATCGGCAACATGACCCAAAGCGCCAACTGCCAGTTTTCGGTGAAAAGTACGACGCCTATGCCTATGACCGTCATGACGTTCATCAGAAAGCCCTGGGCGACCTGGTCCACAAAGCTGCCGAAATAGTCCACGTCCCACAACACGCGGCTCACCAGCGCGCCGGTGGGGTTTTGGTCATAGTAATCAACGCCCAGACCGACAAGTTTGTCCTGCAACATATCCCGCAGGTCACGTGTGATCCTGTTGCCGACTTTGGCGTTCGCAAGGCCGATGAAAACGTTCAACACCATCTGGCCCGCCGCGGCCCCCACAAGGGCAAGCACAATCCACTTGAGCCATTCGACATGCGTCTTCGCGATAATGACATTGTTCACGAGGATCTTCGTGAGGTAAGGCGGCAACAGGCTCAGCGCGACACGCATCAGCATCGCCACAAGGAGCAGGGCGAGGAAAGCCCGGTAAGGTATCATCAATCGCAGGGCCCGGAAGAATGCGCCATGGCCTCCCTGGCACTTCGGGCACTGCGCCTTTCGGCCGGGCAGCGGCAGACCGCACGTCGGGCAGATCAGTTCCCTTGGCTTGGTGAGTGCTTCCGGCTGCAGCTCCCGTCCCTGGTGAAGACGCTCGAGTTGTGCCCGAACCCGATCGAACACGTCAACCAGGCTGTTGCTGAAGCACACGACGTCGACGTACAGCCCGCCGATCCTGAACTGAAGGAATGCGCTGCCCACCGTATGGAATACTCGGAACCTGTCCACGTCCTTCAACGGGAACGGACCGGTGACGCCGCCCCCCCGGACGACCGCCTCCGCCCCTGGCTCAGGGGCGGGAACCTGGAACTCGGACCCTATGGCTATGGCGCTCGTGGCGGTGACAATGAGCCATGTCTCCCGAACAGATCCGTCCAGCGTGAGGTCGGCCTTCGCGCTGAAAAGGCATTCTCTGTCGGTCAAGCCATGGGCCGTGGCCGCGCCGCGGACCGAGTTCGGAATCTTGCCGAATACGACATACGCATCACTGGAATTCATGACTGAATGGACTCTTGGCTACGGGAGCAGCTAGGGAAGCAGGAGGTTTTCCATGGCAAATGGAAGCCGTTTGTGGTGGTCATCTCGGACGAAAAGCCGCCATCCCCTAAACCCAATAGGATACTGTGAAACACCGTGTGAAGCAAGTTCAAGCACGCCTCAAAGAACGGAGGGGCAACTGTCCAGTCTGAGCCAACGGTCTGACTTAAGCATCGCTGTCTTCGGCACCGGCTTGATGAAGTTCTGGCGCAGGCTGTAGGTATAGGCGCCCTGCGTCGGTATCATCAAAACGTCGCCCACTTGTATGTCCGCTCCGTAGTATGCGTAGCCCCAGATATCGTGGGGCGTGCAGAGGGAGCCCATGATGTAGCACTCGTGCTCGTTCAGGTCGGGCCTCGACAGGTTGATCACGGGGAAATAGTCGCTCTCAAACCGGTCCCATCCGACCGCGTTTATGCCCGCGTCGGTGATGACCAGGTCCTTCGCCTTCTTGTCCACGACGGTAAGGATGAGGTGCATGGCGTCATTACAGATCCATCTTCCGGGCTCCGTGTAGACGCGGCACCGGACGCAGGGAAAGACATATGCTCGCAGGGCCTTGGCGATTCTGTCTGCAAACTCCTCTATGGGAACCGAAGAGAACTCGTGATGGCGCAATCCGGTTTCCGGCGCCGATCCGACGGCCAGGCGCACCTGCCCTTCGGGCGTGCCCGCGGGTTGAAGCCATTCGCCGCGTGGGGGCCAGAAGCCGCCCCCAATGTCAACGAACTCGATGGTTGACAGCCAGTCCTGGGGCATCTTGCGGAGTGCGCTGCCCAGGCGGCGGATGAACCTGACGTGATTGCTCGGTGTAAGGTTCCAGCTTGTATGAAAGTGCAGCCCACACAGATGGACGTGGGGGCACTGCTCGGCCGCGGCAGCGAATCGCGAGAGATGCGAGAGCCGAATCCCGAACTTGCGCCACAGGCCGTGCTCCTGTGTCGTGAGCCGCACGCCTACGCGGACGTCCGCCCCGGCGCAGGCGGCAACGCGCTCAAGACGCTCCAATTCGCCGAAACTGTCCATCAGGATTGTAACCCGCTCGCGGTTCTCGACGGCCAGTCCAAGTTCCTCTTCCGTCTTGCCCGGCCCGGTGAAGATGATGCTCGTGGCCCGGCACTGCAAGGCGAGCTGAAGCTCTGGTCCGCTGGAGACATCCAGCCCCAGCCCGGCCTCTGCCAGCGTCCCGGCAACCGAGGGGTGATTGTTGCTCTTCAGAGCATAATAGACGCGCACATCCGGCAGTTCCCTTCGGAATGCTGCCGTGAACTCCCGCGCGCGGTCCAGCAGGACTTCCTCTTCGATCAGATACAGCGGGGAGCCGTGTTCAGCACGGGCCCGAAGGAACACGTCACGCCGCTCAAGGAACGAACCCACAAATGCATCCAGCTCCTGACGCGCGAGAAGCGGCGTCTGCCGTTCAAGCAGCTCGGCGGCCTTCTTCCGTATGTCGTCGGAGTCGCACATCAGGACGTTTCCATCTCCACCAACAATTTTGCGGAGACCTGGACGCACTCAGTCTCAACGTCCGCAGGGTCCGAAGCCTCAAAGATGACATGCCCCAGAAGGCGGGAGTCGTAGTCTTCCGGGGGAAGAACAACCCGGTGACCAGGGGCGCGTTTCAGGTGGCATTCCACCACACGCCGGTCCGCGGACAATGAACTGAGGTCCAGCCTGCGGATGACGCCGGGACGTGTTGCGAAGAGACGAAGGCCCACCAGACGTCTCCAGCGCGAAGACTGGGGCACCGTCACCGGTCGTCCCTCGGCGAAATCCAGCGCGCACCCAAGCATATCCAGCCCGCAGCTTCGCAGTATCAACGGCGGCAGACAATCGCCTCCGGGCCGTGGCGTCATCTCAAGCATAACGGCCCTGCTGCCCTGCACAATGAAATCCAGCATGCATATCGCCCTTTGCAGCCCGAGGGCTCGGGCAGCTTCGTGCAGTTGGCTGCGGAAGTCGCCAGGTTCAAACCCCGGCGGAAGTTCAGCCGGCAACACGTAGGCCAGGATCGTCCCAAACGTCTGTCCGCTGGCGGGGATCTTCTTGGCGATGCGCACGATCTCGACCCGGTCTCCGTCGAGGAGAAAGTCGCAACTGTATTCGGTCCCCGGTATGTATTCCTCGGCCACGAAGACCAGGCGTGGGTCGAACTCATGATCCTCGCCCGCGCCGGATGAGTACATTCGGACGTCGGGATGTTGAGCCAGCCGCGACTTAAGCGTATGGAATGCCTTTGAGCAATCGTCGCGGTTCCGCACGAGAAAAGTCAATTCGCTGCCGCTTCCTGTTAATGGCTTGAGCACGGCCGGGCTCTTGATGCGCTCCAGAAAACCCGCGGCGTCTGCGATAGTCCTTACGGCCTCGACGTCGGGGCAAGGCAGGCCAGCTCTTTGCCAGGCTTGCTTCGAGGCGAACTTGCTTCTGCACACCGCGACGGCTTCCGGCAAAGCATACGGCAGAGCAAGCGAACGAGCGACGTGTGCCGCCAGGGCGAGCGACTCACAGTCGAAACAGGCAATCCCGCTCGCTTCTATCCCCCACCGGTCCAGGTGTTTCCGCAGCGCGACAAGGCACGTTTGCACATCGGCGAGATCGCACTGCAATTCGGCAGTTTCGTCGGGCGGCGTTTCTGTCGCCTTTGCTCGTTCACGCGTGTCAGTCAGGAAGGCCGCCCGTTCAGGGAAGCGCCGGCAGATGATATCAATGTAGTCAGCCGTTGTGCCGACGACCAACACACGTCTATTCGACACGAGCCGGCCTCCTGGCTTCAAGGCCGTCCGGATGGCGCGGCTCGACCACGTGGTTCGACAGCAGGTACAGCGGCCTCGGCGTAAGATGGAACAGATTCTTCCAGGAGAAATCCCCGCACAGGAAGTCAACCAGGTCCAGCCGCTCTTCGCAGGCACGGCGCATATGGTGGACGTTGATGAGTTTCGCCACGCCCAGATATCCGTCGTGGGTGCCGCCTCCGAGCAGGGTGTAAGCGCCGCGGTAAACGCAGCCCATGTCTACCGCGGCGGGTTCGTCCCCCACCAATAGTGTCGTCATGCGCAGCCACCCCCTATCGTTCAGGAACTCCATCAGGCTGCGGAAGCCTTCCAGGAAGCGTCTATCGTGGAAATACGATGACGTCCCGAAGCGACTCATATTCAGCCGCACCAGGTGTTCGAAATCACCCGTGTCGTCGCGCCGGCAGCGGACCCCCCTATCCTCAATAGCGGCAAGCTCTCGCTTCATCTTCTTCGAGGACCGGTGCGAGAACTGCTGGAAATAGTTCTCGATGTCGTAGTCGTAGTGCGCAGGGAAGAATAGATAGCCTATCTCGTCGACGACTTGATCGCTCTCTGCGATGGACTCAATAGGCAGCAGATAGCGCAGGTGGTAGGGCCGAGGGCAGTGGCTGAGCAGATCCTCCAGCACTCCGTCACCGCAGATGGGGATGCGATTCTGCTCCAGCCAGGTCTTATTCTCCCAGGTTTCGCCCGGGAAGTACCCGTAACACAGGGATTCCTCGATCCAGCTCAGGGGCAGCAAGCCGCCAATGCCCCCCGCGGCCTCAGCCACGATGAAGTGGGCGGGGCGCTGAAAGTGCCTCTGGAAGCACTCACGAACCTCCCATAGGTCCGTTATGAGCTCTTCAGGAATCGCCCGTTTCCAGGCTTCGCGGCACTCCTCCGAGTCCGTAATGACGCGAAAGCGGAGCACGGTTCATAGTCTCAGGTTGACGTGTGTGATGCAGTGAGATCCAGCGAAGAACTTCCGGGCGAACTCGACCACAGTGTCGGGATCGTACGGTTTGCAGCTGAAGACGTCCAGGTAGACCGTGTTCGTCATGTTGGCGAAGTGAGCTGAAATCAGAGAAGTCTCGATCAACTGGACCATCGAGAAACCGGCGACGCGCTCTTCTTCGCCAAAATGGACGACCAGCGTCTCGCCGAATCTCCTCATGCCGATCAGCTCGCAAAGCTGCAGCACGAACTGACGAATCTTCTTTTCGCTCCGTATTGCCTTGGGATCGCAATTGTAGATGTCAATGCTTGCTGCGACACCCCAGGCGCATTGCTTGTCGACCTCCTCAACAGCGTGTTGTGTTTCCACTTTTGCTCTCCGAATCTCCTTTTATGGTCTTCGCCAACAGCGCAGGCTCACACGCCCACGGTGTTGTCGAAGCGATTACTGCACCAAACCCTTGTTCTTCGCGCCAGTCACTGCTGGGGGCGATGCCTCCTGGATGAACCGTGCCAGACTGGCAACCATCGCGCCCCGCAACGAAGCAAAAGCAGCGTCAATGTCCTCCTCCTGCGAACTGATCGCTGCAAACGAATAGTAACCTGAGACGAGCCCGACCACCGCGCACGCGATCCGCCGCATTACGGGATCGGGCAATTCGTGTCTGAGGACGGAAGCCAACAGAGCCTCGAGACGCTCCAGGTAGTCGAGAAAGGGCGTGTCGATCCCGGGAAAACTCTCCTGGAGTGTCAGATCGCTCCTGCTCTGGAAGTAAAGAACGAAATCCTCCCACCGACTGGAGAAGAACTCTATGTGTGCCCCAATCAGCGCATCGAGCAGGCCTTCCAAGTCATCAATGTGGCCGCATCTCCGCTCAACAACCGTGGCCAGCTCGTCCAACACGTCCTTGATGAGTTCCTCGATGAGCTGCGCCTTGCTGGCGAAGTGGCAGTAAAACGTGCCCTTGCCGACGTCCGCTCGCTCTGTAATCTCGTCTATCCGCGCCAGGTCCAGCCCCTTCTGCGCAAACACCGTGCGAGCTGCGTCCAGGAGCTTCTGGCGGGTTACTTTGACACGGCGATCTTGGCGAGGGGAACTACGATCCGATCTGGATGATCTATCGGGCATTCCACATGAGAAGCGACCAAGCAGCCACCATTGTCCGTTTAGGCGCTACTGACCACTTGGTCAATTCTGGTATTCTACTCGGCTACGACGAAGAAGTCAATACCCTTTCTGTTTTTTTCCGTTGATTCCCTTTTTTGACAACCTCTGGCCCCCCCTACCACCTGGCAGGCGCCAGGGATTGACTCTTGCGGAGCTACACAGAGGAGTAGCTGAGCGGCCTATAGTGTGGGTGAAGCCAAGACCCCGGGCGCCTGTGGCCCCCACGAAAACCTCTGAGAAACAGCCGCCGACACACGATGCCATATGAACGTGTAGTGCGCGCCCCACGCAGGAGAGGTCATCAGGCGCCAGTGTCGGGAGAAGGGAGCAGTCGGTGTCGACCTCCTCCCCCACTGAGACGGATACCCTGCGTAGAATGGCCGCGGATGTTGCTGTATAATCCGGCTCAGGACTGTCAGCACACACCCGTTTCGGGCAGGTTGAGATGCGGCGACCCGTTGGCATCGCACTGATCCTGATTCTCTGCATTCTGGACCTTTCCTGCTGGCGGTCGGCTGCGGAAGGCCGCAAGGAGCTGATTGCCTGGGGCGTATGGCCACGGCGGGGGATGGACGCGGCACTCAGGCAATTCGAGGAGGAGCATCCGGGATGGGCGGTGATTACCTCCTCCGAGGTTGGGGCCGGCGGGCTGGATCCCCAGAAGCTCATGTGCGGCATCGCAGGGGGCAGCCCCCCTGACATGCTCAGCCAGGATCGCTTCTCCGTAGGCGAATGGGCCTCGCGCGACACCTTCATGGCCCTGGACGATCTCATCCAGGATAGCCTTAGGCAGGAGGGGTGGGCACAGGACGTGCGCGAGGGCCTTGCCGCCGGCGACCTGCCTCGGGCGCGACAGTCGCTGGATTCCTTGATAAACGCGCTGGAAAGACTCGGTCCCAGCAGGCAGTTGTCCCTAGCTGCTGCCATCCGCGAGGCCACGTCTGCGGCACAGTCCCAGGAAAAGCTCGGCCCCCTTGCGGACGAGCTTGTCACGCTCTGCCGCGGCGTTCACCCCGAGGAGTTCTACAAGGCTTGCTGGGACGAGGCTTCCTGCGGCCAGGGCGACGAGCGCCGCGTCTATGCCATCCCCAACAGCGTCTCCGACCGCGTGCTCTACTACAACGAGGACCTGCTCGAGCGGGCCGGTCCCCCTTGTGTGGATGAGAACGGCAAGGCCAAGCCGCCGACGAACTGGGACGAGCTCAAGGCCTATGCCCTCAAGCTGACCGAGCGCGACGAGAACGGGAAGATGATGCGCGCCGGCTTCGCCCCCAACTATGGCAACAGTTGGCTGTACATGTATGGGTGGCTCAACGGCGGCAACTTCATGAGCCCCGACGGCAGGACGTGCACGCTGAACGATCCGAAGATCGTCGAAGCGCTCGAGTACATGGTGGATGTCTACGACGCGCTCGGGGGCGCCGAGGAAGTGGGTGCGTTTGAGAGCACATTCCAGGGGCTGGGCGAGTTCGACCCGTTCTTCGTCGGGAAGGTGGCGATGAAGATCGATGCAAGCTACGTGCTGACCCACATTGCCGACTATGCGCCGAATCTGAGGTTCAGCGTGGCGCCCCCGCCGCCCGGCCCGAAGGGTGACAAACCGCTAACCTGGTCGGGTGGTCATTCATGGGCTATCCCGATGGGGGCGAAGCATCCAGAGATGGCGTTTGAACTGATCCGCTTCTTGATGGCCGATCGCATCTGGAGGCTTCAGGACGTTGTCATGGCGAAATACGCGGCCAGCCGGGGGGGCTGCTACGTGCCCCGCCTGGCCCCCATACCACACGTCAACCAGATGACGTATGATCTGCTGGTCCGCGACAATCCGGACCTGGCCCCGCGCATCAAGAAGAGCTTTCTGGTGTGTACCGATATGCTGGAGGACTCAAAGTTCCGGCCGGTCACGCCCGTCGGGCAGTTTTTGTGGGACGAGCAGGCGCGCGCTTTTGAGAAAGCCGTGCGGCATACCTACGCGCCCAAAGAGGCCCTGGACCGGGGCACGCGCCTGGTGCAGGAGCAGCTCGATCTGATCTACGAGAAAAAGGTGTATCCCGCGCTCAACTGGAGCTACCCGCTGGCAATCGTGGGTTTCCTGGCGTTGGCCGGCGCGGTTAGTATCTACTTCAGTTTCGGCCGGGCCGGCCTGGTGCGTCGTATCCTGCGGCGCGAATCCCTTGCGGGCTACATGTTCGCCTCGCCATGGTTCCTGGGATTCGCCGTGTTGACGGCGGGTCCTATCGTTGTCTCGATAATCTTCAGTTTCTGCCGTTACGACGTGCTGCACCCGGCTGAGTTCGTCGGGCTGGAGAACTACCGCCGCCTGCTGTCGGACGACCCGCTGTTCTGGAAGTCGCTCGCCAACACGGCGTTCATGATGCTCGGCATTCCGCTGGGGATGGCGGTGGGACTGGCCGTAGCCGTGCTTCTGAACACCAAGGTCAGGGGCATGCAGATCTACAGGACCATCTTCTTTCTGCCGGCGATAGTCCCGGCGGTGGCCAGCTCGATCCTGTGGATCTGGGTCTTGAACCCCGAGATCGGCCTGCTCAACTCGGTGCTCAGGATGTTGGGCTGGTCGAATCCGCCCAGGTGGCTCCAGAGCTCCTCATGGTTGCTGGGCTCGAAGATGGCCATCATCATGATGGGCCTGTGGGGAGCGGGCGCAGGGATGATCATCTGGCTGGCGGGCCTGAAGGGCATACCCCAGCACCTTTACGAAGCGGCCGAGATAGACGGGGCGAACCGAGGCCAGAAATTCCTCCACGTCACCTTGCCGATGCTCTCGCCGTATATCTTCTTCAATCTGATCATGGGCATCATCGGGACGCTTCAGATATTCACGCAGGCGTTCATCATGACCAGCGGCGGCCCTGACGACTCGACGCTGTTCTACGTCTACTACCTGTTCAACAACGCGTTCCGGTATTTCAAGATGGGATACGCCTCCGCGTTGGCGTGGATACTGTTCGCCATCATTTTGGTGCTGACGCTCATCCAGTTGAAGCTGGCGCCCAGGTGGGTACACTACGAGACGTGATGGAAGGGAAAGCGCGTCCACAAGAGGAGGTACTAGAGTGCTGATTGACGGAGACCGCTTGATCCGGAAGCAGTTGTCGATCACCAGGCAGACGAAGGTCACGTTTCCTGACGGCCGATGCACCGTGTTGACGCCTGTCTTCTCCGCGCCGCGCATTGACGGCGAGGAAAATCACGTGTCGCTTGACGGCGAATGGAAGGTCACCCGCTGGCCGTTCAGGCGGCCGGAGCAGGAGCTTGTCTCGCCAAAGACCGTTGATGCGCGATGGGAAACGGTTTCGCAACCCGGGAAGGTGTTCTACGCCGACCCGGAAGCCGAATCCCGCCCGATTCCGAATTGGGATCATTGGGATCGCGTCACCCTGCGGCGCATTCACGAGGACGACGGCGCGGTTCTGCGCCGGGTTGTCCGGCTGCCGCGCGCGTGGACAGGCAAGCGGATCTTCCTGCGCTTCGACAGCATCTACCCCGCTGGTCGGGTCTATCTGAATGGAGAACTGATCGGTGAGCACCTCAGCGGACTGACGCCGGCCGAGTATGACGTGACCGATAGAGTCCGCCCGGGCGCTCAGGCCGTGGTGGCCGTGCGGCTGATTCGGAAACACCGGTTCGCACAACTGGACATGGTGAGGTGGGCGGCGGAATTCGCCGGCCTGGCGCAGCCGGCCTGCTTCCATGTCAGCGAGTGCCTCCGCGTCGCAGACTACCACATGACCGCCTCGCTCGATCGAAAACTTGCTAAGGGGACGCTCGCCGGAAGCGTCACGCTGACCAACCATTCGCCGCGCGCCAGGACCGCAACGCTGAAGCTGACACTATCGGATCCCTCCGGAGAGTTGGTGGCGAGTCAACCGAAGCGCGTCAGCTTGGGCGCTGGCCAGACGAAGAACGTTGCCATGCGTCTCACCGTTGCCTCGCCGCGCCTATGGAATGACGAGTATCCCAATCTTTACACGGTCAGGCTCCTGCTCTCCGCGGCGCGACAGGCTCGCCAGTGCATTTCCTGGAGGACAGGCTTCCGGCGCCTGGAACTCAGTCCAAGAGGCGCGCGTCTCAATGGTCAGCCCGTCAAGTTCCGAGGGGTGAATCACCTCACGTGCCACTATCAGCATGGCATGTGGACGCCCAGGGAGTGGCTGCGTGAGAACCTGACGTGGATGAAACGGGCCAATGTGAACGCAATACGCACGCATTTCCTCGGCCCGCGATACCTCGCTGACCTGTGCGACGAGATGGGCGTCTATCTGCTCCAGGAGCTGCCGATTGACTGGGGTACGCACTACATCCACGATCCCGAGTGGGTCGGCCCGGCGTTGATGCGCCTGGAAGGCGGCGTGCGGCGCGACCGCCATCATCCGTCAGTCATGGTCTGGACCGTGGGCAACGAGAACATGCCGGAGAGCAGAGCCGTGGCCGACGACGGCTGGAATCACCTGGCCATCTACGACAGCTTCGTCCACGCGCTCGATCCCAGCCGGCCGACCATGTTCCCCCCGCCAGGGCCATTGGACGAGATCGTCAAGGGTATCTTCGAGCTTCGCGTGGGCGACATCGCCGACACGCACTACAGCTTCAAGCTCGTCAAGAAGTTCCGCAGGACCGGCAAGGTGACCAACCCGCGAAGCTGGGACGGCTACATGGAGACCACCACGCGCGAGGAGGCGCTGAGACGCGGCTGGAGCGGCGTATGGTTCAGCTCCGAGTACGGCCTCATGAACATGCAGCCCGACGTGCTGAACGGTCCGTACCTCTCCGCCATCAGCGACACGGAAGAAGACCCGCTCTCCGGCCGAAACTCTTTGCAGGTATTCGCTGATCGTCTCCGAGAGGAATGGGGCGACATGCGTCATGATCCGACATGCCTGGGCGGCGCGTACTTCCCCTGGATGTGCGCGGGCGCCGGCGCTGAGCCCTATGGCAACCCCTGGGGCTGGGTGCGCTGGGCTGAGGACTCCGATACCGGCGTAATGTGCGGTGACCTCACCCCGAAGACGTTCTTCTGGGCCTTGCGCGTGCTGTTCAGCCCCGTGTGGTTCCCGGAGCGGCTCACGTGGAAGAAAGGGCAGAAAGAGCTGCGATTCCAGGTCCTGAACCAGTTCAACCAGATCAATCTCAAGGATTGCACGCTGCGCACGCAGATGGGCATTGGCGGCGCATCAATGGGCGAGATGCGTCAATTCCGGGACGTCCCGATGCGCGCTGCGCCCGGACGCACAGCCAACATCCGTATCCCGATCTGGAACCCGGACACCATGGCGGGGCTGGAGAACGGCCGCCCGGTCGTCTGCCGCTGCGCCCTCCTCGCGCCGGACGGGTTCAAGATCCTGACGCACGACATCATCGTGGCCCCCAGGGCGCCTGGCGGAGCCGGTGTCCGCACCCGGGGTGTCAGCAGTTGGCGCGAAGGCAGGTGACGCACGTCATGGAGACGCTGGGCAAGGACGGCGGCTATATCGTCTGCCCGGCACATGCAATCCAGCCGGACACGCTACCCCAGAACGTCATGGCGCTCTACGACACCGTGTTGAGCGCAGAGTGAAGACGTGGTCACGGAATAGGAGGAAGTCCTATGAAGAAAGTGCTCGTCATACTGGTTGTGGCTATTGTGGGCGTCATCGTTTTTGTGCCCGACATACGCAACGAATTGCTGAACATTATCAAGGACACTGCCGTAGACTGGAAGATCATCGAGGACAAGGACACTGCAGTACCGGATTACGACAAGGTGTATACGTCGCGGAACGACCAGCAGTATTACCACCGAAAGGACTGTCCGAAACTCGCGGAGCTTGGAAGCCCGGTGCCGATGTCCCTGCAAAAAGCCAAGGGGATATACCAGCCTTGCCCTGTCTGTAAACCGCCGCTGTGAGTCCGTCGCGGATTACACCGGCGCGGAGTTCACCACTCCCCTGCTGATCTTCTCAGGAACCGACCTGAAGCTCAACGTGGACTGTTCGGCGGTAGGCGACCGCACGATGCCTACTTAACCGGCGAGCCGGGCGAGGCGGGCCTGTCAAGCGTGAGCACCACAACCTTGTCGCCGTCCAGTGCGGCCAGGAGCATCCCCCCGCTCTCGATGCCGCGCAGCCTCGCTGGCTGCAGGTTGGTCACCACTACTATCAGTTTCCCTTCCAGCTCCGCGGGTTTGTAGTGCGGCTTGAGCGCGGCCACGAGCGTGCGGGGATTGCCCTCCCCAATGTCAGCGCGGATCACCATCAGCTTGTCCGCATTGGGATGATCCTCGACGGACAGAACCTTGCCGACCTTTATCTCGACCTTCTGAAACTCTTCGAAGCTAATCATTGCCGACCTCCTGACTGCTCAGCGGTGGGTGCGCTGCCTTATGATACCACACGCAACAGATGATGCAAGCCGGGGCAAGAAACCAAGACATACCGGCGGGATGAATTCCCCTTGACATTGCCTCCGGGACCGGTTAAAGTAACTGTACTTACCTAGAGGGGTCCCCCCAGGTTGGCAGACGGTGGTGACTTGACTCCGGTTCACTGTATACGGTTTCTATCTCCATGGCTCAGCCGGTGTAGGTGATCTGAAGGGCGAGCATGGATTCTCTGCGCGCTGGTTCGAATCTACGGCGTTTCCCGTTGCCACAAGGCGCTGTTTGCGCCGCGCAGAGATGTTGTAGGCCCCTCATTGTCCAGACGCGCCCCCAGGCCGGGCTCCGGCCGGTGTGGCGCGCGGCGAGTCGTTGGTGACAATCGGCACATCTTTTCCATCTAGGTGCCGGCGGGGACTTGATGCAGTTCTGCCCGGGCTCTTCAAGGAGCGCAGCACCTGACGGCAGAACTCCGGGCCGTCCTGGCCTGCCTTTCCAATGGCAGAACAATTCTTCCTGATAGACGGTCACGCCCACTGCTATCAGGCGTTCTATGCAATCAAAGGGCTTACGGGTCCGGATGGTGAACCGGTCAACGCCGTCTACGGCTTCGCACGGTTGCTCAAGAGGATTCACGCGCAATACAATCCGGCTTACCTCGCCGTAGTGTTCGACCCGCCGGGCAAGGTCTTCCGGCACGAAATCTACAGCCAATACAAGGCAACCCGCAAACCTATGCCTGAGGAGCTGCAGCGCCAGATCCCGGTAATACAGGAGATGCTCCAGCGCCGGGGGACACCGGCACTGGTTGTGGACAGCTATGAGGCAGACGACGTGATGGCATCGGCGGCCCGCCTGGCGGCGAAGCAGAACGTGGCTTCCGTGCTCGTGACTACCGATAAGGATGCTGAGCAACTGATTGACGAGATGACGAGCGTCCTGCACATGCATAAGGATCGTGTGGTCTGGCTCGACCCCAAGGGGCTCAAGGAGGCGACCGGCTGCGAGCCGTGGCAGGTTGTGGAGGTGATGGCTCTGGCAGGCGATTCGAGCGACAACGTGCCGGGCGTGCCGGGGGTCGGTCCGAAGACTGCGATCAGCCTGATACAGCAGTTCGGCAGCGTCCAAGAGCTTTACGCTAACCTTGACAGGGTGAAGAGCGATTCGCTGCGAAAGCGACTTGCCGAGCACCGCGACCTGGTTGATTTGAGCCGACGGCTGGTCGTGATAGATGAAGGCGTGCCGCTTGGGGTGAACCTTGAGGACTGTCGGACCGACCGCGTCGACAGTCAGGGGGTGAACGAGTTTTTCCGTGCCCTCGGTTTCAAGTCGCTCGTAGAGGAACAAGACGACTCAGGCGTCGCCGTGCGCGCCCCTGCCGGGACGCAGATACCCCTGTTTGATGCAACGACCGAGACCGCCGCGGCAGGCAAGCCCGAGACCATCAAGGACCTGAAGAAGGATTACAGGACTATCAGGACGCTCGCCGAAGTGCGGAAGTTGGCCGAGGAGCTCCGCCGCAGGGCGCCTTTCTCGGTGGACCTCGAGACTACAAGCCTGGAGCCACACGAAGCCCGCATCGTCGGCGTCGCGGTGAGCTGGCGCCCCCACCAGGGCGTCTACGTGGCAACTGGCGGCCCGCCGGGCGAGCAGGTCTGCGATGCGCAAGAGGCCATCGCCGTCCTGAAACCCATCATTGAAGACCCGGCTGTCGGCAAGATAGGGCAAAACCTCAAGTATGACATGCTCGTGCTGAAGAACTACGACGTCGAGCTGCGAGGGATCGTCTGCGACACGATGATCGCCTCCTACCTGCTTAGCCCGTCCGAGAGAGGCCACGGGCTCGACGCCCTGGCGATGAGGCACCTGAACTACAGGACGATCAGGATCAGCGAACTCATAGGCGAAGGTCGCAGCCAGATAACCATGGACAGGGTGCCCGTGGAACGCGTTGCCCCGTATTCATGTGAGGATGCCGACGTCGCCTTCCAGTTGTCCGAGATGCTCATGCCGCAGCTCGGGGAGGAGGAACTGCTCCCGCTGATGCGCGGCCTTGAGCTGCCGCTCATCTCCGTGCTGGCCGCGATGGAATGGCACGGAATCAGGGTGGACGAGGCCTGCCTCAAGGCCATAAGCGAGGAGTTCGACACAGAGCTGGCGAAGCTTGAGGAGCAGATATTCCAGGAGGCGGGCGAGCGGTTCAACGTCAACTCGCCCAAGCAGCTCAGCGAGGTGCTGTTCGAACGGATGAAGCTGCCGCGCCCCCGCGGCAAGGAGCGCACGACGGGCTATGCCACCGACAGCGACGTGCTGGGAGAGCTTGCGCGGGCCCACTCGATTGCCTCGCACTTGCTGCGCTGGCGCGAACTGAGTAAACTCAAGGGCACTTACGCCGATGCGCTGCGCACTCTTATCAGCCCGCGCACCGGGTTGCTGCACACATCGTTCAACCAGACCGGGACGGCCACGGGCCGCCTGTCCAGCAACGAGCCGAATCTGCAGAACATCCCCGTGCGAACTCCACTCGGCAGGCGCATCCGGACGGCCTTCGTGCCGAGTGAGCCTGACATGTCGCTGCTGAGCGCGGACTATTCCCAGGTCGAGCTTCGGGTGCTGGCCCACTGCTCCGGCGACGAGACGCTTCAGGACGCATTCCGCCGGGACAGTGACATCCATCGCTTTGTGGCGGCCCAGGTCAACGATGTGCCTGAGGATCAGGTCACCGCTGAGATGCGTCAGCAGGCCAAGGCGGTCAACTTCGGGATCGTTTACGGCCAGACAGCCTACGGCCTGAGCCGGCAGATCGGCATCCCGATGCGGGACGCTCAGCGGTTCATAGACGGCTATTTCGAGCGCTATCCGCGGGTGAAGCAGTTCATCGGCAAGACCATTGCCCAGGCACGCGAGCAGGGATACGTTCGGACGCTGGCGGGCCGCAGGCGGCGCATCAGCGGCATTGGCTCTAGCGGCGCCGTTCGGCGTGCCGCTGAGCGCATAGCTGTCAACAGCGTGATACAGGGATCAGCCGCTGATCTGATCAAGACGGCCATGAATGCCGTCAATGCCGGCCTGCCTTCGGTAAGCAAACGAGCGGCCATGCTGTTGCAGATTCATGACGAACTTCTGTTCGAAGTCCCGGATGCGGAGCTTGACGCCGTGCGCGAGTTCGTCGTGGAAGAGATGACGGGCGCGATGAAGCTCGACGTCCCCCTGAAGGTGGAGGCCAGCGCCGGTAAGAACTGGGCGGAAGTGAAGTGATCTCGAGGGATACTGCGGATGGAACGGGACCGGTTGCCCGTCATCGGCGTCCTGGGCGCAGTAGCGAGCGGCAAGAGCACCGTGGCCCGGCTGATGGCTGAAGCCGGAGGCCGGCTTGTTGACGCCGACAGGATCGGGCATGAGGTTCTCGAAATGCCGGAGGTCAAACGTAAGCTGCGCCGACAGTTCGGCGATGAGGTGTTTGAGCCGATGGGAACGGTGAGCAGGGAGGCGCTGGGACGGCTGGTGTTCGGCAAGGGCGGACGTCTCGAGGAACTCAACGCCATCGTCCACCCGGTTATCCTTGACATCATGGAGCGCAGGATTCGGGAGGCCTCAGAAGCAGGCGAGGCACAGTTTGTCGTGCTTGACGCAGCGCTGTTGATGGAGAAGAACTTGCACGAGTCTTGGTGCGACGCGTTGGTGTTCGTGGACGCTGAGGAAGGCGAAAGGCTGGAGCGCGCCCGTCAGCAGCGCGGCTGGAGCGCCGAGCAGCTTTCGCAACGTGACGCGGCTCAAGGCCCGCTGGAAACGAAGAGGCGGCTCGCCGATTTCGTGGTTGATAACGGCGGCACCCGCAAACAGTTGGAGGACAGGGTGCGCGCTTTGATGGGACAGATCCGAACGAAGTTTTCTCTTTCGATTCGCAATGGGTGAGTAAAACCCGGCCCTCCCGGGGGCAGGATGCATCCTGGGAGGTTGTAAGGAGGAGTAAGCAGTGGCACAATCACGCAGTACGTCAAAGCAGAAGGTAGATTCCCCCAGCGTCGCATCGGGCGAGTTTCACATCGAGAAGCTTCAGAAACTGACGATGAAAGAACTGCTGGCACTTGCCCACGCTGAAGACGTCACCAACTACAGGGGGCTCAAGAAGCAAGACCTGATCTTCAGGATCCTTAAGAGCCGTGTCAACAAGGACGGCATGATGTACGGTGAGGGAGTGCTGGAGATCCTGCCCGAAGGGTTCGGTTTCCTTCGCTCACCCGACTACAACTACCTGCCCAGTCCGGATGACATCTACGTTTCCCCGAGTCAGATACGACGCTTCGGGCTGCGCACCGGCAATATCGTCTCAGGCCAGATCCGCCAGCCTAAGGATAACGAGCATTACTTCGCTCTGCTGAAGGTTGAGGCAGTCAACTATGAGAGCCCCGAAGCAGTCGCGAACATCGTTATGTTCGAGGACTTGACGCCGCTGCACCCCGATGAGAGGTTCATCCTCGAGACCGAACCTGATAAGCTCGAGATGCGGATCGTTGACATAGTGACGCCCATCGGCAAGGGGCAACGCGGCCTTATCGTCGCCGCGCCGAGGACGGGCAAGACCATCCTGATGCAGATGATGGCCAATGCCATATTGATAAACCATCCGGACGTCTACGTCATCATGCTCCTAGTGGACGAGCGCCCGGAGGAAGTCACCGACATGATGCGCAACGTTCCTGGCGCCGAGGTCGTCAGCAGCACGTTCGACGAGCCCCACAGCCGCCACATCCAGATCGCTCACATGGTGTCGGAAAAGGCCCGCCGTATGGTCGAGTACGGCAAGGACGTCGTCATCTTCCTGGACTCGATCACGAGGTTGGCCCGAGCGCACAACGCCGAGGTTCCGCACAGCGGCAAGATCATGAGCGGCGGCGTTGAGTCCACCGCACTCCAGAAGCCCAAGAAATTCCTGGGCGGCGCCCGCAACATCGAAGAAGGCGGCAGCCTTACAATCATCGGCACCGCCCTGATCAACACGGGGAGCAAGATGGACGAGGTTATCTACGAGGAGTTCAAGGCAACGGGCAATATGGAACTCCACCTCGACCGCAACTTGGCCGACCGGCGCACCTTCCCCGCCATTGACGTGACGCGCAGCGGCACTCGCCGCGAGGAGCTGCTGCTCGACGCCGAGGAGCTCAAGCGCATCCGATTGCTGCACAGGATGCTCAATGAGATGAATCCCACCGAGTCCATCGATCTGCTCCGGGACAGGCTGGCTAAGACGCAGAACAACGCCGAGTTCCTGATGGGCATCAATGTGAATCAGAGGTAGGCGGGGCAAAGGAAGCGGTGGGGACTTCGGGGGTTGCCCTCGGTGGACCCGGTCGCACAGTTCGGCTTCAGCCCCCACGCGACCGGTGAAGCAGCAGTCTGGGGCTTGCCTCACTCCTGCCCGTGGTTGGGTCTTATTCCTGCCCGCATGGAGTAAAGGAAGAGCTGCTCGCGCGCCGCGATGCTGCCCGGCTCGATCTCCAGTGCTCTCGCGGCAAGCTGCGCCGCTTCCTCGTAGCGCTTCGTCTCTCCGTAAAGCATGCTCAGGAATACCAGCGCCTCGACGTTGTGCTCGTCAGACTTCAGCACCTGCTCCAGACACTCAACAGCCTTGTCAATCTGCCCCTGGCCGAAGCGTATGCGCGCCAGCCGCACGAGTGCGTCGGTGTAATGCGGGGCTGCGTCTGGAGTCCCGGCGTGAACCGCGGCTTCATAGGCATCCGCAGCTTCGGGCAGGCGCTTGAGGCTTTCGAGGACGCGTGCCCGCCAGTAGAGCGCGCCGAAACGCTCTGCATCACGCCACGTAGTCCCGTCCAGCACCTTCAGCGCTTCGCCGTCAAGTCCGAAAGTGTGCATGGCAACTGCAAGCTTCAACGCCCGGCGTTCCGCGTCGGGAGCGAACAGGTCGAGGTTGATGCTCCTTCCATATAGGGCACTCAGCAGCGGCGCGCCGCGCTCCAGTCCGGCCCGAGCGATATCGCCGATGCGAGACATGAGCGCATCCGTTCTTTCCACGTAAAGCTGATCGAGTCCGGCGAGCGCAAGCTCCCTTTCGTTGTCGCTGTTGAATTCGAGCAGCCCTGGCAGCTTGCGGGCTGCGGAAAGCCGATACTGCATCACCACGGCCATTGTGTCCGCACGGCTTGGAGCGGCAAGGTTTCGCGCGAGCACCGGCGGACGGGAGGGACGGCATATGCTGTACGGGCGCGCGTCCGCGGCCAGTTGCTTCAGGTCTTCCTCATCCGCAGTGTAGCAGGCGAGCACCTGCGGCGGGTCCCAGAAGCCGCCCTCGTTCATGTATGCGGCCCCGGAGGGGTCGCGAAAGATCGCTCGCAGGCGCGCATAATTCAACTTCCCGCTCCCGCCGCAGATAAGGACAAGCTCATCGCGGCAGGTGAACAAACGCACCCGGTCGAACACGGCAAGCACCGTGGCCAGGACCCTTCTAAGTTCGTCCGGTTCCACTGTGCGCGTCGGCAGCCAGAAGGAGAATGCTCCTGCTTCGCCGAGGGAACGCCGCATCGCCGTCAGGAACTCAATGCTGACCGCTGAAGTTGGACACGGCGTCGGCTCCAGGGCATGGAGCAGGATTCCTGGCTCGAGGTGAGTCGATGCCAGCGCAGCCGCGAGACGCACCGCGCAGGAGTCGGGTCCGCGTGTCGAGGAGACCAGATTCCCTCCGGTGAATCGCCCAGCTTCGTCGCCGGCCTTAACCGTGGCCTCCAGACCCCACGAGCCGAACGACACGCTCTCTACGGACACGTCTCCAGGCGCCACGGGCGAAGGCGGCGCGTTGCCCTCCCCTCGCCATGGCGCAGGCGGCGAGTAGTTGAACCGGTCGTCGGCGTCCTTCAGGTAACTGGCGAAGGTGGCCTTAAGCGGCCGCCAGTTCGGATGCGTAGACGCCACCAGCGTCCAGGCCAATGCGCAGACGGCCAACCCTCCCCCGACCACAGGCAACGCGACGCTTCCCAACTGGGCTCGGCGCTGCCTGATGCAGCACAGCGGCGCCAGCGCCAGCATGCACAACGACGCCGCAATCACGTACTGCCACGCGGGCGAGACGCCGGCCAGCGTGAGCAACGACGCGAAGGTGCCGACAGCTGCCACCAGCGCGACATAGCTGAAGGGCCGTCCTGTGCGGCGGTCCCGCGCGATGCATCCCGAAGGAACAAGGAATGCAAGCGCCGCTGCAAAGAACCAAAGCGGAAACACGCGCTCCGGTACCAGGAGGGACCGCGCCGTCTGCATAACTGCTGCTTCGCTGAAGATCAGGTCAGGGTACAGCAGGAAGGATGACTGAATCAGCACTGCGATCGCAAGCAGGAGCAGCCCCCGCGCGAACAAGGATAGAACCGGACGCGGCTGCGTTCCTCTTAGGAGTAGCGAGCGCACCAGCAGCCCCACGCAGAACGCGATGCCGAGGTCGCTTGCCGCATAAGCCAACCATCCCGCGCTGAACGTATACGTCCGGAGAAGCGCGGCCCCCACGACGCCGACGGCGAGTGCGAGGCAGACGCGGCTGAACGTCAGCACGGCCGACTTCTCAATAGCCTCCCCTTGGCCCCCGGTATCTGCCGATCGAGGCACGACGAGCGCGGCAACTACGCCCACCGCCACAAATGCCATCATGGTCGGGCCGTCACCGATGAGCCCGGGCAACCCGGCCGAGACTGCGACGAGGCCTGCCGTCATGCCTCCAACAAGCGCGATGCGATTGGCCCCAAACCCCGGCCGGCCGCCGAAGAGCAGGCCAAGCAGAACCAGCCCAGCTAACGACATATATGCTGAGACCAGCCCTAGTGCGGAATGAGGCGCGGCGAGCCACGCGGCCGCCCACACTGCGGCAGCCAGCACCGCCAGAAGCACATGCACAAGTCGCCCCGGACGCCATCGTTGAACCAGGGAGTCCCCCACTGCCCAGCCAACCAGCGCAGATCCCATGCCCGCGGCTCCCGCGCCCCACACGGGGAACGCAAGGTCAAACCGATGGAGCCAGAAGAATGCACCTCCCGCGACGGCCACCCCGCCCAGGAAAGACCGCACGGCCTGCCCTGCCCCCGTGATGGATGGACTACGCTCGCTCAATTCTCTCCAGACCGTCCATATAAGGTCTCACGACGTCGGGCACTGCCACCGAACCGTCTGCCTGCTGGTAGTTTTCCAGGACGGCGATGAGGGTGCGCGGCAGTGCCAGGCCCGAGCCGTTGAGCGTGTGGACGAACTGCGGTTTCTCCTGCAGTGCCGGGCGGTAGCGTATGCCGGCGCGGCGGGCCTGGAAGTCGCGCATGAGGCTGCACGAGCTGACCTCCAGCCATTCCCCGCAGCCCGGCGCCCACACCTCGATGTCGAACTTGCGGCACGCCACGAAGCTCAAGTCCCCCGTGCACATCTCCTTGATGCGGTAGTGGAGCTCCAGACGCCTGCACACTTCCTCCGCGTCGGCTATGAGACTGTCGAGTTCCCCGTCAGAGTCCTCGGGCGCGACGTATTTCATCAGCTCCACCTTGTCGAACTGGTGCCCGCGTTTGATACCCCGCACGTCCGTGCCGGCGCTCATCTTCTCGCGCCGGAAGCACGCCGTGTAGGCCACGTAGCGCTTCGGCAACTCACCGACGGAGATGATCTCGTCGCGATGGAGGTTTGTGAGCGGGACCTCGGCCGTTGGGATGAGCCACAGGTCTTCCTCGGCGTCGTGGTAGAGGTTGTCGGCGAACTTCGGCAGATTGCCCGTGCCCACGAGGCACTTCTCGCTGACCATGAACGGCGGATATGCCTCGGTGTAGCCGTGCTCCTTGACGTGGAGGTCGAGCATCCAGGTGATGAGCGCCCGCTGGAGCCGTGCGCCCTGCCCCATCAGCACGTAGAAGCGCGAGCCGCTCATCTTCAC
>Ga0315289_10002273_pt1 | contig 29560 bp, 20 predicted proteins | sample YL17G11_40_MG_FD_203452 | JGI IMG/M metagenome (GOLD analysis project Ga0315289, IMG submission 203452) | Sediment microbial communities from Yellowstone Lake, YNP, Wyoming, USA - YL17G11_40 | ecosystem: Environmental > Aquatic > Freshwater > Lake > Sediment | place: USA: Wyoming | collected... | reverse complement strand
CCACTACACGCCCAAGCACGGCAGTTGGCTCAATATCGCCGAATGCGAATTGAGTGTCCTAACCCGCCAATGCCTGCGGAATCGTACCGCGAGCCTGGCGGCTCTGGTCCGCAAGGTGATACCGTGGACGCGGGACCGCAACGCACGGCAACGTGGGGTCGACTGGCAATTCCGGACGAAAGACGCCCGCATCAAACTCAAACGCCTCTACCCCGAGGTTCAATTGTCATGAAGCACTAGTTTGGAACTGTACTTCAGGTACTTGGGGTCCTTGGTAAGATGGTACATGGCCATGGTGGTTATAAAGCCCTCGTAGGTGGCATGGTCACTGTATGAACCACCATTCGGCACGCCCCTATCTTTATCGTCAGAGTGTAAATACGCATCGCCTATGGGACGGGTTTTGCCGTCCCAGTAATCCGGGGAACACCCCCAATCGCGATGCTGGATTTTTTCTAAGAACAGGTTGCCCCACTTTTTGGCGCTGTCTTGATACTTTTCTTCCCCTGTCAATTTGTATGCATATAACATCAGGCAAAAGGCCGGATACTGATGGGCGTCCTCCATTCGGGCAACACCAAGCGGAAGCTTGTGCTTGCGACCCATGGTCGCGATGGCCTTGCCTCCTCTTTCCAAAATTGCGCCACCGGGAAAACTCCCGTTCTCATGCTGGATCTGATAAAAGAAATCTGCGGTTTTCAATCCGGCCTGCAGATAGGCATCATCGCCAAATGTTTCATAAGCCCGGAGAAACCGTGCGGCAGCAGGAGGCAAATGCCCCTCCTCGAGATCAACCTTGACTGAGTCGTCTTTCCAATTGCTATTTTTCGGCGGATAGACTCCATAGGCCCCGTATTTTTCAATCAGTTTATCCAAAGATTCCCGGACAGCGCTTTCACACTGTGCATACATCCCGTTGTCTATCTTCGGGAGAAGGGCATCGAGTGCTTCCTGCCGGCTGAATCCGGCAGTGGACAGCACAAACACAAAGGAAAAAATGATGTATAAGCTCCAAGGCCTTCCTTTTTTGGTTCTCAGCATATCAATTTTCATTAATACCCTTCCTTATCCGAGATTTCCCATATTATCTTTACCCGACATTTCCCATATGACCTTCCCGGCAACAGCGCCAGACTCCTGACTCCCAATATACCCCCGCCCTCTGGGGAATTCAAGCTTAAGAATGCCCCATGGCACGACAACCGACGTTGGATCGAGGCCAAATCGGCATTCAGGATGCCTAAACGGCCGTTTCGTCCCAGAAGTGTCGATAGTCACAGCGTCGCCCCTTCCGCTTTCGTTGGGTTGTCCCCTCCTGCACCCGGTCATATCGGCGCGGCCCTCGGGGGGGATCGCTGCGAATCGCCGTATCCGATCTAGGATCGCTCGGTACAGCCGACGCGGCACCGCGACCTCCGCCAGTTGGAACGTCACGTATCGAGCGTGGTGCACGATCTTGCTGCCGATCTTGACCAGGGCCAAGGGGGTCTGCCCTTATTTTAATCTTTAGCGGGCGCGTTGCGTCGATCGACGATCTGCACGCCGGTTTCAAAATGACTTGCAGCGACCTCTATGAGCCAGCCGTTGTCCAGCCCGTTCCTTCGCGCGGTTCCGGACAGGTTCAGAGCCTGTCCCAAAAGGACTTGGGTCTCGCGCAGAGACGCGGGGACGCGAAGTAATCCATGAAGCACCTTTCCGCTTGGTTTTGTTCACGGTCTCCCCGCTGGTACCCGTGAAGCGCTAAGCGCACTGGTTGTCAGTTGTCAGTAGCCTGTAGTCGGTAGCCGGTTGTTTTGACAGCCGAGGGAATCTGGGTTCCCGCCTGAGGGGTTACCAGGGGGGTTACCAGGGGGGGTTACCAGGGACAGACCCCGGTTAGGCCCGGGAGATGGGGCCGCTCCCAAGAGGACCAAGAGAAGAGGCGGTTCAGGGTGCGGGAATGTTGGGACCTTTCCACGCACCGGGAGCCGCTGAATCCGACGCGTCGGTCCGTCTGCGAGCAAGATCACACGTGCCCCGAAGGAGAAGAAACCGGGCACCAGCGGATGGGGCCGGAATCAAGAAGGCGAAGCCCTGGATCGGACTCCTTCCGTAGGAAAGGGACCCCAAACGCGATGCATCGCGCGTGGGAACCCAGTCCGCCTATGGGCCGTCCTCCAAAGGGGTTCGGCCTATGAACCGCCTCCGGAGAACGTCGCAGGTGCACGCGGCGTGGTTGGGATGCTTGACCGGCGGCGGGTACGTGCGGAGCGTCCACGCCCCTGAACCGCCCTTGTGCGCAGGTTTGCAGGTGTGGCGTTGGAGTGTGAGGGAACCATCGTTGTGTGCGAAGCAGGGGGCCGTGTTCATCAGCGTAGACCCCTGCCTTCGCAGGGGCAAGTGTGTCTGCGGTCTCCCATCTCCGTGGCCTCCGTGCCTGGGTTCCCAAACGCATAATCCCGCGTTTGGGGGCCCTCTCCGTGGTGAAAGAGCAGTTCCCAGTTGCCAGTAGGCTGTAGTCGGTAGCCGGTCGTTTTGACAGCCGAGGGCGGCTGTCCTACATGGCTTCGTTCGCGTGTTTCGCGGTTGAAAGGCAGTTCCCAGTCTGTCCTCCGTCCCCAGCCGAGGGCGGCTGGGCTACATGTTCCCTTCCGGGACACGTTTGTGCAACGGTTGAAAAGGTAAAACACCCCGCGAGCCAAAAATTCTTTATTCCTTTCCGCACAAGGAGTTGCGCGATTCTTGGACGTCCCGCGTGCACAGAATTCCGTCACGATTCCTGCAACACGGCCCCTAGATAGAGGGAAGCCCTCTGATTTATGATTTGTGAATTATGATTTACGATTTGAAGGCGGAACCAAGAGACATGAGGACGCACGACAAGCCGAAGCGCGAATCCCGGCAACCGGCCCGGCAGACATGCCCCCGTTTTTCTCTCCGTGGCCTTCGTGTCTGGGTTCCCAAACGCATAATTCCGCGTTTCGGGGCCCTCTCCGTGGTGAGCAATTCTGCGAAACAAACCCAATTGAGAGAAGTCTGAAGTTTGAGGTGTGAAGTGTGAAGTGTAAAACAAAGCCAATCTCGGGTGGCGAGCGGCTGGGGGGCAGGTCGTACAAACAAAGCCAATTCCGCGCTCCGGCCAAACCCGGGGCCGATCATGCAAAACAAACCCAATTTCCGGTCCGGCGGGCGCCCCGCCGACGCCCTATTGTGCAAAACGAAGCCAATTCTTGGATTGCGGATTATGCCAAACAAGACGCCCACGACAAAAGTCCCCGAGTCGGATTCCGACCTGCGTTTCTGGGTCGATACCAAGGATCGGTTCGGCTGATCTCGACTTTTGTCGGGCGCGTCAAACAAACCCAATTTCAGGCAGTTGGCCGGCCGGCGGAATACCCAGCATTCCACTATTCTATCGTTCCACCATCCCGGTCCGGTGCCAATCGTGCAAAACAAACCCAATTTCGGGGAGTCCGAGCAAGCCCGGAGGCCGAAATGCGCAAAACGAAGCCAATTTGCCCGGCGCGCCCGGAAATGGGGGCGGGTGGCCGGAGCCGGAAGACCCCGCCGGCGAGCAACTATGAAAAACGAACCCAATTTCCGGCAGTGCCGGGCGGGACGGGGCCAGAGGGACGTGGGACGAGAGGCAAATGCGCAAAACGAACCCAATTTCCCGATTGCGGATTGCGGATTGCGGATTTGGCACAGACCTGTGGCGGGCCGACGAATCGTGCGAAACAAACCCAATTCCGCCAGCGGGAAAGAAGAGGCAAGTGCTTTGCGGGAAAGGATTTATGGTTAATAGTACAGTCTATAGGCCTCGGCAAAACAAAGCCAATTTGGCGATCAAGGGCCGGCATCCGGAAGCAAATGGTGCAAAACGAGCCCAATTCCTCGATTGCGGATTGGGCACAGACCTGCGGCGGGACGCCCTTTGCGGGCCGCCGGACCAAGAGCCGGTTGTACAAACAAACCCAATTGGGCGGAGCCAATTGCGCAAAACGAAGCCAATTCTTCGATTGCGGATTGCGGATTTCGGATTGCGGATTGGGCACAGATCTATGGCGGGAGGCCCGCCCTGCGGCCTACCGCCTCGGGCCCCGGAGGGCGAAATGTGCAAAACGAACCCAATTTCCGTTCAGTCGGGCTCTCGGCAACACTCAATTGTGCGAAACAAAGCCAAACTTGGGCGAGCTGGGGTATTTGGGGGACGGCACGTGGCAGGATGGACCAAATGCGCAAAAACGAACCCAATTTGCCCGGCGGCACCGGGCGGCCCTCCCTCGCCCCTCGCCCCTCCGGCCTCGCCCCCGCCAAGCAGATTGTGCAAAACGAAGCCAATTCGCGATCTTCAGGCCGACCCGATGGACCGGGCGCCCGCCACTGTATGCCGGCCGCACCCCGATGCGCCGGCACCTGTGTTGCCGTTGGATTGGCTTGGAGCGACGCGCATAAAAAAAGCCAGCTTCCTTGCTGGCCGGCGGGCGGACACGGAGGACTCTGAATGCCCGCCCGCCCTGGTGTGTGGCTCAAATGCACCGGTGATAGGATTCGAGGCACTGGCTTATGTTCTGTTCTATTGGACAACGAAACCGCGTGCGCGTTCCACGTTTTTACAGGCCTTTTGGATCGAAATGTTTGACCGTGATCCGGTACACGATTATAGTAACCTGTTTAACTTGATGTGGGGAGCCGAAGCATTGTTGGAGTCGCCCATGAACAACAGCAGAATCGTCGCCGAAGGCATTACCTTTGATGATGTCTTACTGATTCCCGGCAAGAGCGACTTCGTGCCGAACCAGGCCGACACCAGTACGAAGCTCACCGCCCATATCCCGATCAATATCCCGATCGTCTCGGCGGCCATGGATACGGTGACCGAGGCCGCATTGGCCATTGCCCTCGCCCAGGAAGGCGGGGTCGGGATCATTCACAAGAACCTGTCGGTTGAGGCCCAGAGGCGAGAGGTTTCCAAGGTCAAACGGTCCGAGCACGGCGTAATCCTCGACCCGGTCACGCTCACTCCCAAGGAGCCTGTCCGGCGGGCCCAGGAATTGATGGCCGAGCAGAACGTGTCCGGCATCCCGATTGTCGAGGGCAAAAAGCTCGTCGGCATCCTGACCCGACGCGACTTAAAATTTCTGAAGGACTACGATGCTGATATCAGCACGGTCATGACGAAGACCAACCTCGTGACCGGGCCGGCGAATACCACGCTCGAACAGGCCAAGGGAACCCTACAGGAGCGCAAAGTTGAGAAGCTGCTGCTGGTCAACGGCAAGGGCGAGTTGGCCGGCCTGATCACCATGCGCGATATCGACCGCGTCCAGCAGTACCCGCGGGCCGCCAGGGACAAGCGCGGCCGGCTGCGGGTCGGAGCCGCCGTCAGCGTCCATGACTACGAGCGGGTGGAGGCCCTGATCGCGGCGGATGTCGACGTCATCACCGTCGATACCGCCCACGGGCACTCGCAGAACGTCGTCGATACGGTCCGGAGGATCAAGAAGGACTACCAGATCGACGTGATCGCCGGCAATATCGCCACCGCTGACGCCGCCCGCGAGCTGATCGACGCCGGCGCCGACGCGGTCAAGGTCGGCATCGGTCCCGGCGCCATCTGCACCACCCGCATCATCTCCGGCGTGGGCGTCCCCCAGGTCTCCGCCATCATGGACTGTGCCGAGGTGGCCAACAAGCAAGGCATCCCGGTCATCGCCGACGGCGGCGTCCGCCAGTCCGGCGATATCACGAAGGCGATCGCCGCCGGGGCCTCGTGCGTGATGATCGGCTCGCTGTTTGCCGGCCTCAAAGAAAGCCCCGGCCAACTGGTGATCTATAAGGGCCGGCAATTCAAGGAATACCGGGGTATGGGCTCGCTCGGCGCGATGGTCAAAGGCTCGGCGGATCGCTACGGCCAATCCAGCACGACCGAGATCGGCAAGCTCGTCCCGGAAGGTGTCGAAGGCCGGGTCCCCTACCGCGGCTCGCTGAGCGATTTCGTCTACCAGCTTGTCGGCGGCCTGCGGGCCGGCATGGGCTACTGCGGCACCCGCAATATCCAGGAACTGATGAATAGGACCCGCTTCGTCCGGGTCAGCGGCGCCTCGGTCAGCGAGTCCCATCCGCACGATATCCAAATAACCAAGGAAGCTCCCAATTACTCCGCCAGCCTGTCTTTCGAAGAGTGGTAATCCGGCAGGGGCAGGCCGGGTTCCCACCCTGTGCCTGCCCTGATAAGGCAACCACAGGGGGTTGCCCCTGCACGCCGTTTGTGAGGCCCTATGATCCGCGAAATGATCGCCATCCTGGATTTCGGCAGCCAGTACGTCCAACTGATCGCCCGCCGGGTCCGCGAGCACAACGTCTACTCCCGCATCTTTCCGGCCCGTACACCCGTCGATGAGCTGTCGAAGCTGCCGCTCAAAGGCATCATCCTCTCCGGCGGTCCCGCCAGCGTCTACGAAGCCAACGCCCCCCGGTGCGACGAGCGGCTCTTCGACGTCGGCGTGCCGATTCTCGGCATCTGTTACGGCATGCAGCTCGGCTGCCAGATGCTTGGCGCTGAAGTCATCCGGGCCAAGAGCCACGAGTACGGCCGGGCCACTGTGGTAGTCCTCGACAAAACCGACCTCTTCGCTAACCTGCCCGACGACGCGCTCGTCTGGGCCAGCCACGGTGACCAGGTCACCAACCCCGGACCAGGCTTCGTCAAGCTCGCCCAGACAAAGACCTGCCCCTGGGCCGCGATCCGCCACGCGCAAAAGAAGTTCTTCGGCGTCCAGTTTCATCCGGAAGTCAGCCACACGCCCAAAGGCTCGGAGATCCTGAAGAACTTCCTGTATGATGTCTGCGGCTGCACCGGCGACTGGAAGATGAGCGACTTTGTCGCCGAGACGGTCAAGACCGTCCGCGAGCGCGTGGGCGACGCCACGGTCATCTGCGGCCTCAGCGGCGGCGTGGACTCTTCCGTCACCGCCTCGCTCCTTCACCAGGCCATCGGCGACCAGCTTGTCTGCATCCTCGTGGACAACGGCCTGCTCCGCCGCAACGAGCGGGAGAGCATCGTCTCGACCTTCCGCGACCACTTCCACATGGACCTGCACGTCGTCGATTGGTCGAGCCAGTTCCTCACGGCCTTGGCCGGCGTGACCGACCCGCAGCAGAAACGCAAGATCATCGGCGCCGAGTTCATCGAAGCTTTCAAGTCCGAGGCCGGCAAAATCCCGAACGCGAAATTCCTCGCCCAAGGCACGCTCTACCCGGACGTCATCGAGTCCGGCCACAAGGACGGCAATCCCGCCGCCAACATCAAGCTCCATCACAACGTCGGCGGCCTGCCCGCCCAGCTCGGCTTCGAGCTGATCGAGCCTTTGCGGGACCTCTTCAAGGATGAGGTCCGCGTCGTCGGCGAATACCTGGGCCTGCCCGACGACATCGTCTGGCGTCACCCCTTCCCCGGCCCCGGCTTGGGCGTCCGGATCCTCGGCGAAGTCACGCCGAAACGCCTCGAAGTCCTCCGAGCCGCCGACGAGATCCTGATCGACGAGATCAAGGCCGCCGGCCTCTATCCCAAGATCTCGCAAGCCCTGGCGGTCCTGGTTCCCGTCTCGACCGTCGGCGTCATGGGCGACGAGCGGAGCTATGAGGACGTCGTTGCGATCCGCGCCGTCGATACAACGGACTTCATGACGGCCGACTTCTCGCACATTCCCTATGAGGTCCTGAGCACGATTTCCAGCCGGATCATCAACGAGGTTCGCGGCGTCAACCGTGTCGTCTACGACATCTCCAGCAAGCCCCCCGCCACCATCGAGTGGGAGTAGGCGAGAAATTGCGGTTGTCGTCCGAAGGTTGCGAGGGCCCACTCTACCTTCTATCCGGATACATCGTTATGAACTTTGTTGTTCCGGTGGCCATTTCGACCATCCAGATCGCGCAAACTACAACTGCGTGACTCATACCACTCCGTTGCACGCGCCAAAAAGGCAGGAAAGACCGTCATCCGAATATGAAGGTAAACCTTTGCCTGGTAAGGATTAAGAAGAACGCCGCAAAAAATCTGCGAAAATGCATAGATGGGGTGGACTGGCGAATCGGCCCCTGCGAGCGCCAAATGCGGTTTTTTCAGAACGAAGGCGGCGGTAGTTTTCACCTAAGTTCATATGGATTAAAGACTTAAACGCAAGGTCGCAAATCCATTTGAAACGCCTCCGCGGGATGAGGTAACATATCAGGTGTCGGCTGGCTTGTCTCAGAAGGCTTGATTGGTCCTGTGCCCCTGGAATGCCATCCAGGGTGTCTGATACGATGAGGAAACGACGGATGGCTGCGGTAAGCTGTGGCAGACGACGTGTATCGAAAAGGACGCAGACACGGTCCAATAACTGGGAGATCGTGCGGCAGAGACTGCTGCAAAGGCGGATCTGCGACTTGGAGCTTGGGCTCAAGGGCTCGCCCCTGGAGCCGCTCCTCCAGCAACTGGAGCAGGAGCTGTCGGCCAAGGGCGTGGACTATGTGCCCACCTTCTATCTGACCGATGCCTGGGGCTGCCCGGACCGGGTGCCGGCCATCGGCATCCCCTTTTACTTGGCCAATCCTATGCTCGGGCGAATTGAGAAAGAGCAGACCGGCGACGTGGAAGACAGCCAGACAGTCATGCAGATCCTGCGGCACGAGGCCGGACACGCGATCAACTATGCCTTCCGACTGTGGGAGGAGCCGACTTGGAGGAAGGTCTTTGGTCCCTTTTCCAAGCCCTACCGGGAGGTCTTTCACCCGAACCCGTGGAGCCGGAGGTTCGTTCGCCATATCTGCAGCTACTCCTATGGGTACACATACGAGAAAGCACCCGGATGATGATTTTGCGGAGACCTTCGCCGTTTGGCTGACCCCACGTTCCGGCTGGCGACGCAAATACCAGGACTGGCCGGCCATTCAGAAGCTGAAGTACATTGATCGTCTGATGCGAAACATCTGCGAGAGCAAGCCCAAGTGCAAAGGCGGAAAGCTTGTTGAGCCGGTCTCCGCGCTGACCATGCCGCTGGAGGAGTATTATCGCCGTCGCACCAAGCGGTACGGCCAAACAGGCTAAAGCTGCATGGGAACGCTCACATCGTAAGGCGGCCCCTCCAACGCCGCGTCGATAATCATCTGCAGCAACTGCCGATAGCTGATACCTGCCTTTTCAGCGGAGCGTGCCAGAGCAACCCCTTCCTCTAACGAGGCGTTACAGTTGACCTCCAGGACCCGGGGGACACCGGCTTCATCAAGCCGAATATCGACGCGGCCGTAGCCCCAGGCCCGAACCGCCCGAAAGGCACGCATCGCGATATCACTGACCTGGCGCGCCAACTCCGGCTCCACCTGGGCCGGACAGATGACCCACGTCTTCTTGTACTCGACCGAAGTCTCGATCCACTTGGCCGCGTACGACATGATCGGCGGGATCTCCGGCGGCAGGTCGGCGTAGCAGACCTCGGCCAAGGGCAGCACCCGCGCCCGTTTGCCGCCCACGATGCCCACGTTGAACTCCCGGCCGGGCAGGAAGGACTGGACCAGCGCGGGCTGACTATAGGTCCCCAGGATCTTACGCACCTGCTCGCGGAGGGCCTTCTTCGAGCGCACGATCGAATCCCGATCCAACCCGATGCCCGCGTGCTCCTGGCTGGGTTGAACGATCAAGGGAAATTTCCATTCGTGCCGGTCCACATCGCTCACCCTCTCCAGCAACTCCGTGCAGGGCGGGATCGGGATGCCCGACCCGTGGAACAGGGTGGCCGACATGTGCTTGTACCGGCCGAGGCCCAGCGCCAGGGCGGGCGAACCGGTCAGAGGAAAGCCCATCATCCGCACCATGGCGGCAAACCGCATCTCGTAGAGAGCGCCGTGCACCACATCGTCGTATTGATTGAAGACCACGTCAGGGTTGAGACGCCGCAATTTGCGCTGAAAGGCGAACAGATCGTGGGCCAGCGGCAGAACGGTGACCTGATGGCCCAGGGACCGCAGCACGCGAGCCATGTAGCGGATCATCTGTCGAAGGTCCGCCGTGCTGCCCCGATCTTCCGGCGTATCCGGCACAAATCCCGTGGCGGCGTTGTACGCCAAGGCCACATGGAGCGATTTGTGTCGTCTGGAGCGGTATGCCATAGTTTCGTCCTCATACGTCATCACCCCACGACCCGTGCCGGTCCTGCACGTCACAAGCAAGACCGCATCGAGCGTACTCCCAGCACCGTGATTATCATCTGCAAGGTCCCCGGCGTCAACCGCGTTGTCACCGACATCTCCGGCAAGCCCCCCGCCACCATCGAGTGGGAATAGCTTGCATTAGCATGGATTCCGTGCTATCATGTTATCATGATCCGCTCGTTCAAGAGGGCCGGAACTGAAGACGTCTTCAACGGAAGAAACACGGCGCAAGCTCGACGCACCTGCCCGCAGAGTCTGTGGCGCGTGGCGGGCCGCAAGCTCGATCAACTTGATTCTGTAAGCTCGTTGGAAGAGTTGCGAATACCGCCCGGCAATCAGTTCGAGGCCCTCAGAGGCGAGCGGAAAGGCCAGTTCCGTATTCGTGTCAACGACCAGTACCGCGTCTGCTTCACCTGGGTCGAAGGAGAACCGGACGAGGTAGAGATCGTAGACTACCATTGAACGAGGATAACTCACCACGAGGTGGAATGGAATGATTCGTATCCCTACAGATCGTGCTCCGACGCATCCAGGCGAGATGCTCTTGGAAGAGTTTCTCAAGCCCATGGGGCTGACACAGCGTCAGTTGGCCCAGGCTATCCATGTCCCCTATCAGAGGATCAACGAGATCATCAACGGCCGCCGCGGGATGACGCCGGGCACCGCCCTGCGGCTGGAGAAGTTCCTGGGGATGTCGTCCAGCTTCTGGATGGACCTGCAACTGCGGTGGGACCTGTACCACGCCCACGTACAGGACCAGAAAGAATTGGAATCGATTGAGCCTTACACCGCTGCCTCATCGCACTGACCCGTCATCGATATCCGGCGACGTTGCACTCGATTCGCAGATGGGATCAGTGGGGCGCCCCTGGAATCGAAGTGGCTCCCTCGACGCGTTGGGCGCGTTCGTAGTGGCGCCGTGAGGCATTCCCGGGTGGCCAAACGCAAGCTCTCGCGTCGGGTGCCCTCTCCGCACACCCTTCACGTTGTTGGCTCGCCTGCGGAAAATCCCCCCGGCCCGAAGAGCCTGCCTTCCCGGCCTCCGGCCGCCCTCCGGCTTGTCGCTTGTCACCTATCGCTTGTCACTTCCGACTTCGACTTGCGGTTCCGCCGGCTTGCCTTTACAATGGTGACCTGAATGGGAGGCCGTTACGTATTCCGGGCCGGTCGTCCAGAATCTGAAACCAGAATGCAGAGGAGTCTATGAAAACATCGCCGAATCGATCTTGCTGTCTGCTCGTGCTCTCCGTCATCGGCTGCTGCGGCCTTGCCACGACGAACGTCCGGGCAGAGGACTGGCCGCAATGGCGCGGACCGAACCGGGACGGCCAGTCTGCCGATACCGGCCTGCTCAAGGAATGGCCTGCAGGCGGGCCCAAGCTGGCCTGGAAAGCTGCCGGGCTGGGCAAAGGCTACGCCAATATGTCCGTGGCCGCAGGCCGCCTCTTTACGATGGGGGACAAGGATGACGCCGGGTACGTGATCGCGCTGAGCGCCGCGGATGGCAAGATCCTCTGGTCCACCAAGGTCGGCGCCGCGGGTGGGCCGGACCCGCCCCAATGGAATCACCGCGGGCCGCGTTGTACGCCCACCATCAGCGGCGACCTCGCTTTTGCCCTCGATGCCTGGGGAGAGATGGTGTGTGTGAGCGTCGCCGACGGCAAGGAGCAGTGGCGCAAGAATTTCGGCAAGGACTTTGGCGGCAAGCCCCCCACCTGGGGCTACTCGGAGTCTCCCCTCGTGGATGGCGACCAGGTGGTGGTCACGACCGGCGGAAGGCAGGGAGCCATGGTGGCGCTCGACAGGAAAACCGGTCGCGTGCTCTGGCAATCCAAGGGCTTCACGGATGAGGCGCACTATTCCTCCATCGTCCTGGCCGAGATCGACGGCACACGCCAGTACGTTCAACTCACCGCCGCCAGCGTCGTCGGCATCTCCTCCAAGGATGGCAGTGTGTTGTGGCAGGCCCCGCGCAAGGGCAATGTGGCGGTCATTCCGACGCCGATTGTGGCCGGGAACCTGATCTACGTCACCTCCGGCTACAACGCCGGCAGCAATCTCTTCAAGGTCACGTCGAACGCCGGCAAATTCTCCGTCGAGCAGGTCTATGCCAACCGGGCGATGAGCAATCATCATGGCAGCGTGGTCAAGGTGGGCGAGTATCTCTACGGCTATTCCGACAGCAGAGGCCTGGCCTGCCAGAATTTCCAGACGGGCGCGATCGTCTGGGCAGAGAAGGAGAAGATCAAGAAAGCGTGCGTCTCCTACGCGGACGGCGCGTTATACTGCCGCGAAGAAGACACCGGCACGATGGTCCTCTTGGATGCGTTACCGGCCGGCTATCAGGAGAAAGGCCGTTTCCGTCAGCCGGACCGTGCCAAGGAGAAGGCTTGGCCCCATCCCACCATCGCGAACGGGAAATTGTACCTCCGCGATCAGGATCTGCTGCTGTGCTATGAGGTCAAGTGATGAGAAGGCCCTCGCCCCCGCATCGACGCGTGGGGAAATCGCGGCACGCCGCGGCCACGTTCGTAGTGACGCCATAAGGCGTTTCTTCAGACCCTTACGGGCACACTACAGACTGTTGCCGCCACCGTTGGGAAGGAACTGAACCAAGCTGAACTTCCCGGAGCGGACACGGCCGAAGCCGGCCGTACAGAGGAGTTTATCGCCTTATGGCCGCCAGCGTGGGAGACGCCCGGACCCGGCTTGGTCACGTTGCGCACAGCACACGCTCCCGTTGGTGGCTCCAAAGCGGCCCCCCGCCTTCGGCCGCCCTCCGACTTGTCACTTGTCGCTTGCCCCTTGTCACTTTCGAGCTTTCGACTTGCCTTTCCGCCGCCTTGCCCCTACAATGGTAATCGGAATAGGAGGCCAATATGGATGCCGGGCAGGTCATTCAGAAAACGAGCGGAGCCTGTTTCAACAGTGGCCAGCACAGCGAGGATCATTTCGTCGGCGTCCTTGAAATGATCCCATGCAGCAGGCAACTCGGACCGGGAAGACGGAATGTGAAATGCGTAGGTTTGCCCCCTGTATTGTCTCGTCTGCGCCGGCAACAATGTAGGAAACGTTAAGATGAAGCGCGAAAGCACTCCTGTATCAGAGTGGTCATTTTTTGCCTTGCTGATATCTGAAGAAGGTGGACGCGTAATTGAACCAGTGCTGGAGACCCACAAGAACGAAGCGGCCCAGGTCACATGGAACCTGCTGTATGATCTGGATGGGCCGACGATCATTGACAGGACACCTTCTGCACGTGAGCGATACGTTGCGCGTCTTTTCAGGGGAATGTGCGAAATAACTCGATGCTTTGAGACACTCGCTGATATTGCTGTATACATTAATAGATTTCCATACAGGGGCACAGCGGTAACGGAGGTAAGATACCTCAGATATCACGTCGAAAACTACTTTCAAGATCTATATATCCTCAGAGAGCGGTTGGTCTCCTATCTAAACGTGGTCACTCGCTCTTTCGCGAGAGAGACCGACGCGAGCGAAATCAAGCTGAAAGTCAATTCCCTTTCATCGCTCGTCCGCGGTGCTCTTGAAAGCATGGTTCAGGTCAGAGATGCGCACGTCCATGAGTACAGAATTGACCCAGACGATCTATGGCGATTGGATGAGCTTAGCCTTCTTGTCAGGGCAGGATCGAAGGACATATCGGAACACTTTGCAGAATACTACAGGTCGGCATACAAATCAGTTCGCAAGAAATGGAGGCAAACGGTCATGGCTAACAATGAGCAACTCGGTGTTCTTCTTGATAAGTGCGGATCAGTTCTGGTTGACATTCTTTTTCACAAAGAAAACAGAAAACTAAGGTGTCCTAAGCGCTACCAATAGATGCCCGTATTCCGAGGGGTGCCAGGTCAGGAATGTGTGCGCAAAATCCAATCCCGCATCTGCAATTCTGGAATACGAGGCTTTGCACGCCGGTGTTTGCTAAGCGAATTCCGGGGATGGATGGTCGGCTACGGTGCTGCCCAGAGAGAAGGCGTGCACGGCACACCCTACGCGGGGCAATCCGTTTCCAAGGAGCAGTTGCCAGTCGGAAATCCGTGGGCATGGGAATTCCGGGGGGACCTCGGGGGCCTGCCCTCAGATTAAGCTTTGGCGGGGGCAATTCACGGCCGGGTCAGGCGGGAGTATCGGGAAAAACGGAAATCCCTTCATTCAAACCCTGATGCCGATGGTTTGAGCGAACGGGAGGGCTATCGGTAGAGTATGCAGGAAGTGTCACTGGGGTAGTGGCCGGGCGCCAGGGAGGCGCACGAGTTGGCCTCTTTGTTGTCGGATGTGGTCGAGGGCAGTTGGGCATGATGCAGACGCAGGAGCGCCAGCAGGAGCCGGCGGAGCGGACTCATTCCGGCGTGCTGAAACTGGAATTCGGTGCCGAGGATTCCCTACAAGGAGCACAAGGCCTTCGCGGCGGGCATTGCGGCGCACTACCGCTGGCTGCGGCGGATGGGAGCGGCCGATTGATCTGCGAGCGACTTCGAGTGCCGGCCCTGGAGTCAGGCTTTGACGGGGAGGGAATTCACGGCTGGGATATGAGGGCAGGGACAGCCGCCTCTTGCCGGCTGGAACAACAGGCGGCTGTCTTTGCCGGATCATTTCATTGTGGTTAAGAGGGTCCGCCGGCCTTCTTCATTTTCTTGGCCATCCGTTTCTCCATCAACGTTTTTTGCGGCTTCTTCTTCACGTTCTTCTTGGCGTCATGACTTTGGGCCATACATCATCCTTTCTTGCATACCCATATTCCGTTACGCACGCGCCCCATTCTATCGCCGGCTTCCGCAGATGCCATCCTTATCTCCCGCGCTGTTGCTGACAACTGCGCCCGCGGCCATCGGGTCGTGGCATCAACCTACTCGCCACGGCAGAACCTGTCAAGAAACGACCGCCCACTCAGCTTATCCCACGAAATGAGTCCTTGATTTCCTTGCCCATCGTCGCGAGAATCCTCCTGTCGATGCATTTTCGCCAAACTCGCATTGGAGGTTGAACGAATGACTCGGTTGGTCGAAAGAAAGAAGGTACGAAGGTACGAAGGGCACAACGTCAGAAGGTCGCAACTTCGTACCTTCTTACCCTCTTGCCTTCTTGCCCTCCTCCTCTGCCCGGCGCTACCGACAGGAGCCGCCGTGGACTTGACACAGTTGCCGAGCGATGTTCGTGTGACGGATTTGCGCTGTGAGTACTTGGCCGACCCGCTGGGGATCGATGTCGTGCAGCCGCGACTGAGCTGGAAGCTCGAATCGCAGTGGCGCGGGCAGAAGCAGACCGCGTATCAGGTTCTCGTGGCCAGCGAGGAGAAGCGGCTCGTGGAGAACAAGGCCGATCTGTGGGATTCGGGCAAGGTCACATCCGACCAGTCCATTCACGTCGCCTACGCGGGCAAACCGATGGCCTCCCGGACCCGCTGCTATTGGAAGGTGCGCGTGTGGGACCGGGACGACAAGCCCACAGCGTTCAGCGAGTCGGCGGTCTGGGAGATGGGCCTGCTGGCGCCGGAGGATTGGCAGGCGAAATGGATCAGCGCTCCGCGTGGCGAGGGCGTCCCGCCCTTGTCTTCGCCCTCTCCGAAAGGAAAAGAGCAAGGGCAGGATGCCCTCACCACAAAGAAACAAGGGCAAGATGCCCTCGCCACGGGGGACAAATCGCCGCAGCCGGCGCCGCTGTTTCGCAAGGCGTTCACGCTCGCGAAGCGGGCCCAGAGCGCCCGGATCTACATCTGCGGCTTGGGCTACTACGAGCTGCACCTCAACGGCAACAGAGTCGGCGACCATGTCCTCGATCCGGCCTTCACCCGCTACGACCGGCGGGCGCTCTATGTCGCTTATGACATCACGCGCCAGTTGAGAAAAGGCCCGAACGCTCTCGGCGTGATCCTCGGCAACGGCTGGTACAACATGCACACGCGGTGTGTCTGGGACTTCGACAAGGCCCCCTGGCGGGACCGGCCTGCCCTGCGGTGCCAGCTTGAGATCACGTTCGACGACGACTCGAAGATGGTCGTCGCCAGCGACGCGACGTGGCGGGTCACGACCGGGCCCATCGTCTTCGACAGCATCCGCAACGGCGAGAAGTACGATGCCCGGCTGGAGAAGGCGGGCTGGGATGCGGCCGACGCCAATGATACCGGCTGGCCCGTCGCTCAGGTCGTGCCCGGCCCCCAGGGCAAACTCACGGCCCAGATGATGCCGCCCATCAAGGTCAATAAGCTGGTCAAGCCGGTCAAGCTCACGGAGCCCAAGCCCGGCCACTACGTCTTCGACATGGGGCAGAATATGGCGGGCTGGGTCCGGCTGAGGGTGTTCGGCCCCGCCGGCAGGGAAGTCGTCCTGCGCTACGGCGAGCGGCTCAACCCGGACGGCACGCTCGATCAGAAAGAGATCGGTCAGCATATCAAGACCGGCCAGCCCCAGACCGACACCTACATCCTCAAAGGCCGGGGGACGGAGTTATGGGAGCCACGCTTCGTTTATCATGGCTTCCAGTACGTCGAAGTGACCGGCCTGCCGGGCAAGCCCAGTCTCAGCGCCTTGGAAGCGCGGGTCGTGCACACGGCGTTCGACCAGGCCGGGACCTTCGAGTGCTCCAACGAGATGTTCAACCACATCCAACGCAATACGCTGTGGTCCTACGTCAGCAACTTCGTCGGCTACCCAACCGACTGCCCACACCGGGAGAAGAATGGCTGGACAGGCGACGCCCACTTGGCCGCTGAGACCGGCCTGTACAACTTCGATGCGGCGTCCGCCTATGCCAAGTGGCTCAACGACCTCAAGGACGAGCAGCGGCCCACCGGCGAGCTGGCGGCGATCGTGCCGACCAGCGGTTGGGGCTACCAATGGGGCAACGGCCCCGCCTGGGATAGTGCTTACGTCCTGATCCCGTGGTACCTCTACCAGTATCGCGGCGACACCCGCATCCTCGCCGAGCACTACGACCGGCTCAAGCTCTATGTGGACTATCTCACCAGCAAGGCCAAGAACCATATCGTCGCCATCGGCCTGGGCGATTGGGCGCCGGCCAAGACGACCACGCCGGAGAAGGTCACCTCGACCGGGTACTATTACCGCGACGCTTTGATCGTCTCCAAGGCCGCCGCCCTGCTCGGCAGGACCGAAGACGCCAAGAAATACGGCGATTTGGCCGCCTCCATCCGCGAGGCCTTCCACAAGGAGTTCTACGATTCCAAGACCGGCCTCTACGCCGGCGGCACGCAAACGGCGATGAGCTGTGCGTTATACCACGGCCTCGTCCCATCCCAGGAACGTGGTAAGGTCCTGGGCAAACTCGTCGAGTCGATCCAGGCAAAGGATAGCCACCTCGACGCGGGCATCCTGGGAACGAAGTACCTGATCGACTCCTTGACCGCCGACGGCCGGGCCGACGTGGTCTACGGCATGGCCACCAAGACCGACTATCCAAGCTGGGGCCGCTGGCTCGAAGAGGGCGCCACCACCCTCTGGGAGCAGTGGGATGGCAACGCCTCGCGCAATCACATTATGTTCGGCCATATCAGTGCCTGGTTCTACCAGACTCTGGCCGGCATCAACCCGGACCCCGAGGCAGTCGGTTTCAAGCACATCATCATCAGGCCGCAGCTTCTGGGCGATATGAAGTGGGCGCGCGCCGAGCATGAGTCCATGTACGGCACGATCAAAAGCGCCTGGGAAATCCGGGATGGCAAATTCAGCCTGAAGGTCGCGGTGCCGGTGAATACCAGCGCGACCGTCTACGTCCCCTGCGATCAGCAGAAAGCCAGCGCGGAAGGCCCCGGCTCCACTCACAGAGCCGATCAGGCCCGTTTCCTCCGCCTCGAAGGCAACTACATCGTCTTCGAGGTCGAGTCGGGGACGTACGAGTTCGTCTCACAACTGTCCCGCTGAAGGTGCGGCAGATGAAGGCCAAGACCATCGACGAGTATCTCGCCACCTTGAGCGACGACAAGCGCGCCGCCCTGGAGAAGCTCCGAAAGGCGATCAAAGCGGCAGCACCAAAGGCCGAGGAGTGCATCAGCTATCAACTCCCCGCGTTCCGCCTGGACGGTAGAATGCTGGTGGCCTTTGGCGCGACCGCGAACCACTGCGCCTTCTATCCTATGAGTCCCTCCACGGTGGAAGCTCACCAGGACGATCTCAAGGACTACGACACGAGCAAGGGGACCATCCGCTTTCAACCGGACCATCCCCTGCCGGCGGCCCTGGTCCGCAAGCTGGTGAAGGCTCGGATCGCGGAGAACGCCGGTTAATGAGCAGGATGGGGCGACGTAGAATGGGAGCCGAAGTCCCAACTACGAGGCAGCCATTGAGTTCCTCCAAATGGGCCGAGGTGGTGGGAGATGGACGAAGAACGAATGGATGAGCTGGCCGGGGACCCGCGCTTCATTCCCGGCATCGACGAGTATTGCGATCGGTGGTGCGAGCGGTGTGCCTTCACGGCGCGGTGCCTGAAGTATGCCATCCGCCAGGAGACGGAGCCCGGCGCCTTCCGGGAGCGGGACGCCGAGCGCGAAGCTTGGCGGGATATGCTGCAGAATACCGTTAACACCATGGGGGACATGGTCAAGGACCGGCTCGGACAGATGGAGTTCGACCTCAAGGGGGGACTCCGGGAGGCTGTCCGCGCGCAGGGGGACATCCAGGAGGCGGCCCAAGCGCAGCCCTATAGCCTGACCGCTCTGAGGTACATCAAAATCGTCGAGGCCTGGTTCCAAGCGCACGAGGGACTTTTCGACGGTAGGAGCGAAGAATTGAAATCGCCGGCTCCGGCCGACCGCCCCGGCACGGAACCGATCCCCGGGCCGGTGGACCTCCAGGATTGTCTCGAAGTAGTCCGCTGGTACCAGCACCAGATCTACGTCAAACTCCGCCGGGCCGCGACCGGCATGATTCGCGGCGAGCGCGAAGGCGACGAGTACCACCCGCAGGACGCCAACGGCTCGGCGAAGGTCGCCCTCCTCGGCATCGAGCGTTCCCTCGCCGCCTGGGCAATCCTGCAGCGCCGCTTTCCCGACCACGAGGACATCGTCCTCGCGTCGGGCACGCTCCAGCGCCTGCTGCGCCAGGTCGAAGCCGCCTTCCCCGACGCCCGCGCCTTCCGCCGCCCCGGGTTCGATACGGAAGGTTAGGGACACGCTCTGCACGAAGATCGTCCTTCCCGCCATTGCTCGCCTGCTATTGGGCGTCAAGACCACCAAGGACGGCGAAGTACTCCTTCTTTAACTGCTCTGTGTCCCACTTCTGGTATGCTCGAACGTGTGCCACAAGTTGATACACCAAATGGACACAGGCCTTCATTAGTGAGTGTACGGGAATGTGGTCAGCTCCGAGGTCGCCCAGCGATCTAATTTCCTCTCTGTTCTGTCTGAGGGTGTCTCCCAAAACGGTCAGATCGGGATGTATCGCACGGTGAAAGGGACGGTATAGCAGTTGGTACATGGCTTTGTAGTTCTCGCCTGCCTCTGAGGGTATCTCTCCAATACGACTCCAGAATTTTCCCGCAGGACTTTCCTCTATGGCGTCTATCTGTTGACTGACTTCTTCGATTTCTCGCGAGAACTCTGCCTTATCGTTTTCGGGAATACCCCCCAGGTCCACCAAGTGCTTGAGGAACTTCTTGCGTTCGATGTAACTCTGTTTCAGCCACCGTCGTATCTTGACTTCGGGATCTGGCTCTACGAGACACCAACATGTTGTGAGTACAAGCTCCGCCAGGACGCGCAGCAGCCCCATTGTTGGTAGCCTGTATTGCCCGTTTATCAGATCGAGGATAGACATGGCGTACGTGCGCACCACCGGCATGACTGAAAGACACAAGTGATTGGGTGGGTTATCCTGTAGACCAGCATCAACCAGTTTGTCGTGTGTTTCGGCCAAGAGCCATCTGTCCAGTGTGCTTTTGATCTGATCTTGCATCATCTTCAGCCCTGTAGGTGCACCACGGTGATATGGTTGCCGAGAATCTCACGTACGCCGAGTCGCAGCGATGGCGCCATGCGTGGTAGCATTGCCTATTCATCGCACAGACTAACATGTACGTGAGCCTTCGTCCACAAAGACGCTGTATGGACCGCCCGTCATCTGTTCCTAAGCAGGTCGACCAGCTCGTCGGAGGTCAGGGTGTCGGCGCCTTCGAGGGAGGAGTCGGGCGGATCACAGGCAGAACCAGGGTATCGCGGTGACACGCTCATGCAATTGCAGCGGGCGGTCACAGCGGCACAGGATATAGCCCTGGCCCGGTTGGTCGGGATGCTCGTTCAGGAAGCCCAGCACGTGGCGAGCATCAAGGGGTAGAGCCGGTGCAGAAAGCCGCGTCCAGGCAGCAGATCTGTAATACCACTTTATATTTATCGCCTAAATATAAACCTACGTTTAATTTTTGTGGCCGTCGGCGGTTTCGTAAAGCATTTCGGGGGCGTAATGTGTTAGATAGGTGCAATTGCGCGACGAGGTTCAAGTTGAGTGAGGCACGTGCTACGCGACAAATGGCTCATCTTGAGGTTCCGGCACGGCAGTCAGGAGGCGTTCTGCCGGATCTACGAGATGTACCGGGATGATCTCCTGCGTCTGGCCGTGTCGTTGTTGAAGGACAAATCGGCCGCCGAGGACATCGTGCACGAGGTCTTCGCCGGCCTGATCGGGGCGCGGCAGACCTTCGAACTGACCGGCAGCCTGCGGGCCTACCTGGCCACCTGCGTCGCCAATCGCGCCCGCAACACCAACCGCGACAACCGGCGGGGCGTGCCTCTCGACCCGGCCGAGTCGGCGGCCATGCCCTGCGAGCGCCGCCGGCCCGACCAGTGGGCCGTCTGCAGCGAGGAATTCGACAGGCTCCGGGCGGCGCTGCTGCAACTGCCGTACGAGCAGCGGGAGGTGGTCACGCTGCGCGTCTACGGGCAATTGACGTTCCGGGAGATCGCGGCGTTGCACGGGGCGTCCATCAAGACAGTACAGAGTCGCTATTCCTACGGCTTGGACAAGTTGCGTCTGGCGCTCGACGGGAAGGTGAAAGTATGAATAACCGCAGGGACCTCGAAGAACTGCTGAGAAACGCCCCGTTCCACGCGGACGCCGATGCCAGTCGCGCGAGGTTGAGTGAGTTGCTGGAACAATGGGATCGGTCCATTGGCCGCCCCGGACAGGCGGGCGGCCTGGGGAGGCATATCATGAAGAGCACGACAGGCAAACTGGTCGCCGCGGGTATCGTTCTGGTCCTGATCGGCGCCGGCATCATTCGTCTCGGCAGTCACGGCGGCGGCCTCGCGCTGGGCGACATCGTCGAATCCATGCAGCGCGTGCCGTGGGTCCACGTGACCGGCACGGTGCAGTCGCCCCAGAAGAACGGACACGTCGAGCAGTGGGAGAGTTTCGACGGGCGCATTATCGTCTGGATGGAGCCGGACGGCGTTATCACGTATCGCGACGCCGGCGCGGAAAGGGCGTACGTCTATCATCCCCAGACGAACACGATCACCATCATCCCGGCCACGGACCGATACGATGCCGCCGGGCCCAGCTCGCCCGTTGCGGCCATACAGGAGATGATCGCCCGCCAGGAAGAGACTGGGGCGCGGGTCACCTACGACGCGACGACCTACAACGGTGTGCCCGCACGGAAAATTCACATCAGCGCCAGGGAGGAGGACATCACGCTGATCTGCGACCGTGACAGCGGTCTGCCGCTGAGCGAGGAGGCGATCATGACGGTGCCGGAGACGTCCGAGCAGGCCATTGCATCGGCGACGTATGAGTATCCGGCCGAGGGTCCGGCGGACATCTACGCTCTGGGGGCGCCCCGCGACGCAAAGGTGATCGATAATCGCCCCCAGGGCAGCGCGGCCGATCTGGCCGAGCAGGTGCAGCGCCGCTTCGACGCCGGGTTCGAGGACCACCTCGCCGTGATGCTCGAATCGCGGGTGGAAAGCGACGACGCGCTCAAACCGACTCAGATCGTCGTGATGTGGCAGCAGGGAGTGAGGAAGCGTATGGGCCGCTATCTTGTCTCCAACTCCGCAGGGAGCCAGCCCGCGAGGGCGACACTCTACCCGGCCATCAAGGACGCCTGGCCCAACCTGACGATCGCCGACGTGCTCGGCCTGATTGGCGGCAAGTTCGCCGAGTACCAGTTGATCTTCGACGGGACGACCGCGACGAGTTGGAGTTGGAGCAATTTCGACCAGGTCCGGGTGAACACCATCAAGACGGACCTGTTCCAGGGGGGCCTTGTCGAATGGCTCGCCAATCTGGCCCGGCCCGACCCGAGGTTCCTGATGATGACCGGCTCGAAGCTCGAAGTGCTTCCCGTCGACCCGAACCATCCGGGCCTGGTCGGGTTCCGGATCGTCACGAGCCCGCGCGATTCGAGCGGACACCTGCCCGGGACCACCACCAAGACCCGCGTCCAATCGTACTGGTTCGACCCGGCTAAGGACTATCTCCTGATCGAGAAATCCAGCCGTAGTGAGCAGGACGAAGGGGTCAGCCAGTCTGTCACAATGGCCACGGAGATCGGCCAGACGCCCGCGGGCAAGTGGTATCCCACGAAGATTCGGATCGCGTCGTCCTCTCCGGGCCGCGACGGGCAGACGCGTCACAACACGCGCGAGCTTCGAATCCTGCTCGATACGTCTCCCGTCTTCGAGCCGGGGACGTTCGACGCCGCAGCCCTGCGGTCCGGCCAGAGCGCGGCACGTTGATCATCTCCGCGAAACCTCATTTCTGGCGTAAGAATGGACCTTGGCCCTGCCGAAGACGTCCTCTTCCACGGGCGGGACGCCCGTGATACTCACGGGCAAGATGCCCGTGCTACTTCTCGCACAACCTCTCAGCGGTTCCGCAGGAGGTCGATCAGCTCGGTGGCGGTCAGGGTGTGGGCGGTGTCGGTACCTTCGAGGAGGGAATCGGCGAGATCACGTTTCGCGTGATGGAGTTGGACGATCTTCTCTTCAATCGTATCGGCGGCGACGAGGCGGTAGATCGTCACCGGGCGAGTCTGGCCGATGCGGTGGGCGCGGTCGGAGGCCTGGTCCTCCACGGCCGGGTTCCACCAGGGATCCATGTGGATCACGTAGTCGGCGGCCGTGAGGTTCAGGCCCAGGCCGCCGGCCTTGAGCGAGATCAGGAACAGGTCGCCCTCGCCGTTCTGGAACGCATCGATCCGCTTTTGGCGAGTCTTGGGCGGGGTGGAGCCGTCCAGGTACTGGTAGCGGATGCCCTGCTGATCCAAGTGCTCGCGGAGCAGGGTCAGGTGGTCCACGAATTGGGAGAAGACCAGGGCCTTGTGCTGGTTTTCGAGCAGTTCGTCCACCAGCTCGGCGAAGGCTTCGAGCTTGGAGCCGGTCAGGCCGCAGGTCGGCACGACGAGCCGGGGATTGCAGCAGCAACGCCGCAGTTTCATCAATTCCGCCAAGACTTGGATATGGGCCTGGCCGGGGGCCATGTCCCGCACACCTTCGAGCCGCTCCAGGGCCCGCTGACGCAAGGATTCGTGCAGGGCACGCTCCTCGGGACTCAATTCGACCAGACGCATGGTCTCGGTGCGCGGCGGCAGGTCTTCAAGAACCTGGGACTTGGTCCGCCGGAGGATGAAAGGCTGGACTAGGGACTTGAGGATGTGGCTGGCATGCTGGTCATGGTCCATCTCGATGGGCCGGACGAAACGCCCGTGGAAGCGCTCCTCGGAGCCGAGCAGGCCGGGGTTGATGAAGCGAAACAGATTCCAGAGCTCCGCGAGCCGGTTTTCAATGGGCGTGCCGGTGGAGATCATGCGAAAGCCGCCCATCAGACTCATCGCGGCGGAGGACCGCTTCGTGGCGGCGTTCTTGATCGCCTGGGCCTCATCCAGCACGATCGTCGCGAACTTCACGTCTTTGAGAACGTCCACTTCCTGCTGCAGCAATGTATACGAGCAGATGACAAGATCGAATGGTCCCAGGGCTTTGAGGACCAGGTCACGCCGGCCCAGGTCGCCGATGCCGAAACGGACCGGGCGCAACGTGGGCGCGAACCGCTGGGCTTCCGAGACCCAGTTGGCGCAGACACTGGTGGGTGCGGCGACGAGGGTAGGCCCCTGCGAAGCCCGATGCAGGATCACGGCCAGGGCCTCGACGGTCTTGCCCAAGCCCATGTCGTCGGCTAAGCAGGCCCCCACGCCCCACTCGGCCAGCCGGGCCAGCCAGGCGAAACCGTCCTCCTGGTACGGACGCAGCGTCGCCTGGAGGGTCGAGGGAATGGCGGGCTGGTAGGACTCGACCGCGTGCAGCCGCTCAAGGTGGGCGTTGAATACCGCATCCGCCTGGAATTCGCCGATCTCGTCCTTCCATTGCTCCAGACCGATGGCCGCCAGCGGATGCATCCGCAGGGTGTCGCCCTTGCCGATGGGTTGCGCCCCGGCAGAGAGCCATTGCAGTTGCTTTCGCAGTTGCCGGCTCAGGGCAATGTACTGGTCCTTGCCAAGGGCGATAAAAGGACTGTCGGAGCTCTCGATCCGGTCGAGCAGGGTCCGCATTTTGACCATGAGGTCCTGATCCACCCGCACTTCGCCATCGATCTCGAACCAATCCTGGGCCGAGTGGATCGAGAGATGGAACTGCTGCGCCGAGATCGACCGGACGGTGATCGGATCGCCCTTGGGCCATTCCACGGTCAGGACTTCCGCGGGGACCGTCTGCAACTGCTCCAGCAATTCCAGGGCCTCCTGCGGCTCGTCGAAAACCCACGTGTAGTCGTGGTTCGTAACGTCGTTCAGCAGGGGAACGGCCCCCAAAACGCGCTGGGCCTGCTCGGCCTCGTCCTTGAGATGGCGTTGGGTCTGAAGCGTCTTGTCCCCAATGGACTCGACCAGATGTGCGTTACCCAAGCCGGGCGGGAAGGCCCGTTGCGACTGTCCACCCAGCGGCAGGACAACCATCTCAGCCTGCAGGCCCTGGTCGAGCCTCTGCAACCGCAGGTGTGGCCGGCAGTCCGGCTTGATGATCTCGGCCTCCGTTCCGACCAGAGCTACATCCGACTGGATCGAAACATGCTTGGAAATCCCTTGCAGCCGGCGGAGGGCCTCTTGCGAGCGGTCCTTCGGAATCGCCACTCCCTCCTCGCTGAGAATCTCGGCCATCTTCAGGTGGATCGGCTCGAACACCACGACCCGCACGCGGGTCAGCGATTCTTTGGTGATGCAGCTCGCGGCGCCGTTCAGGACCGGGCCGGGCTGCGGGTCCATCGAGATGCACAGTCGGCCGCCCTTGGGGCTAATGCGGACCTCCGGCGTGCCACGTACGATCTCCACCGGCAGGCCGGGGTGGTCTTCCCAGAAGACGTTCGGATGCCCGGCCAACGCGTGCAGGGCCACACCCGCATCCAACTGGTAGATCATGTCGTAGTAGCGTTGTTTCCGTTGTACAGCGGCCAGGACGGCCTTGTCCTGCTCGGTCAGGTAGTCCAAGTTCCCGTCCTGAAGGTTGGTCAGGCGATAGAGGGCGATCTCGCGGCCCTTGGTCCACCCGCCCGTCTTGGTCCGCTTCTGTTCGATGGGGACGACCATAATGTGGCCTCTTCCGTAGTCGCGCAGCTTCCAACCCAGACGGATGGAGGCATTCGAGGACCGGTTTTCCAGGCGTTCGGCTTCCTGCCGCAGGAGTTGCTCCAGCGCCCCGACCCGGCTCTCCCAGACCTCTTTGACGGGCCAAAGCTCCGACAGGTCCTTGGCCGGGGTCTCCTGAAAGAAGCTCTCGGCTTGAGCGTCAAAGGGCGGCAGGCCGATGCCCAGTTTGCTCATCAGGCGTACCGTCTGCATCACGGGCCACCGGGCGCCGTGCTGCTCACATACGTGCAGCAGCTCGTCCACCGCCGGGATCACCGTCTGCTTTTGGGTCTTCACGACCTTGGTCTGTGATGCATAGAACCAGTACAGCAACTGCGTCAGAGAGGTGGCCAGGAGCGATAGAGGTGATTCTCGATGGTAGTAGGAAGGGTGCCAGACAACGTCCGGCCGCTCGATCTCACGACCCTCGTGCCAAGCCAGCAAGGCCCCCAGAAGCCGGTGGGCCTCACGGTATGCGCTCACTTCTCCCCTGCTGGCGTCAAAGCGGTCCACCCACGTACGGGCCTGCTGACGGTCCTGCGGCTCCTCGGATTGGACCAGCAGCAGCGTGTGAAGGACCCCGGGAAACGTGTCGGCATGCTCCATCTGGGCGGTTTTGCCCTTGCCCACCTTGCGCAGGGCCAGGTCGAACGCCTGCCGGGCCTCCGGCACGCGCCCTTGCAGCAATTCCATCATGCCTCGGATGAGAGAGGTGTCCAAGTCCGCAAACGTCCCCAAAAGTGTCTGCGCCCCGGCGAAATCCCCGGCGAGGATGTCCCGCTCGGCCAGGAATGTGACACATTGCTCCAGAAGGGACCTATCCAAACATTGGCGATCGGCCAGAATCCGGGCCCGCACGTAGGCGAAAACGGGATGATCCAGCATCAGGGAGCACGTGTGCAGGAATGTGGCGGCCGTGAGCACGGTGCCCCAGTACTGGGCGGGCAAACGCTCGATCAGTGCGGGTTGAAACGGATCGATGCAGATCAGCAACAGCACATCGGTCAGAGACCGAGCCGCCATGTCCTTGCTGCACAATCCCGCCAGACGCTTGAGCTCGTCCTGGTCGTTATTTTCCAGGGCGAGAAACGCGTCCCGGCAGGCGTGGGAAAGGGACACGAAGCGCCGCCCGCTCCACTTGTACTCCCAGGCATTCGGATTCACCTGCCCGGGCACGGCCTGCTGCAGGGCCTTGCCAAAGCGGAAGAGCCAGCCTTTGGCGCGAGCTGCCTCAATCTGAGCCACGCGGACCTCGGGCGGGCAGACCAGCGGCTCATAGTCGCGCGTAGTGAGATAGCCCTTCTTCCTGAGATGCTGGATGCACTCCGCCGCCTTCTGGACCGTAACCGGCAACCCGTCCGGCATGGTCATTCCGACCTGCTTCAAGGCCCGCGCCAGGTCGTTCTTATTCAGCGGCCCAAAGGTCAGGGCGTACATCAACAAGGCCGCCTCGTCCAAGCCCGACGGCAGCCCGGCGTCAGACAGGCGTGAACTACCTCTCATCGCCTCCAATCTGGACTTTCCTTCATAAGACCGATCCATGGCAATATCCATTGCCGAGATTACCTCCTGCGTCAAAGACCTCCAAGAGCCACCCTCGAACCCACGGCCACAATTGCAGCACCGCTATGGCCTCTCGATCCTCTAAGTCGCCAGTGTACTGTCCGCCACCCACCCTCGCAAGATCTCGCTTCGATCCGTTGCGTGATTCCCATAATTTCCATGCGTCGGATGGGGCCTTTTTGTTCATCCCAGGAACATCTTTTTCGTCAGAATACCTGTAGCCGCGAGCAGAGCGCAGCCGAAGGAAAATAGTGGCAATTCGTGAATCATTCACCTGCGACAATCTGGGGAAACGGTACAGGTCGGGCGAATGAGATTTGGCACTTGTCACCGGGTGTGGTAAGATACGGGGTTATCGTGGACGGTACATCGACGACTTTGCAGGTTCCGAGCATGAAGAAGAGCAACAACAACGAGCCATATCGTATCGAGCCGGCGCAGCGGATCACGCGCCTGCCGCCATATCTGTTTGCGCGAATTAACGCGCTGAAGCAAACCAAGAGACAGGAAGGAGCCGACATCATCGACCTGGGGATGGGCAATCCCATGGATGGCGCGCCGCAGATGGTGATCGAGAAGCTCTGCGAGGCTGCCCGCGACCCACGCAACCACCGGTACAGTGCTTCCAGGGGGATCCGGAATCTCCGGGCGGAGATGGCCAAGAAGTACGCCCGCAAATGGGGCGTCGAGCTCGACCCGGATACGGAAGTCCTGGCCTGCATCGGCTCGAAAGAGGGCTTCAGCCACCTATGTCTGGCGATGCTGGGTCCAGGCGACACGGCGATCGTGCCTGACCCCGCCTACCCGATCCACAACTACGGCGTCGTCCTGGCCGGCGCGAATGTCATCACCGTTCCGCTCGGCAACGACCAGAAGTTCCTCGACACCATCGCGATGGTCTGCGAGCACCTGTTCCCCAAGCCGAAGCTGCTGATCCTGAACTATCCGCACAATCCGACCGCCATGACGGTCGATCCCGGCTTCTTCGAGCCGGTCGTCGATCTGGCCAAGCACTTCAAATTCCAGGTCATCCACGACTTCGCTTACGGCGAGACGCTCTTTGACGGCTACAAGGCCCCCAGTTTCCTGGCCACCAAGGGCGCCAAGGACGTCGGCGTAGAGATGACGACGATGAGCAAGCCCTATAACATGGCCGGATTCCGTGTTGGTTTTATGGCCGGCAACAAGCAGATGATCGACTATCTCGCGACCATCAAGGGCTACTACGATTACGGCATGTTCCAGGCGATCCAGATCGCCGGCATTATCGCCATGCGGCACTGCGAGGCCGATATCGCCGCTCAAAACCTCAAGTATCAATCCCGACGGGACGTCCTTTGCGATGGCCTGCAAAGGATCGGTTGGCAGGTGGAAAAGCCCCGCGCCAGCATGTTCGTCTGGGCCCGGGTACCCGACGAGCATCTCAACAGCAAGGGCACGATCGACTATGCCATGGACCTCATCGAGCATGCCGAGGTAGCCATCGCCCCCGGCCGGGCCTTCGGCGAAAACGGCGAAGGCTGCATGCGGATCGCCCTCGTGGAGAATGAGCAGCGTCTGCGCCAGGCCGTCCGGAACATCAGCCGCTACATCCAGCAAAGACCGATCCGCAAGGCCAAAACCGTCAAGTAGCCGGCTTTCGGTGCCCCCAATCTGCCCAATATGGGCTTCAAATGGCTTTCTGTAATTGCTTTGACGATTTGCTCAATGCATTGAGTAAAATCACTCATTACATCGAGCAAAGTATCCGATATCATGCATGGTATGGAGCAGTACAGAAGACCTGTGTTCGATACCTTGCATCAGAGGGCCCTGCAGGAGCGCCGGTTCATTCAAGTGCTGTCTGGGCCGAGACAGTCCGGCAAGACCACTTTAGCGAGACAGTTGATCGAGACCCTGCATACGCCTTGCCACTATGTGTCCGCCGACGAGCCGACCCTTCAGGATCGGACGTGGCTCTCCCAACAGTGGGATCTGGCGCGAGTGAAGACGGGCATTTCACAGCCTCGGCAGGAGGTCCTTCTGGTGGTCGACGAAGTGCAGAAGGTCGAGGGATGGTCTGAAACGGTCAAACGCCTGTGGGATGAGGACTCCGCCGCCGGTCTGCCGCTCAAGCTGGTGCTCTTGGGTTCCTCCTCGCTCTTGGTCCAGAAGGGGCTGACGGAAAGCCTCGCCGGCCGCTTTGAGGTCATACCCGTGACACACTGGTCTTATCCCGAAATGAGTGCGTGTTTCG